>JAEEGH010031900.1_pt1 | contig 10155 bp, 12 predicted proteins | sample 9134181 | NCBI WGS metagenome assembly JAEEGH01 (sample SAMN16246544, study PRJNA631951) | gut metagenome | biome: gut microbiome; feature: rumen; material: DP-attached | host: Bos | place: Iran: Karaj | collected 2018-10 | reverse complement strand
CTAGAACAAATAAATACTCTGGATATGCTTGCGGAATAAGCAATTTCTAGAGATTTCCAGGTATTTCACTACATCACAAAGTGAATATGGTCTTACACTTTTCTTTAAAAGTGAAGGTTGGATAAGTTAATTATATGACTGCATCACTCTTTCTTATCTAAACCGTTTGCTGTTGAGGTGGCTCAATTGTATCAATCTTCATTGCGACTAAAATAATCATTAAATATGAAGGTTAGATTTTTATGTTTTCCATATAAAGAGATACTTCCGTCTCTCATTTCCCAAAATTCGATAAAGCCATCTTTTGTTTTAATCATAGCTTTTTTATCTCCAAACATGGCTCGGTTCATTGTAAAGCTTACAGAAACTATTATACTTGTATATGTACTCCCACCTACAGAAATGGTCACATTTTTTTTAGAGAATCTAGCTTCGCTGTACTTATAATGATACCATTTCTTGGGCGTGTAATTATTATCCCCAACATAAATTCTAAGACCGCTAAAGTTATATATTGTATTATAATTTATAAAATCGGTTGTTGCTGTTTCTTTTTCAATCCAATCTGTGTTTACTTCCTTAGAAGGTTTCTGTTGCTCAATCGAAATGGTTTCTGTGGAATTCTCTTTTGTTTTACTATTAGAACAAGATAAAGTAAATGTGCTGAATAAGAAAACAGCAACATTAAAGAATATTGTGAAGATGTTTATCTTAGCTATTTCTTTACCACAATGCTTGCAATACATACTCTGCTCTTTATTTAGTGAACATTATTCATCATCGTTTCCTTCATAGCCATCTAGAAGATATTCCTTACTATCATCATAGCTGTCATTCATTCCCATTTCTGAAAAAGAGTCTTTTGTGATATAGTCATTAACATCATCAACTCCAGTATAAACCTTATAGCTTGGTCTATCATCATAATCTATGAGTTTTTTAATTCTAGCAGCGGTAGCCGACCACAAACTGTAACATACAATGTATATAGGAATATTGATGAGACATGTTGCGAAAACAACGAAACAGAAAAGCCCTATCAATTTTTCCCAAAAGCCATGTGTATCTTCAAATGCCACACCCCACTCATAATGTATAAGCCATAATAAGCCAGCTGTTGCTGATAGTGCCAACAATAGCAGAAATAAGGATAATATGACACCCTTTAGCTTTTTCACAACAATTCAACTACCATTTTTGCAACTTCTTTGCTACAGAGGGCATATAAGACAAACTCATTAACCGCTTCATCTTCCTTTCCCAATACTTTAAGCTCCACAAGATTCTTACCCATTGATTCAAATGCTGTAGGATTCTTAAAGGTCAACATGTCATATACACTGTTCACATAGGATTTTGCTTCATCAATGTCATCATCCCCCACAAGGTCAATGTAGTATTTAAGAGCGACTGCATATTGCTCTTTCTTTAGGAAAACACCGATATTGTATGCTGCTTGTCTAGATGAATCAATGTCGCTTTCAGAATAACTTGCAGCCATTACATCTGACTTGGAGAGGGTATCTAATGCCGCTCTTGGGTTTTTGACATTGTTTGCAAGCAAATCCCTTACCATATTGATAATTGAAGGAATCTTCTGCTTGAAATCTTCAATGGCTTGCTGTATGTCGGCTTGTTTCTCTTGTCTTAAAAGAAAGAACTTTTCTTGCTCTGACATGTTGGCTTCCTCTTCTTTCCGCTTTTCCTCTTGAAGTCGTAGAGCCTCCAGACGTTCTTTCTCTTGGTACTCCATTTGGGCTTGCTTAATTGCCTCCTTCATGTTCTCGGACTTGATAGTTTCAATCTCTTCCTTTATGTCATCTTCATATCGGTATTGGAGATTTTTCTTTTCATCCTCATATTGTTCGTCTGTGATAATACCCTCCTTCTTGAACTTTGCAAGGTTGTATAGCTTCTCATAAACCTCGTAACGTCCTACCTTATTGGGCTTTTCAATAATCACAGTGGCATTTACAGCTGTACCGTATGCTGTCACCATGAACATGGATTTTCCTTTGCCAGAGAGTTCATCGAAATCAAAGTGAACTCCTACAATAGCATCTGCACCCTTATACTTTGCTTTTTCGGTAAGTGCCGAAAGTGCATCACCATATATCTTATCTAACTTGGATTGGTAGCTTGATGAATAGCCACCAAATACATCTGTAAACGATGCAAAGAAATCCGAAAAGAAGTTTGCACCAAGAACCACGTTCACATTGATAAGACCAAGATATTGTGTAATCTTGTAGCCTTCAATCTGATTTGTTGATGTTATAATCATACTATCTATTTTTTATCATATCACTCTTCTCATTTCACAATCTGTATATCGTAAAAGTTCTCCAATTCTTTTCTAGTGAGTTTCTTACCATCAATGAAGGTAGTTACAAAACCATTGTTATATGCAGTAACAGATAGTGTGTACTTTTTCTTTTTATGTTCATCAATGCCTGGTGTGTTGGTTATAGCTATCATCAGACTCGGCTTGATAGAGTAGAAGGTGGATGAACCGATTTCCTCCATGAACTCAGAAGGATTAGCTAGTACCCATCCATTTTGGTTTTTGTCCCACTCTATCTTTATTTGTTTATCAGAGAAAGCTAACTGTCTCTCTTCGACAATGCGTAATGTATTCTTTGAAGGAATAATTAGCTTCTTATTCAAGTTGGTAAACTCATAACCAGATGCATAATGTAGTGTGAACATTCCGTTCTCAATGAGTTTGTCATTGGGGGTTATAGTCATCTTCCCATCTTTATCTGTTTCAATGGTGTACTCGTTATCAATAAAAGGCTGTCTGAATCCCAATTCAAAGTCAATGTACTTTGCCAATTCAGAAGATTTCATTCTAAACTCAGAGGGTTTATAGCCGACAATCTCAGTTATATTGCTTGGTATGCCCTCTTTCGTCCACTTGTCATATAGAGCTTGCTCCCTCTCAACTTCCTTTCTCTTTGCTTCTGCTGCGACTCTTTCACCTTCTTTGCGCTTGTTCTCATATATCTGCTCTGCAATCTTGAACTCTTGCAGCGTGAATCCACAATCCTTGAATGCCAGATAGCCGCTATCTCCAGTTCCGTATATCTTTATGAGAGCAATGCAGAAATTCTCCACACAGTCTAGATGCTTATCGATTTCTGATAATAACTCATCAGTCTTTTGGATGCTGTTTAACTTGTTTGCATCTTGGAAGATTCCACGTACCATGCCCATGTTATTGCTAACAAGATACGCTGTTTTCTTAGCCATTTGTGGAGTGACCAAGGATTTATTACCTTGGGCAAACAGCGTACAACTCATGCAGAGAAAGAGAATTGCAGCTACTACTTTCTTCATACCCCTAATGTTTTGTTACCAATCAGTTGATTATTCAAAAACCATCACGGAAAGAATCACCACTTGCTCCCTTCTGTTTGAGAGTAGCTTTCAATGCAGCCCATTTCATTCGTAAGGATGAACCAACCTTATCCTTCTTAAACTCCTTATCGTACATTTCAGGACTCACATCAATTCGAATTTTCTTCACTCCTATCTTGGAGATTGCTGTTATCTGCTCAGGAGTTGCCTTGAACAGTGGGCTTATATCATAGGTGTGGGTCACGAAATTGTTAACCACAATCACATCCCTAACCATTTCCTTATCTCCTACCAATGCAGACAGTTCCATTACGGTATCATCCATGAGCCTTATGAGCATTGGGGAGTTTTCAGTTACTTCCAATGGATTGCTGCCAGTGATATGGGTCTTAATCGTATAGATGGTATCATGCTTCTCTTCATTGACAAATGCACAGAGAGACACAGCTAGTACCAACTTATCCGTCATGCTTCTACAGATGGTTTCTTCTGTGGCTACAGTTCTGATACCGTCTCTTGTCTTATCTAGACTTATTACTTGGGCATTAATCACCAATGTGGAGGTGAATAACAGCACACTGAAAAGTAGTTTCTTCATTATAGCAAAGTTTTTAAGTTATGACTACTCTTTACCTTTAAGCTCTTCAATTTTCTTTTGGGCTTGTGGGAAGTTTTCTGCTAGGACTTCCTTCTTAATAAAAACGGTACTCTTACCATATCTTTCCAATCGGATAAACCAATTAGCCTTACCATTATCTACATAGTACCCAATTCTAAAGCCATCGTCTGTAATGAATCTGTTTTCGAGATAGTCAGGATTTGATTCACAATCAGCATCAACCTCACTTAAAAGTTTTGTCAATGCCTTATTAATCTCGACCAAATCGGAATACTCAATCATAGCAATCCTACTGTTTGTTGTAGATGTCTCAGGCTTCTCAATCCTATAGAAATATTGGTTCTCTTGCTCTCCTAAGACAGTTCTAATACTTGTTTCAAGATAACTTAACCTAGGCATTTTTACATCAACAAACTTGGATATTTTGCCAGTCTTTGAAGCTAACTGCTCAAATTTGGTTTGCTGTTTCTCCGAATCATCTTGTGCAAATGATACCAATGGCATCATCATTGCTAGAGCTAATAATACCTTCCTCATATTGCTTATCATTTAGAATCCTTCATATAATCCACCATCACCAGATTTCTTCTCGATTTTCCTTTCCTCTTTCACTGCTTCATATAACTTTTTCATTGACTTGGTGAAGAGGTTCTTTTTTATTTCTACATCTTTATAATCAATGTCATTCTCTATACGCAGTTTTGTTACGTCATTATCAATCATTCTTTGAATGTCTGCTTCACTAACTGAATATGTAACATGAGCACCACACCCAACATAATCATCATCCCCCAAGGTCTTGTAACTTGCAAGTTCAATTATTGAGTCATCATTTAGCTTTATTAAGAGCTTCCTTCCCTTTGAGTACTCTCTTTCCCTTTTTTTGTTGCCAATATATGTAAATAGGAGAAAATATGAATCAGCATCATTAACTGAAACGACATCCATTATTCGGAATGAGACTCCAAGCTTCATAGTAAAACTAACCGCTTTATCTTTTGAAATGATAACTCTGCTTCCATCCTCATCAAATCTATCAGATGCGATTTGTGAGAATACATTTGTACTGAATAGAAACAGTGATAATATAATCAAATACTTCCTCATATCAAATTGTTTTTAGTTACTTTTCAGACCCCAAAAATACAAAATTTCTAGCCAAGTTGCAAGATTTTATTCATAAAAATGTATTTTTCTTCCCATTTTCTTTGGTAATTCAAGAAAAACCACTAAATTTACACTCAGTTAATCGATGAATTGATATACTGAGAAAAGCGTAATCTCAGATTATACAAAGAAATTAAGTCCTACTTGGGATTGGTGTATTCACTACCCACTTGTAGCGGTTTTGATATAAGGTTTTTCATAGTCTGATTTAATAGTAAGACTCGCCCATCGTGTAGATGCGCATTCAACACTCATATAAAGTGTTTTTCCATAGTATTAAGATTTAAGGTTAAACAAGGGATTCAGCGGAATCCCATTTTCTAGAGACAATAAACAATACAAGATATACTGCCCATCGTGTAGATGCGCTCCAAAAAAGGTGTTTTTCATAGTATTAAGTTTAAGTGAAAAAAAGTTTGTCAGCCCCTCGGTGGAGGGGCATTTTTATGCTTTCAAATCAAATTCTTGGTCTAGAGTTTGGTCATTTCACGGATTTTATTTACCTTTGCCGATGCGTTCTAAGACTTATTGAAACAAACTACATAAGAAAGGATGCCCTTTACAGTAATGCTAGGGAAGTATTCATATTCATCATTATGATGGCCTCTCATATTTAACCACCATCCTTTCTTTGCAATATATGGGAGAAAAGGATGCTCTAAGTCGAGAGGCTAGAGTGTTTATTCGCAGCACAGAAATGTGTCCTTATCAAATCCGCAACATCCTCATTCTCCTACTATTTAAGGAATAGGATGCCCCCAACCGTAAGGAGGGGTGTAAACTCGTACACCAGTTATGGTGATTCCTATCAATCGTTACATCCTATATCCTTATACCATTGAAAGGATGCTCTGAACAGTAATGTCAGAGACAGATATTTCAGACATCGTTATGATGATTCTCACAAAAAATGCTACCATCCTTTCAACCCATAAGAGATAGGATTTCCCTCTCCGTAAGGATGGGAAGAATACTCGCAGCCGATAAAGGTAGTCTATCAAATTAGCAGAGTCCTATCTCCTTTACCATTGGAAGGATGCCCTCATAAGTAATGCGAGGGAAGTAATGCAGAACATCTATTGATGCAGCCACAAAATTGCTTCATCCTTCCAACAATGTACGTACAAGTGTGTACTACACCCAAATGTCGCTTGGGGGATGGCTTATGGCTGTCCCCCTTTTTATTTTTCCCTTCAGGAATTTGGTTAATCTGGCTTTTATTTGTATCTTTGCCAGAGTTATATGAATAAGCTTATGGAAGAAAACGTATTTCTTATAAAATGGTATGGTCCTTTCACTTCACGTGAAGAGGAAAGGGCATGGGAAAAGAAACAGTCTTTTAACTGCTCTCTGTACTTGCTGCATGGGAAGAAGAAATATGCAAAGACCAAAGAACACTATTATTGTGGAGAATCTACTAGAGCCGTTTATGAGAGGTTTTGTGACCAAAATCACCATATTAAGGAATTAGAAGATAGATTGGGTTCAATATACGTTGGCAGTATATCAAACATCAAGCGACCAACACAAGGACAAATCTTTCTTGCAGAAAAGATAATCACAGCATATCTAGCTTATGAGCTAGGTGAAAGTAGCTTGCTTAATGCCACAAATACATACTTTCCCAACAGAAACGTCTATATTATTAATGAATGGTGGAAAACGGACTGTGTATCACTTTGGGAACGTCAACCAAGAAATGCCCCTTCGCATATTGTTCCAGACGTTTTAACCTATCACAGTGAGGATGTTGACCTTTATGGATGTAGAAAGCTTAAACGTTTCTGAGTAATGACATGAATCTTATAATGTCCATACGCCCCAAGTATGCCCAAGCTATCATCGATGGCAAAAAGCAATATGAGTATCGTAAACGCTTGCCCAAGCGCACCGATATTGATAAACTATATGTCTACGCCTCGAAGCCTATAAAAGCTATTATCGCATACTTTACCATTGGGTCTGTCATAAGTGATAACCCTCAGAAGGTATGGGAACTGACAAAGAAAGATGGTGGAATCACAAAGAAACAGTTCAATGAATACTTCAAAGGTAGGGATATTGCTCATGCGATTGAGATTAGGGGTGTGACAAAATTTGTCATACCCATAAACCCCAAGCAAGTGATACAAGGCTTCATTACTCCACAGAATTTCTGCTACGTGGATAGAGACCTATAAAACTTTCACTCTGCTATCTGTAGCAACAAAAGTGAAACAAGTACCCAAATCCAATATATCAAAAGTCGTCTGAAACCCCTTTAAACATTGGGAGTCCAGACGATTTTAGAAATTTCACTAATCTTTATTAGTGTGTTTTTTTACCACTTGAAAAATAGGATGTTGTGTTTATATATCTTTTTTATTATTAGTTTCTTCACATTTGGAAGACGTGGCATTAATTGGTCATACATATCTGCATGTAGTACTATTTTTCGTAGCTTCTCACAATCGAAAATCCATCCATCCTCTAAAACAATGTTTTTAGACAGAATTCTTAATTCCCTTATATTGCTATGAATAATACAGCTTTTAGATACTTTACGAACATTCTCAGGTATGGTAAATATTTCCATTTTTTTGTTACTGTCAATCAAGAGGGGTGGAAGATTTTCAACATTTTTTCCTATAATAATACTAGAAAGAGTTGTTGGCAAACCACTAAATTTGGCATTCTTTGCATCATAATATATTTCTTCAATATTTGGACATTGCAAAATACAAGATTTGTAATTATCACCTATTATTTCCAAAGATTCAGGTAAGTTAAGTGAAACTAAACTATCACACTCGTTGAACACTCCTTCTCTAAGAATGGTTAGATCATTATTTAATTCCACATTACTCAAACTCTTACATCTATAAAATGCTCCATTTCTTATTTCTTTTACTCCTATTGGTAGCTTGATTGATGTTAAAGAACTGCATAATCCAAAAACGTTTTGAGGAAGATATGCAAGAGTTCCTTCAAATTCAATATTCTTTAATTCTTTACAATTCCAGAATGCTGCCCTTCCTATCTCTTCAATATTGGAAGGAATTTTGATACTTTCGATACCAGAGTGTGAGAAAGCATTATCCCCAATTTTGGTAATATCTTTATGAATCGTAATAGTTGATATAGAAGAATTGACTATTTGTATCAATATTTTATCATTCGTATCTATAAGCAAACCATCCCTTATTATATATCTTTCTGAATCAGAAAACATTTTTGTACAATTTTTGGGGAATGGGGCTTGCCCAATTACTTCAATATTTCTTGGGATCGTTATATTCTCCATGTTACACCATGCAAATGCAGAATAACCAATAATTTTCAAATTAAGTGGCAAATTGCTAATATGTAAAGATGTGCAATAAAAGAAGGGAACTATATACCTGTTGACTCCAAATAGTTCCTTTGTATAAATATACAGTCAACAACAAAAACAAAGAGTTACCGAAAACTATTCAATAGTTGACGGTAACTTTTTTTGTACTAGTATTTAGGGAATAATGTAATCCTGCACTTTACAAAGTAAAGTGAAAAGTGTTAAAAAGTCCTGAAAATTCCTCTGGAATTTGTCCAGTTTCTGGAAATTTCGTATCTTTGCATTATCTTTTAAATAAAAAAGCTATGGCAAAGAACATTCACATCAATTTCACACAGTTTGATTCACTCATTCAGTTGGCTGATTTCTTCTCCTCTGAGGAAATCTGCAAGAAAGCCATTGCCCAAGAGCGTTGGGGTGATGGTGCTGCCGTATGCCCTTACTGTGGTTCAACACATACACACATCTGCAAGGATGGACGATATATCTGCAAGGACTGTCAGAACAAGTTCTCTGTGCTTGTTGGCACTATCTTTGAGAATACCAAGATTTCTCTTAGAAAGTGGTTCATGGCTATGTACCTTATCAGCAGCCACAAGAAGGGTGTATCTTCTTGTCAGCTGGCTCGTGACCTTAAGGTGACACAGAAGACCGCTTGGTTCATTCTCCATAAAGTACGTGGTCTTTATGGTCAGAATGACTCTACAGTGCTTAAGGGTACTGTGGAAATGGACGAAATGTACCTTGGTGGTCGTGAGACCAACAAGCACGAAAACAAGCGTACTGAGGGTACACAAGGTCGTTCAACGAAGACCAAGACCCCTATCTTCGGTATGATTGAGCGTGAGAAGGGTACTGTTGTGGCTATGAAGGTGGAGAACACCCAAGGCAAGACTCTTATGCCCATCGTGTCACATTTCGTTGAGGAAGGTAGCACTACCTACACTGACGAAGCATCCATCTATAACAAACTGTCTGAGAACGGCTATGACCACTTATTCGTTAATCACGGCAAGCGTGAATACGTTAGGGCTAATGACATTCATACCAACGGCATTGAGGGCTTTTGGGCGCATTTCAAGCGAGTTGTATTCGGTACATACCACTGTGTTTCTAAGGACTATCTGCCTCGTTATATTGACGAGCAAGTGTATCGTTGGAACACAAGGGAGGAAAAGGCTTCTGTGCGCTTCCACGATATGTTTTCAAAGGCTTGCAAGCACTTTGACTACAATGACGTGCTGTCACTGTCAAGCGTTGTTGACATAGAGTATAGGACGTTTGCCCATAACGTGTACTATCATTGGTACATGCGTAGGAAAAGCGCATAAAGAAAGAGCAACCACTGTTATGATTGCTCTTTTATTAAAGTATCAGTTTACAAAGAATTTCGAAAGATGATTAACTGAAAACTCATACAATGACAACACATCATTAATATGTGGCTCTTCACTTTTCTTTATGTTGTCTTTATTAAGCTGTTCATAAAGAAAATCATGTAACATCTTAACGCCAAAAACTTCTTGTTTGTCGAAACTAACTTTTACTAATTCAGCAAATTTATCCAAATCTAATGGATGTGTGATAGGAATATTTCCTTTGTTGGATGCAACCCACCAGTTGTTAAATTTTTCTGAAATTTCTTTATTTTCAATTATTGGATATTCCATAATTGTATTGTGGCTAATTACCGACC
>JAEEGH010031897.1_pt1 | contig 10156 bp, 4 predicted proteins | sample 9134181 | NCBI WGS metagenome assembly JAEEGH01 (sample SAMN16246544, study PRJNA631951) | gut metagenome | biome: gut microbiome; feature: rumen; material: DP-attached | host: Bos | place: Iran: Karaj | collected 2018-10 | reverse complement strand
CCAGGAATATATGGATATCTTTTACATTCACCAGAAGGACATCTGAAAGGTTCATTTATTCTACAATTTTGAGAATTAAAACATTCATCTGGTTTTTTACTACATTGAGCATCTGTATCATAAATACATAAATATGGTCTATCTGATTCAGATAAACATAATTCATCATCATCATATCCAGCACATCTTCTTTTATTTGAAACACATTGACCAGTTTGACACATATATGGATTATCTAATGGACAACCATTTTCTGTTACACATTCATCTTCTACCATTACACATTTTCCTGTTATTGGACATTTAAATGGACGCTCTGAATCACATCCATTTCCTATTTTAAAATTTTCATTATATAAATCACATAAATCTAAATCATCTTTAACACATAATCCTGAATTAGGACATTTTAAATTCTTATTTTGAGGACAACCATTAATATGTAAACATAAATCTTTACTTTTAGCACATGAACCATCTTTACATCTAATATTATATTCTTCAGGACATGTATTTATATCAGGACAATATTCTAATTTTTCTCTACAAGTACCATCCTCACATCTTATTTCACTACTACTACAAGGTATAATTAATTTACATTCTTCAAAGAAATCAACTTCAATTCCATTAGCACAAAGTGGTTTTGAATTATTTATATATTTATGATTATTATTAGTACAATATGATTTTGTAGTAACACAAATTCCATCATCACATCTAATTGGTTTTTCACTTGGACAAACTGGAATAGGACATTCAGCTTTTTTTGGATCAATACATGTACCATCAGCACATCTTAATGGAGTATCACTTGGACATCCATTTTCTTTTGGACAAGCTTTTGTTGTTGGTAAACAACTACCATCAGGACATAATTTTTTATCAGATGGACATTTTTTATCTTTATTATTACAATTATCAGAAACACATTCACCATTAGGACATTTATTTGGTTTATTATATGGACAACCATTTTCTTTCTCACAATGACTTTCATGTGTAACACACATACCATTATTACATTTATATGGAAATGAAAGAGGACATTGTTGATTAATACAATAAGCCATTTTTTTCATACAAGTACCATCAGGACATTTAATAAACTGTGAAGGACAATCATTAATTTCTTTACAACTATCAAGTGATTTAGCACATATATTATCAGCACATTTAACAGGATTAGAAGAATCACATAAAGTAGGAGGAAGACAATCTCCTCTATTAGCCAAACATCTACCATCCCAACATAAAATAGGAGAATCACTAGGACAATTAGGCATTTGAGGACAATCATCAGGACTTCTTCTACAAGTATTATCAAAACATCTAAATGGTGCATCCATTGAACAAGTAATATGAGTACCACAAGTTTCTTTCATAGAACAAGAACCATCAGGACAATCATGCATTGTAGAAGGACAAGATTGAAATTCAGGACATTGACTTAAACTTTCTTTACAACTCATATCCCAACATTTAACAGGTTTATCAATAGGACAAATAATCCCAGTAGGACATAAACTTTTATCACTTCTACAAGAAAAATCAAAAGGACAAACAATATCATTATTATTAGAACAAGTAGAAATTTGAGTTAATGAAGGTTGATTACATTCTTTCCTACAATTCCCATCAAAACATTTAATAAATCCTTCAGGACAAGTAACTTGTGAAGGACATAAAAATTTAGAATTAGTACAACTTCCATCACTACATCTAGTCATAGTAATATCAGGACATTTAGTAGCATCATTAGAATTATTACATTCATTTTTAGTTCTATGACAAGAACCATCATTACATTTAACAGCAAATTCCTTAGGACAAGTAATTATAGTAGGACAATCATTAAGTGATCTTCTACAATCACCATTAGGACATCTTATAGGAATAAATGAAGGACATTTTATATAATTTGGACATTCTTCTTCTTTTGTTACACAACTATCATCGTAACAACGAACATATGAATCTGGACATGATGTCATTGATGGACATAATGTTACTTTTTCATTTTGAGATGATACACATTTTCCTTCCCAACATTCTAAATTTTTTTTGCATTTTGATGGTATTGAATTTTCACCGTTTATATCACATAAATATTGGTTTAGTAAAATATAGGGTTTTTTACATTTCATGATTGTTGGACATTGAGCTAATGTTGGTACACATGTTGATGAACAGGATATGTAATGATTTGGACAATCTTCTGATGTTTTTATTAAAGTTGGAAGGTAGAAAATAAATAAAAGGGAGATTTGAAGGAAATTTGAATAAAACATTTTTTTATTTTTAAAAAAAAATTTTTTTAAAAATGTTAAAAAATATTGATTAATAAATTTTTACAATGTTGAAAAAAAGTATTAAAAAAAATGAAAAAAAAATTTAGTTAATAATATTTGTAAAATAAAATGAAAAAAAATTGTATAGAAAAAAATTGAAATAAAATTCAAAAAAGTTTAAAAGGTTTTATATTTTTTTATTTTTTTATGTTCAAATTTAAATTTTTATAAGGTAAAATTATTTAATTTTTATACTTACTTTTTTCTTTGATAATTTTTAATTATTTATATTTACTATTAATACAAAAATAAGTAATTTAAATTATGATTAATTTTTACTCAAAAGAATTAATTTATAAAAATTAATTTAAAATATAAGATGGGTCTTTGTTTTAATTGTAAAATTAATCATATTAATAATAATGATGTAATTTTAAATCAAACTCTTTTTCCAAATCTCGAAATAATAAATAAAACATTAATGCCTCAAAAAGGGAAAAATTTTATAAAATTAAAATCTAAAAAACAAATTGGATTAAATCAAGCAATTCCAGCAATGACATCAACGGAAATATTTTTAAGAACAAAATCTTTTTCTCATTTTAATGCAAATTATTTGAATTTGAGTATGGGAAAATTTTTAAATCCAAATAAGAAACATTTAACAAGGAAAAGTGAAATAGAGAAAACAACAACAATTAAAACAGTAAAAAGTGATAAAAAATCAGAAATTAAAGAAAAACCAAAAACAAAAGATTTAAATGAAAAAAATTTTGATTATCAAAATTTAGAATATGAAATAGAAAAAGAAAATGAAAAAAATAATTTTCCAATAGATGATAATAAATATATTATTAATATTTTAAAAGAACATTTTCTTTTTTTTGACTTTGATGAAAATACTTTAAATCTTTTAATAGATGAATCAACAGGAATTCAATTAGAAAAAAATATGATAATTTTTAAAGAAGGAGAAGAAGCAAATTCTTTTTATATATTAAGAAAAGGAGAAATAGAAATTTTTGATAATTTTAATTCAAAAATAATAAATAAGAAATATTCAACTTTTGGTGAAATTGGATTAATAAATATAAATGCAAAAAGAAAATATACTGCAAAAACAAATTCAATTGCCCAATTATATGTTATTGATAAAAATTTATATTTATCTTATAAAAAAGAAAATAATAATATTGAAGAAAATAATGAAGATAAAATGAATATTTTTGAAAAGCAAATTATATTTAAATTTATTCCTTATATTGAAAAAATATCTTTTATGAATTTATCTTTAATACAAACATATAATAAAAATAGTAATATAGAAATAAAAGATTCTTTTAATATAATAGATAATAATATAATGTCTTTTAAAAGAATATATGTTATAAAAGGAAAAATTCAATTTTCTTTTTCTCAAGACAATTCTTCAAATACAATATCAGAATATATTAATAATGGAAATATATTTGATTTAAATTCTGCAATTTTTTCAACTTATAATCAAATTTTAATAAGTTCTTTATCAAAAGGAAAAATAAAAGAAAATTCAATAAAAGTTATTTCTTGTATAAATGATACTAAAGTTTTTATTTATAATGATAAAAGTTTAATTGAATGCTTTGGAATTTGTCAAATATCATATTTATTAAATATATGTTTAAATTATTTTATTTCTCAAGATTTAATATTTTCAAAAATAATACAAAATTGTCAGATTCCAAATGAAATGATAAGAGATTTATTTCAAATAAAAAGATACAAAAAAAATGAATTAATAGTATCAAAAGGGTTATCAAATAATAATAAATGTTTCTTAATATTAAAAGGTAAAATATCAAATAAAAAACAAAACTCATATGAAATTAGAAAAAGACAAATTTTTAAAGGAGAATTAATGTTTAATTTTCAAGAATTAGAAATTGATATTTATGCAATAAATGATTCTATAATATGTGAAACAACAAAAGATTATTTAATTTCTACTTTAAAACAAAAAAATTTAAATACTACTTTTATAATATCATTATTTAATATTTTAAATAAATTCCAAATTTTTAGTCAAATAAGCATTCAAAATGCTTTTGAAATAGTAAATAATTTAAATATTAAAATAATCAAGAAGTAAATAAATTTTATTTAATTGAAAAAGGAATAATTCAAGCATCAAATTCAGAAAAAAATATAAAAATTTTTGAAAAGGGAAATTCATTTGGAGAATTTTTTATATTAAATGAACAAAAAAGTACATATATATTTAAATGTATATCTAAAGAGGAAATATTATAAGAATTATCAAGTAATTATTTTTTAGAACTTTTAACTGAACAATCTTTTAATGATTATATAAAACAAAAAATGACTCTTGAAGATTATAATTTATCTTTAAATGATTTATATTATTTATCTTATTTAGGAAGAGGAAGATTTGGAAATGTTTGTTTAGTTCATAATGAAATTTTTTTCTATGCAATTAAAGCAATTTCAAAATTAACAGCAGAAAGACAAAAATTTGGAATTAAATATATATTATATGAAAAAAATACATTAAATTATTTAGATCATCCCTTTATATTGAAATTAATAAAAACATTAAAAAATGAAAATTGGTTATTTTTTCTTTTAGAATATATAACAGGAATAAATATGTCAGAATATTTAGATTCAAGAAAAAACAAAAAAAATACTTTCGAGACAAAATTTTACGGGGCATCTTTATTTACAGCAATAGAATATATTCATAAAAGAAAAATAATTCATAGAGATATAAAGCCATCAAATATAATGATAGATAATAAAGGATATATAAAATTAATAGACTTTGGAACAGCAAAAAATTTGCAAAAAGATGAAAAAACACATACAATAATAGGAACACCAAATTTTATTCCTCCTGAAGTTTTATTAGGAAAAGGATATTCATTTAGTTGTGATTATTGGTCAATTGGAATTTGCATGTATTATATTTATTATGGTATTTTACCTTTTGGAAATAATTCTATTGAAATTTTAGACACATATAAAGAAATAATTGAAAAAGGAATTTCTTTCCCTGATAATAATAATAATGAATTAAATAGTTTATTAAGTTCTCTTTTAGATAAAAATGAAAATTCAAGATATACTGAAATGAAACTTATTAAACCTCATTTATTTTTTAAAGATTTTAATTGGGATGCTTTATTACAATATAAAATTAAACCTCCTTTTATTCCTATTAAAGATTCTAGAGTCAATAATGATAATTTAAATAATAAAAATTCACCTTTTTCTGTTTTTATTGATAATAAAAAAAACGATACAAAAACTCTTGTTACTCTTAAATCTGATTTTAATAATAAAAAAGAAATAAATGATATTAATGATTTTGTTGAAGAACAATTAAATCATTTTAATGATTGGTATGAACAATTTTAATGTTATATTATCTAATTAATATTTTTTCCTTTGTAATATTTATTATTTATATTTATAAATATTTTTATTATTTATAAATCATTAAGTAATATTGAAAATATAATAATTTTATAATTATATTCTGTTTAAATAATATAATATCATATTTAATTATTTTATAATTCATATCATCAATCAATTTCAACTTCATCATAAAGAATATTATTATTTTAAGTTAAATTTTTTTTGGATTTATAATTTTTTTTCTATCTAATTTAATTTTGGAAAATAAATTAAATGGAAAAAAATGAAATTAATATTTCATTACAAATTGAATCAAAATCTTGGATAAAAGACACCGAAGATCTATTTGATTTTGAAGCAAAAGATATTAAATCTAAAACTTTTACTTTAACAAATGATAACAAAGAATCTTTTTTAATTGTAACTTATAAAGAAAATCAAGAAGAAGAAATAGAATTAATAAATTCAAATAAATTATTACAAGAAAAAATATTATCAGATAAAAAGACAAAAATAATAAGTGAAATAATATTTAATAAACAAAATTCAACATTTAATTTCATAAACTCATTAAATAGTGAAAATCTAAATAAAATATATTCAAAAGAAAATTGTGAAAGAATATGGAAAAATATATCAAAAGAAGAAGAAACAGAAATAAAAGAAGGAGATATCTTTAAATTAGGAAGAGTAAGATTAAAATTTAATAAAATAATGTTTAATTCTTTTTCCCAAAGAAACAATACAATAAATACAGAAATATATAATTTTAATTCAAATTGTAATATAAATGGTTTAAATAACAGTAATAATAATATAACAAATATTATATTTAATAATTCAATAACAGAAGAAATTTCAGGAAATGAACTAAATGAAAATGTTAAAGTGAAAAATGTTTTAATGAATTCTGAAAAAAATGATTATAAATTTTATTGTAGAATATGTTATCGAAATGATAGTGATTTAAATGATCCTTTAATTTCACCTTGTAAATGTAGTGGATCAATGGGTTATATTCATTATAAATGTTTAAAAAATTGTATTGAAGTAAAAATTCAAAAAAGAAAAGAAGAAAATTTTATTTTTTATAATTGGAATAATTTCAATTGTGAAATTTGCTTATTTCCTTATCCAAAATATATTAAATATAAAAATAGAAATTATTATTTAGTTGAAATTGATACTTCTAAATTTAATCAATATTGTATTTGTGATTATAGTTTATTTGATGATAATCAAAAGAAAACTTTTCACAGAGGTTGTGTGATATTTAAAATTGAAGATGATAATGAAATTACTTTAGGAAGAAATCAATCAAATGGTGTTAAATTAAAAGATATTTCTGTTTCAAGAAAACATTGTTATATTATTAAAAGAAATGGAAAATTATATATTAAAGATTTAAATAGTAAATTTGGCACTCTTCAATATATTAAAAAAAAATTTGATATTCAAATTGATGATAATTTAGATTTATTATCAGGAAAAAATAGATTTCTAATTAATTTATCTAAAAAATGGTCATTTTTAGGTCTTGGTAATTTATTTAAATTTGGTTGTTGTTCATGTAAACAAATAAATGAAAATGATGAATTTATTTTTGATGATGAAAAAAATTATAAAACTAATATTAGAAGTGAGAGAAATAATAATAAAAATCAAAATAAAAATACTTCAATTTTTAAATTTAAAGATGATGACTCATATAATGATTATATATTATATTTAAACCAAATCATTGATATTACTGATGATGAAAATATTTCAATTAATAATATTAATATAATTAGTACTAATAATAATAATAAACAAAAAGAAGAATCTCTTAATTCATAAAAAAATATTAAAAAAATTGAATTATAAATTTTTTAATTATATTTACATTAAAATAATTTATTTATATTATTTTCATTATTATCAAAAATTATTTCCCTTTATCTTTCAATGATATATTATTGTGTTTATAATCATAATAATAAATTTGATTTGGTTTAATTATTGAATTACTTCCTAAATTTGATGAACTTTGTTTATTTATATGTTTTAATTCTTTTTCATCAATATTTATTCTTTCTTTCATTTTATCTGCAAATTTTTTATATTCTTTATATTCATTCATATTTTTTAAAAATTGATTTTTATTCAAAAAATTTAATGACAATTTATATTTTTCCATTTTTTTCATATACAGTTCTCTTATTTTTTTAATTTCTTCATTCATTTCATTTTCAATTTTATCAATTTCACTTTTTATTTCATCATAAGTTAAATAATTAACAGAAGGATCATTAATAATATCATCAATATCATCTTTTTTCTCATTTAAAACAATTTTTTTTTTACCATTACTTAAATGATTTTTAGTATATTGAATATGTTCTTCATTCATTTTAGTTTCTTCTGCTTTAATAGTTTTTTCAAGACTATTTGTCATTTCAAGATTACTTCTCATTTCAAAACTTAAACCATCCATTCCACCATATTCATTAATCATTTTTAATAAAGGATCTTCATCTTTATCATCATTAGTTTCAATAATATTAACACTTTGATTTAAAACATTTTTTTCTTCTTCTAAAGAATTATCTTTTTTATTTTCTAAATTAATCATTGTATCACAACCATCTTTAATAATCATACTTCCATTATTATCATTATAATTTTCAGGATTATAATCTTTAGGATTATCTTTATAAATAACACTATTATTATTTTCTTCTTCTTCATAATATGAATCTTCCAATATTTTCTTTCTATAAAAAACTAAATCATCTAAACAATTATTAATTAATTCACTAATAATATTATTTCCTCTATTATTTTTAACAATAAAAGAATGTTTTAATAAATCTTTTGCAGAAGGTCTTTCATTTGGTTCATAAATTAAACATTTTTCAATAAAATCATTAAAATCATTACTCCATTTATCTTTATTCTTTAAACCTTTTGGTGGTTGAGTAATAATTTTTTTTAAAACTAAATAAGGTTTAATTTTCGAAAAAGGCGGTTCACCTTCTGCCATTTCAATAGCAGTAATCCCAAGTGACCATATATCACATTTATAATTATATTTATTTTGTAATATTACTTCAGGACTCATATAAAATGGAGTACCAATTTTAGATATTTTCTTAGAAAAACTATGCATTAATTGAGTAGATACACCAAAATCACCTAATTTAGCAATTCCTTCTCTACTTAATAATATATTTCCTGTTTTAACATCACGATGAATTTTCTTATTTTCATGAAGGAAATTTAATCCTAGTAATATCATATAAATTAACGATGCTATTTGTTCTTCGTTTAATGGTTTTTGAAGTATTTTTATTAATTCTAATAAAGATCCTCCATCACAATATTCTAATATTATCCATATTTGATAATTTTTTATATATGAATCATAGTAATGTACTATATATGGGGAATTACATTGTTTTAAAACGTTGATTTCTTTTTTAAATGATTCTATTTCATTATTTGTTCCTATATTTGCTATTTTGGCTGCATAAATTTTTCCTGTTTTTTTATGTAATACTTTATATACTCTTCCATAATTTCCTTGTCCTATTAATTCTATTAAATCAAATTCTTGTTCTGGATCAATTCCTTTTGATGAAATAAAATCATACATTATTTTTCTTAATTATTTTTATTCAAAAATGTTTAATTGCATTCTATGAAATAAAAAAAATATCGTAAAATAAATTAATAAAATTTTGAAATTAAATTAAAAAAAATGGGCACAGTTGAATCAGTAAAAATTCAAATAATTTCTTAATATTAGTGCTGTTTTAACCCAAGTCAAAATATAAATAACAATGAAGTAGTTACAAAAGGAATTAAAAATAGAAATGTAAGAATGTCAAAAATTGCAACAGAATGTGAAGAGCCAACAAAAAATACAAATATATCTAAATTTTCAAAGAATATAACAACAAATATTAAATCTGGAATTCCATCGAGTTTAAAAAATACAAATGATTTCTTATTAGAATCTCCATTAAATTCAGATAATAATAAAAAGAAAAAAAATAATATTATATATAATAAAGTTTATTTAGATTTAGAAGTAATTAATAGTTGGATTTTACCTAAAGGACTTTTATTACATATTAATAATGAAGGTTTAGAAAATTCTTTAAGAAATATGAAAGATGGAATAACTTATTTTGGTTTTATTAAAGATTATAATAAAGATAATCATAATAGTGAAATAGATTATATTATAAATCCAAAAGATGAAGAATATGATGAAAGATATATTGGAAGGCATTTTAAAATTGAATATTATTCGAATGTTAATAAATATTATATTCAAGATTTAGGTTTTGGATTTGGTACTTTTATAAAAATAATTGATGAATTAAAACTAAAAGATAATTACTTAGTTAATATTGGTGAAACTTATTTAGTATTTACAATAGATGAAAATAATAAAA
>JAEEGH010031894.1_pt1 | contig 10156 bp, 7 predicted proteins | sample 9134181 | NCBI WGS metagenome assembly JAEEGH01 (sample SAMN16246544, study PRJNA631951) | gut metagenome | biome: gut microbiome; feature: rumen; material: DP-attached | host: Bos | place: Iran: Karaj | collected 2018-10 | reverse complement strand
GACGGTGTTTCTCCAATGGCGGATATGAGAAAAGAAAACGGCCAGGAGAAACCGTGGAAGGTTGATTATTTTGGTGTGGGCAATGAAAACTGGGGATGCGGAGGAAATATGCTCCCTGAGTACTACGCGAATGAGTACAGAAGATATCAGACCTATATCAGGAATTACAATAAAGATTACTCTATATTTAAAGTTGCATGTGGTCCGAACTCAGATGATTACGAGTGGACAGATACTGTGATGAAAACCTGTTTCACAAAGGACGCAGGGACACACGGCTTTATGGATGGACTTTCGCTACACTATTACACAGTACCTGGCCCATGGGAGCATAAGGGCTCAGCAACTGATTTTGATGTGGAGTGCTATTATCTTACACTCAAAAAGACATTATTCATGGAAGAGCTTATCACAAGACACACCGCAATCATGGATAAGTATGATAAGAAACATGAGGTTGGACTTATTGTTGATGAGTGGGGCAACTGGTTTGATGTTGAACCTGGAACTAATCCGGGATTCTTATATCAGCAGAATACCATCAGGGATGCACTTGTAGCAGGCATCAATCTCAATATTTTCAATAAGCACTGTGACAGGGTTAAGATGGCAAATATTGCCCAGCTGGCAAATGTTCTCCAGTCAGTAGTACTTACTGAGGGGGAGAAGATGGTAAAAACACCTACGTATCATGTGTTCAATATGTACAAGTACCATCAGGATGCAGAGCTTGTGGATAGCTTCATTGAGACCGAGCTTGTAGGTGTGAATGAAGAAAACATGGTTCCTAACCTCACAGAATCTGTTTCACAAGATAAAGACGGCGTTCTTAACATCACACTTACAAACCTGTCAGCTGACAAGGCTTATGATATCAGCGGAGTGCTGGTAGAAACAAAAGCTGAATTGGTAGAAGCCAAGATAGTGTCCGGTAAAATAAATGATCATAATACTTTCGATGACCCTTTAAAAGTAAAGGCAGAGGAATTTAGCGACATCAAGATCAGCGACGGAAATCTTGAGTTTACAATTCCTTCCAGCAGTGTGATGCTGATTCGTTTAAAAACTAAATAAATGAGAAGTAACAGGCTGTCCCGCTAGATTAGTGTGACAGCCTGTTTTATCTGGTCATCATGTTTGCATAATGCGCTCTCTTGTAATCATACATTCTCTTGTCAGCCAGCATGAATACGGAGTGAGTGTCTTTTTCCGGGGTCTCTTCCCTAAAGGCATATCCGTAAGAAACGCTGTGGTTTACGTCCTGGTCTATTTTATCAAGCTCCAGAAGCCTTTCATCCAGAACCTTTAACAGTTTGTCCAGTTCTTCAGAGGTGGTTTCTTTGATCAGCACAAGAAATTCATCGCCGCCAATTCTTGTACAGACGCCAAGTTTTCCAATTACATCAGCAAGGGTGTCGGCAAAGTCTTTAAGAAGTTTGTCTCCTGCCGGGTGTCCGGCATTATCATTAACCTCTTTGAGTCCGTTAAGGTCAAGGCTAAGAAGACAGAAGTTTTCGCCTGATTTATCAAATTCAGCCAGCTTTTCGTGGCAGCTTACCCTGTTTGGAAGTCCTGTGAGATTGTCAACATAGGCAATCTTTGTAAGTGCAGCATACTCTTTTTTCTGGGCAAAAGAGTGCGCCATGAATACAAAGTAGTTAAGAAGCTGCATGAATACGAACATCATTGCGCCAGTGGGGAGAACATAATTAAGGAATGGATTTTGTTTATAGTCAATCATCTGCCTTATAATCACCCAGATCACATATGTCAAAAGAGACGTGGCAAGGAAAGTCACTCCACCCATCAGTAGCTGCTTGGATACATTTTTGGTTTTGCTCTTAATATCAATGTAATCATAGGCAAACAATATCGCCATGCTAACTGATGAAATCAGATAGTATGGGAACTGGAAATGGTTGATGTGAACTATGTTAAAGAGGTGCATAGCTATAAAGGACAGGGAAAAGATAAAAGTTGCCAGTCCCATGATCATCAGTATCTTATTATTCTTTCTTCTGTGAAGATCAAACACAATTGCATAAAGAAGCGGGGTAATAAGGTACATAGAGCAGTATTTAATCGTTGTAGCTGTTGACAGCGGAAGGACAAAGTCAACAATATCAAAGCCAGCAAGCATCCAGCATCCAAGAACGATGTTCAGGAAAGAACACAATATCTGAGTCGTTCCACCCGAGGATCTAATGTAGAATAACAGTGAAATGACAAGGAATACCACTCCGAACATGATAAGGAAAAGACCTATGATGAACGGAAACATGGCTTCATGTATCATGTACCTGTAAACATCATCGAAGTCTCCGATCATAGGGGCGATTATGTCGGCTCTTGTGGAGTTTTCGGTAACAAAGAGCTTTATAGAGAGTCTTTTTCCGGCGTAGTCCTTGGGAAGAAGCACGAAGTTATAGCCTGCGCCGACAAATTCCTTATTTGAGTGATTTTCCTCCATAGTACTGCAAATAAGCTCATTATCAAGATATACCTCATAGAGGCAGTAACGGGTCTTGAATACAAGGTAAGGAAAAGGAGCATGTATATCCTCCAGGAGACTTGTCTGATTCAAATAGACCATATCTCCTCTGGAGAAAGAGGCGCCTGTCTGCAGGCTTAGTTTTTCAAGGTTGGTGTTCTGGTACTGCTGATTGTGGTAGGTTACTGTCCAGCCTTTTTCCAGCTTTGAAATCGGGTGACTTGGCGTAAAGGAAAAGAACTTGATTGCAAAAAGAACAAATATTGCCAAAAGCAGGGCAGCAAGCCCAAGGAAGTAAAGACGCTTACGCATTCCTTATCACCTCCTTACTTTTGTCCTGGTGGTGCTCTCTTTTCATTTCATACATGCGGCTGTCCGCAAGCATATACACTTCCTGCGCAGAACCGCTTGGAACCTCATAGCTGTAAGCATAACCGTAGGAAGCACTGTACTGGAACACCTGCTCTTTGTGATTCCAGTCGTTGATCATTGAATAGAGTTCATGTATTCTTCTTGTGGTAGAAAGGGTTCTGTCATCTGTGAGTATTACGATAAACTCATCGCCGCCCATGCGGCCCACGAGATTGGCATCCAGAAAACAGTCAGAAAGTATAGTGGCAAAACCTGATAAGAGTCTGTCACCTTCATGGTGTCCCAGAGTATCATTTACCTGCTTTAGCTTGTTAAGGTCAAGGCTGATAATAGTGTATTGGGCTCTTTCCTCAGATAGCATATCCATGACCTGTTCGCATCTTGCCCTGTTGGCAAGACCCGTGAGAGGGTCCGTAAAGGCAAGGGACGAGATCTTGCTCTGCATGGATTCCATATTGGCATTGTAGATAATGTACAAAAGGTAACTTATAAGAAGGCCCGATACAAATATCAGGGATCCTATGGTAAAGCCGTTAATAGAAGCTGATGATTCACCAAGGTCTGAGACATATTTGTCATAGTTATAATTGAAAATATCAATAACCGACAAGCCCATAAGGATTATCAGACCACCGACAAAAATATTGTCTGAATTTATCAGACTCATGCCGCTTTCTTTTGCGCTTCTTATAGAATTTCTTATAAGTATGATAGATGCAAATATTGCTTCCACAATTGCAAGGCCATGCAAAAAGCCGGTAAACTCAAATATTCTGCTGGTTCCGATGACACAGAAGAAAAAGACCGTCAAAAAGACGCAGACATTAAAAGCAAACATTATTCGGAACAGCTTTTTTAAGCGGCCTGTATTAACAGACATAAGATATCCAAGGATAGCTGTTGGAATATTAAACATTGAAGAGTATTCGCAGATGGTGTTAAGAAATGGATTATCGCACAAAAGGTCTATCAGTCCATAGAAGGAGTATATATATATTCCAAGGAGAAGTGATATAAGTCCGCTGAAAAAGAGTCTTAAGTCATTGCTGTGGTTAATGACCATATAGGGCGAGAGCACCATAAGGGCAAGGCCCAGCATCATAAGGAAATCGCCAATAACAATATTGGCGCGCATTTTTGAAAGGTGATATGTGAGAATGTCTCTTCTTTCGCCGAGAGTAATTATAGAGGTGCCAGAAAATGAGTGGTATCTTGTACCTGAGATTGCGATTTTCAGCTCTTTTCCTACATAATCATAACCAAGGGAAAAGTAGTTGTAGCGCTTGGGAACGGTGCGGTCTCTTTCAAAGTAATCATGACCGAAGGTATAGATGCTCATGCCATCAAGATAGACATCCATCATGGCATGGATGGAGTACATTTCAATGCAGGGATTATCGATGTTGTAATCATCAAGAATTCTTTGCAGAACAACAATATCACCATTGTTGATCACACCGAGATTTGAAGCAGAGAGAGAAGAAACGCCCTGATCAACTCCGTTTAATGTGATCTTCCAACCATCATCGAGAGTATAGATCTCAGAAGAGGGCGCGAAAAAAATATCGGAAATACCAAAGATAACCGAAACTGTTATTATGAGTAGCACAATTGCAGCCACTTTTTCATAGTGGTGAAAATTCCATAATTTCATTCACATTTCCTCATAATTACATATATTCAGTATATAACCAAAAGGACAAAATTCCTAGTAATTATTCACAAAAACGGGGCTTTAGTCTATTATGAAGGTATGAGAATAGATATACCGGAGAATGCAAAATATATACTTAACACCATACATGAAGCCGGGTTTGAGGCATATATCGTCGGAGGGTGCGTCAGGGATGCACTTCTTGGAAGAATCCCTCAGGATTGGGATATCACAACTAATGCACTTCCCGGAGATGTAAAAAGACTCTTTAGAAGAACCATAGATACCGGGATTGAGCATGGAACAGTCACAGTTATGATGGGAAAAGAGGGCTATGAGGTAACAACCTATCGCGTGGACGGAATCTATGAGGACAGCCGTCATCCCAAGGAGGTTACTTTTACTGCCAGTCTCGTTGAGGACATGAAGCGAAGGGATTTCACCATTAACGCAATGGCCTATAACGAGGAAGAGGGGCTAAGGGATGAATTTGAGGGAGTAAAAGACCTGGAGGCCCATATAATAAGGTGTGTGGGAAATCCCCGTGAGAGATTTTCTGAAGACGCACTAAGAATAATGAGGGCGGTAAGGTTTGCTGCCCAGCTTGACTATGAAATAGAAGAAGAGACCAGGAATGCAATAAAAGAGCTGGCTCCAACACTGTCGAGAATTAGTGCGGAGAGGATACAGACGGAACTGGTCAAACTCCTTGTTTCTCCTCATCCTGAGATGATAAAAACCGCCTATGAGCTTGGAATTACCAAAGTAATACTTCCTGAGTTTGACATATGCATGGAAACCGATCAGAACAACATACACCACATGTACAATGTGGGAGATCACACGGTGGAAGCCTTAAAAAATGTGGCACCACAGCGGCTTTTAAGACTTACTATGCTGATGCATGACATGGGAAAACCTGCTACAATAAAGATAGATGAAGAGGGAGTTACCCATTTTTATGGGCATGATGAGGTTGGCAGCCGAATTGCACACGATATTTTCAGGCGTCTTAAGTTTGACAGAGATACTATGGACAGGGTGTGCAATCTGGTCAGATACCATGACTACAGATTCCCTGCCAAGGACAGCAGTGTGAGAAAAGCCATTAATCGGGTTGGGGAGAAGGATTTTCCTCTTCTTTTGGAAATAAGATATGCGGATACAATGGCTCAGAGTGAGTATCTTCGGGATGAGAAGTTAAAGCTCATTGAAGATACAAAAGAAGTATACAGGCAGGTGCTTGAGCGAAAAGACTGTGTAAGCCTCAAGGATCTTGCGGTTAATGGAAAAGACCTTATAGCTGTCGGGGTAGCACCCGGAAAAAAACTGGGGGATATCCTTGGCGCGATGCTTAGAGATGTGCTTGAAACACCGGAACACAACAGTAAGGAGTATTTGCTAGAGCCGGAGCGCCTTAGAGATTACATGAAGGAGCATGTGGAAAACGGGGAAAACCATGAATGAGTCCAGAAAGATAATCAAAGCGGTGGTGGCAGTTTTATTGGCAGCCATAATGCTCGTATCTTCCCCTCAGGGGATTGTAAGGGCAGCAGAAAATGTTGACAAAGTGAGCATCTCGCTTATTGGAAAGTACGATTCCGCTGATACTGCTGCAATAAGATCTATTGATACGGCAAAAAAGAAGATCCGTTTAAGGAACCATGATACAGGAAAGACTTATACATTAAGCTACGACAACACGAGCATGATGTACGATGCCAGGGGAACAGTTTTATCGGCGTCTCTTCTTGAGGTGGGACAGATTGTGGATGTTACTTTCCTAAAGAGCTCCAAGCACATCACCACCCTTAATATATCAAAGGATGCGTGGACGGTTGAGGACACTAGAAGCCACGAGCTTGTAAGAGGAGATGGAACCGCCAGAGTACTGGGAGATATTTATAAGATAGATTCAAGAACCCTTGTTATGGCAGAGGGAGACCTTGCGCTTGCAGAGGATGTTCTTGCCACTGATACGATTACGGTAAGCGGTGTTGGAAAAGACATTTATAGCGTAATTGTTACAGGAGGACACGGGTATGTCAGCCTGTCTTCCGAAACTGTTGAGGATCACAGCCTTGTAGGTGCATGGCTTGAGCTCGACAATGAAGTCATTCATAAGATATCACCAAATATGATGCTTAGTGCTCCCGAGGGAGACTATAACCTTCAGATTCTTGGAAACGGAGCCAGCTTTCAGACCCCTGTAAATATCAGCAGAAATCAGGAAACCGTTGTTGATACCAGCAATGTAGTTATAGAAAAGCCAAAGGAGTCCCTAGTAACCTTTGAGATCGTACCGGATTATGCAGATGTTTTTGTTGATGGTGAAAGAGTCCTTACCGGGGTATCTCAGAGCATCCGATATGGCTATCATAGCCTGAAAGTCATGGCTGATGGCTACGTAACCCAGGATAAGTATCTTAAGGTTGGAACCCCAAGCGCTGTGATCGCAATTGAGCTTGAGGCAGAGTCTGCTTCTACATCAGACACAGTGTCCACATCAAGTGTGGGTGACATTGGCAGCATATCAAATTCTTCGACAGAGGGTATAAGCGTTGGTGTATCTACAGGTGACGTTTCGGATATTGTCAATTCCAATGCGATTTCCTCTGCAGCTTCAACGGCATCAACAGCAGATGAGAGCACTGAAAAGGAAGGTACCAACAAGGTTATTGAGGGCTACAAGATATACTTTGACAGCCCTTATGAAGCTGAGCTTTATTTCGACGGCGATTATATCGGAGTTATTCCAACAAATGTGACCAAGATCTCCGGAACTCATGAAGTCATTCTCAAGAAAGACGGCTATGAGACAAAGAGCTACAGGATAAATGTGGACAAAGAGAAGGATGATAAAAGCTACACCTTCCCGGATCTTGTAGAGGTTGAAGACGAAGAGGGCTCATCTTCCTCAAGTGCATCAAGCTCCGCATCCACAAGTGATGGCAGTTCTGCAGCAAGCAGTGCATCAACAGGGGATTCTTCTGATTCGGGAGCATCTTCATCGGCAAGTACGGGAAGTTCTGCAGACAGTAGTGAAGCGGCATCGTCAGCAAGCGCTGCAAGTGCTTCGTCTTCGGAGGATGGCAGTACTTCCGCAAGCACGCAAGATAGCAGCACATCGGCAAGTACCCAGGATGGCAGCACATCGGCAAGTACCCAGGATAGCGGTGCTTCCGCAAGTACCCAGGATTCTGCTGCAGGCAAAGACACATCATCAGGTGAAGCATCAACAGCTTCATCGGCTGCAGTCGAGGCATCCTCAGAAACCAGCACACCCTCTGAGCCGGCATCTGATGCATCGACAGAGGTTGCGAGCATAGAAGAAAACAGTAATAGTGAGGCAAGTGATGCAGCAAGTACTGCATCCGGAGAGTAATAATGAGACTGGATAAATATCTTAAAGTAACAAGACTTATAAAAAGAAGAACAGTAGCAAATGAGGCCTGTGATGCAGGCAGGGTACAGATTAACGGAAAACCTGCCAAAGCATCGGCTGAAGTTAAGGTTGGAGATAAGATAACCATTGGCTTTGGCAACAAGGATGTCTCTGTGGAGGTTTTGGATATTCAGGAAACCATCCACAAGGAGGATGTAACAAATCTTTATCGTTATATCTGAATTGACACAGCCAAAACGGCTGTATTACAATGAAAATGAAGTATTGTGAATTTATGTGAGGGGGTAATGATGGCTAGGAAAGCTCGCTATAAGAGGCGTCGTTTCCAAAACAGAGCAGGTATCGTCTGGGCCAGCATAGTTGTACTCATTCTCGTGACTGTGGTTTCTGTAAAGAGCGTTGGCTTATTACAGAAGGCAAGAAGCTTACAGGAGAGAGAGACAGAACTTTTGCAGCAGATTGAGTACGAAACCAAAAGAAGTGACGAGATCGCGGAGTTTGAGAGATACACACAGACGCGAAAGTATATAGAGGAAACAGCCAAGGAGAAGCTGGGATTAGTATATCCGGGAGAGATCATCTTCAAGAATTCGGATAGTTAACAGCGTAAGCTTAAGGCGCAGACATCTGTACGTGGTTCGTAAGGGTCTGCGCTTTTGATTTCAGATAAGATTATTCTATGGACAGATTCACTCAGAAAATCCTCAACTTCATAAAGAAAAATGAAATGTTTGCAAAAGGCGATACTGTGGTGGTTGGATTTTCCGGCGGGGCTGATTCCACAGCTCTTTTAAATGTCCTAAGTGACCTGTCCCCCGTTCTAAAGATCAGGGTTGCGGCACTTCACGTCAATCATGGTATTCGCAAGGAGGCTGGACTTGATGAGCAGTTTTGCAGGACTTTTTGTGATATGAGAGACATCCCGCTAAAGGTTGTGACTGCGGATGTTCCAAGGATGGCTAAAGATCTTAAGCTTACTGAGGAAGAGGCAGGCAGAAGAGTAAGATACGATGCCTTTGAAGACTTCGCAAAAGAGCTGTCGGCAGGAAAGATAGCCGTTGCTCATCATAAGAATGATGTGGCTGAAACACTTCTTATGAATTTATCAAGGGGGTGCGGGCTTGTTGGCGCAGCGGCAATTAAGCCGGTCCGGGATAATGTTGTAAGACCTCTTTTGTGTGTGGATAGAAAAGAGATTGAGGATTATCTTAAGGGAAGAGAGATATCTTTTTGCACGGATCAGACCAATTTTGAAAACTATCACACGAGAAATATCATACGAAACAGGATTTTGCCACTATTTGAAAGTGATATAAACAGTGAAAGTGCAAGTCACATGGCAAGGGCTGCGGCTTCTTTTGACAGGGCAGGTGAGTTTGTAATGGACTGTGCTTGTGAAGCTTTTGAGAAGGTGGCAGAAGCTACCGGGGATAAAGTATCAATCGATGCAAAAGCTCTTTTGCAGGAAAAGGAAATCATAAGGGAGAGCGTTATACTTCTTGCTTTTGAAAAGCTTGTCACAGCAAGGAAGGACATAAGTGCATCTCACGTGGATGCAGTGCTGGGACTAATCGAGGACATGTCGGGATGTGCATCGGTTAATCTCCCATATGGACTAAGGGCGCAACGAACTTATGATAATCTCAAAATCGGTTTTTTTGGAAACCGGATTGAGGAGATGGGCGAGATTTCTTTGCCAGCTCTGACAGATGAGGAAACCGTGGTTTATATACCCGGGCTTGGCGTGGCCAAAATCAGTGTTTTTCCCAGAGATAAACACAAGATGGTGCCCCGTGAAACATATACGAAATGGTTCGATTATGATAGAATACAAGAAGTTTCATTTAGGCAGCGAAAAAAAGGTGATTTCATCTTATTTGATACAAAGGACGGGCTACGTCAGAAGAGCATCTCTAAGTTTATGACGGACTCAAAGATCCCTAAGTCCCAAAGGGACAGCATGTATCTTTTAGCTGACAGGGATCATATCATATGGGTTCCGGGATACCGGATGAGCGCTGCTTATAAGGTTACTGAAACAACAAAGAATATTTTATCCATAAAAATAACTGCAGGAGGAAATTCTAATGGCTGAATCTGTACGCAAGTTACTTTCAGAGGAAGAGGTTAATAAGAGGATTGAGGAGCTTGGACAAGCTATCAGCAGGGACTATGCCGGTGAGACTGTTCATCTGGTATGCGTCTTAAAGGGTGGAGGGTTCTTTATGTGTGA
>JAEEGH010031892.1_pt1 | contig 10157 bp, 9 predicted proteins | sample 9134181 | NCBI WGS metagenome assembly JAEEGH01 (sample SAMN16246544, study PRJNA631951) | gut metagenome | biome: gut microbiome; feature: rumen; material: DP-attached | host: Bos | place: Iran: Karaj | collected 2018-10 | reverse complement strand
CCTGGTGAACTCAGGACCCCGTCCGCTTCCGGGCAGAATCCGACCATATAATGGCATATCATGTGTTATTATATGCCTTTTATTGAATGTTTGCAAGTGTTTATGCCCATTTTATTACATTTTTCCGGCTTTTTGTAACATTTTTAGACATCGGTCTGTTTTCAGTTCCCGCGCGGGGAATAGGTCGGCTTTTCCGGAACCGATACGTTGATGGCTCCCCCGTTCTTTCCAAGCTCCAGCAGTTTTTCCCGTACATACATCATGCTGCGCAGCTTGGCATGGATCCTTTCCCGGTCACCGAGGCTTACGGTATAACCGTCCCGGGTGATCAGGAAAATGGAAGACGTGTTGCTCAGGTCCACCTCCTGGACAATCGGCAGACAGCTCAGCACTTTCAGCTCCAGGAACAGGTTTTCAAATATGCTTTGCTGGACAGCTGAATTCAGCATCAGGGTCTGTCCGGGATGGTCTCCGCCCCGGATGTTCAGGCCTTTGACCTCAACCAGGTTCGCTGGCCGGATGGATGGATCTTCGGTCTCATACAGCACCATGCGGTTCTTGTCCATCACGAACATGATTCCGCGCAGTGTCATCCAGCAGCAGGGTTCCCTCTCCTTAACGGAGATCACCACGGTCCCGGGCATCATCTTGTCCAGGTAGCGGAACTGCAGGGTGTAATAGTTGGAATTCCCGGTGCGTTTCGCTTCACTGACCGCCCGCGCCTCCATATCCCGCTTGGTGTCTTCCTCACTCAGCGTCAGGATGCTGGACCCGTACTTGATTCCGCTCAGCCGGATGACATCCGACCGCGAAATCAGCTGGTTTCCCTCCACGCGGATTTCCCGTACCCGGAACACAATAAAATACAGCACGCATACCGTAATGCCCGCCAGCGCGACAAGCGCCAACGCGGCCCGCATGCCCGCGCTGCTTTCGTTGGTCTTTTTCTTCTTTGGCTGGGATTTGCCTTTATTTGCCGCGGCTGCGCGCTGGGTTTCCCCGCCGGCAGTCCGCTGGTATCCGTTTGTGGCCTGCTGCCAGAAAGCGCCTTCCCGGTCGCTCAGGTTTTCAGACCTTTCCTTCAGCAGCTCCGGCGCGTTTTCCGGTTCCTCAAACGGACTGATGTTCATCGGCATCGGTCCGGTCCATGTATTTTTCTGCCAGTCGCGTACTTCGGGAGTGCCCTGCGGGGTATATGAATCGCCGGCCCGCTTTACAGGCCGGTTGTTTCCGGGTCCTTCCACGCATCCACTCCCTTTCCAGACTTCGGTCTGTTTACTTCAGTCCGTTCACAATTTCCTTGAACACCCGACCGCGTTCCTCGTAGTCCTTGAACATGTCAAAGCTGGCGCACGCCGGGCTCAGCAGGACATTCCAGCCTCCTTCGGCGGATGCCCTCGCCTTCTGGACTGCCTCTCCGAGACTGCCGGCATACTCGATGTTCGTGAACCCGTTCCGCTCCAGGCTGGTACGGATCAGGTCCGCCGTCTCACCGATCAGAATCGCCTTCCGGATCATCGGGCTCTGCCGAATTTCCCGGCTCAGCGGCTCAAAGGATGTATGCTTGTCATATCCGCCGAGGATGATCACCGTCGGGGCTGTCATCGTCTGCACAGCCTTGATGGTGGAATCGGTATTTGTGCCCTTGCTGTCGTTGATATAGGTGATGCCGTCCAGCTCCCTCACCCGTTCAATCCGGTGCTCAACGCCCCGGAATGTCCGCAGGCTGTGCCGGATTACCGGTACCGGGACCTTCATCGCGGCCGCCACGCATACGGCGCCCAGTGCATTCTCCAGGTTGTGCGGTCCGGGAATATAGATTTCTTCTGTCCCGCAGACCTTCCGCTCGGTTCCGTTCATACGGATGATGATCTGCCCGTCCCGGACAAACGCACCTTCCTTCACTTCGGTCTTCCGGCTGAACTGGAGCACATGGCTGTGCACCTGGGCCGCAAGCCCTTCCAGGCCGGGGTCGTCCGCGTTGAATACCGCGTAGTCATTCGCGGTCTGGTTGGCAAACATCCGCATCTTCATCGCGGTATAGACTTCCATCGTCCCGTGGCGGTTCAGGTGGTCTTCGGTAATATTGGTCAGCAGTGCGACATGCGGGTGGAAGGTGTCTGCCGTTTCCATCTGGAAGGAGCTCACCTCACACACGATCACGTCGTCCTCCTTGCTGACCAGGGCGGCCAGGGAGAAGGGATAGCCGATATTGCCCACCACGTGGGTCACCTTGCCGCTGTTGGCGAAGATTTCGCCCAGCAGGGATACAGTGGTCGTCTTTCCGTTCGTTCCGCTTACCGCGGTCAGCGTCCCTTTGGACAGCTGTGCGGCCAGCTCCAGCTCGCCGATCACATAGATTCCCGCTTCCTTTGCCCGTACCACAAACGGTGCGGTATCCGGAATGCCGGGAGAAATTACCAGGACATCCATTCCCTCCAGCAGGTCCATCGCCGGGCAGCCAAAGCGCCGGGTCAGCTGCAGTCCTTCCAGGGGACGCAGCTGGGATCCCAGTTCCTCCTCGCTCTTGCTGTCGTTCACGGTCACTTCGGCACCGTAGGCACGCAGCAGCTGTGCTGCGGCGACACCGCTCCGGGCCATACCGACCACCAGGACCTTTTTGTTTTCGTAATTCATGCGTTTCGCCTTCTTTCCGGCTTACAGTCCGCTCACACTCAGGATCGCGATCAGGCTCAGCACCAGCGTAATGCCGGCGTACATGCTCACGATCTGGGTTTCGGAATATCCTTTCTTTTCAAAATGGTGGTGAATCGGGCTCATCAGGAAAATCCGCTTCCCATGGGTCAGCTTGTAGTAATACCGCTGCATGATCACGCTCACGCTGCTCATAATGGGGGTAAAGAAGATCAGTACCAGCAGCAGGGGCAGCCGCAGGATCATCGCGATTGCCACGGTTCCGCCGCCCAGCAGCATGCTCCCCGTATCGCCCATGAATGTCTTTGCTGGGTATCTGTTGTACCGCAGGAAGCCCACGCACGCGCCGGCCATTGCCAGGGCAAACACCCCGGCTGTCAGTGCGGTGCCTTTGTCCGTGATGGACTGCATGGCCGGAACAGCCGCGATCATCACGCAGATCACAGCCCATGCCGATGAGCTCACAGCCGTCACGGTTCCCAGCAGGCCGTCCAGGCCGTCCTGCAGGTTGCTGCTGTTCACAATAAAGATGATCACCAGGGTCATCACGGGGATGTAGAACAGCCCCAGGTCCCAGTCAATTCCGGTAAACGGTATACGGATCCTGCTCCCGATTGCGGGGTGGAAATAACAGTAAATGCTGAATCCGACGGCTACAATCACCTGCCCGGCGATCTTCTGCCACGGATTCAGCCCGTCATGGCGTTTTTTAACTGCCTTGATATAATCGTCCGCAAACCCGACGGCCATGCTCAGGAAAGCCACCAGCAGCAGTGGAATCACCGCATCCAGGCCTCCGTTCCACTCAGCCGGATGAAATGCGAGGGATGAAACCAGGATACCGGCGGCCATCATCAGTCCGCCCATGACCGGTGTCCCCTGCTTGCTCTGATGGCTGGGCCCCAGTTCGTATATGGTCTGCCCGAAATGGAGTTTTTTCAGCTCGCTGATCAGCTTCGGCCCGATCAGCAGGGCAATTGCCATGCTTGCCAGCAGCGCGCCTGTCATTCTGAATATCATTCCCGTGTCATCGTCCTTTCCTTGGAAAACCATCCTTTAAAAATTCGCTTTTCAGATGCCGTTTTCCTGCTCTTTCCGGATCTCGAGCAGCAGTTCGCTTACGATGACCTTCTCATCAAACGGGCGCTTGATTCCCATAATTTCCTGGTATGTTTCATGGCCCTTGCCGGCCAGCACAATTACATCGCCGTCCTCAGCCATGCGCAGCGCGCGGTCAATTGCGGCACGGCGGTTTTCAATCACTTCGTATTTCCCGCCGGTGGGTTTGATTCCCTTTTCAATCGCGGCCAGGATCACCTGCGGGTTTTCCGTCCGCGGGTTGTCGGAAGTCAGGATGCAGTAGTCCGCCAGCCGGCCTCCGATTTCGCCCATCATCGGACGCTTGCCCTTGTCGCGGTCGCCGCCGCAGCCGAACAGTGCGATCACCCGGTTGCGGGTGAACTGGCGCACCGTCTTCAGGATGTTTTCCAGCGCATCCGGGGAATGGCTGTAGTCCAGGATGACCTTGTAGGGTGTTCCGGTCTGCAGTACTTCAATCCGGCCGGGCACCCGGGTAACCGCTTCCAGCCCCGCGCGGATCTTTTCCGGCGCGATGCCCATGATCAGTGCGCAGCTGGTTGCGGCCAGGGCGTTGTAAACGTTGAACATACCGGTCATATGCATGTGGATCAGGATTTCGTTCATACCGTGCAGCTGAACGGTAAAGCGGACGCCTTCCTCGGTGATTTCGATATCACGGGCAAACACATCAGCGTCCACGCAGATGCCGTATGTGATATGCGGCTGTACCAGGTCGGGAATCAGCTTCGCAGCCGTCTCATCATCCGCATTCACCGCGGCATTCCGGGCCATGCCTTCCGTGAAGAAGCGCTTTTTCGTCTCAAAATAGCGTTCCATCGTGTAGAAATAGTCCAGGTGGTCCTGGCTGAGGTTGGTGTAGCATCCCACCTCAAAGCTCATGCCGTCCAGCCGGCACATATCAATTGCGTGGGCGGAAACTTCCATGCAGCACACCTGCACTCCCTCATCCGCCATCATCCGCAGTGTCTTCTGCAGGTCAATGGGATCCGGGGTGGTCAGTTTGCTGTCAAGGTGCTGGTTTTCCACCAGGGTGCCTGTGGAACCGATGATTCCGCACTTCAGTCCGGCGCTCTCGCAAATGCTCTTGATCAGGTAGGTCGTGGTTGTCTTGCCTTTCGTCCCGGTGATGCCGATCATCCGCATCTGCCTGGAGGGATGGCCGTAGAATGCGTCCGCAATCCGCGCCATGGCGCCGCGGCCGTTGTTGACGCGGATCTGGGGCACTTCCATTTCCACATAATGCTCCACGACCAGTGCCACGCAGCCGTTCTCAACCGCTTCCCAGGCATAGTCATGCGCGTCAAACCTTGCGCCGACAATGCAGAAAAAGAGTCCGCGGTCTGTTTTGTCCCGGCTCGTTGATGTAATCTCCCGGATTTCCGTGTTCATGTCTCCCCGGGTATCCACCACGTAGGGCAGTTCTGTCAGCAGTTCCCACAGTTTCATACGCGCTCATCCTTTTCTTTATTGCCTGTAGTTATACACCAAGCGGGAGACCGACATTGTCAGTCTCCCACGCTGTTTTATTCGCCGCTTCTCGATGCCGTCACGGTCATGTTCGTGTCCGCCGCCACCGTCAGGCGGATGGTCTGCACCGCGTTGCTGGAGATCAGGTTCAGTTTCACCGCCTCCGTGCATACCCCGACGTCGCTTGCAGCCAGGGCCATTTCCCGCTGCAGCTCAGCGTTGTACTCCTCGCTTCCGGCCACCTGGTTTTCCAGCCGGGAGATGATCCGTGTGCCGGCCCCGATGCGGGCCAGGTCGCTCAGCAGCACAGCTGTGCAAAGGATCACCACCGCGATAATCGCGATCACGGCTGCATCCCACCGGACGCCTTCCGCGCTCACAATCCGCCGCTTTGGCTTCGCTTCCTCAACCACCTGGAAGCGGCCGCTCGGGCTCATCTGCATGCTGCCGGTCCAGTTCTGGGGGCTGGTATCGAAGCGGACCGAATCCGAGCAGCGCATACGCTGCCGGTAGATGTCGACATCCTGTACGCGGAATTCGCTCTTCCGACGCCTGTTTTCCATCCAGTCCGCTGCGGTTGTCTGAAGTTTTCCGGCTGTGGTGGAGAATACCGTCATCCTTACCTCACTCCGTTACGATTTGATATGATAGCCCCTTTCCGGGGTTTATTCCTTTTCTTCAGAATTCCCGAGGCCTGCAATTTTCTCCAGCATGGCAGGCAGGTCGTTCAGGAACCGCGCCCAGTTGTCGGCGCTGGCGGAAGCGGCGTTGATCAGGATATGGTCATTGGCGCCTGTAATTTCAACATCCCGCTCTTCTCCCAGGATCTTCTGGCGGATGTTGGCCGGCAGCAGCACGCGGCCCTGGCCGTCGCAGGTCTGTCCGTCATAGCTCAGCGCGTAGAAGAAATTCTTCACGGCGTTCAGCTGGGGACTCATCTGGTTCTTGCCTTCAAACTGGGCACTGCGTTCTTCCCACTTTTCTGTCGGATAGATCGCGATTGATTTGAAATCGAAAGACGGGGCGATGTAAAACTCCTCGCCCAGCTTTTCGCGGAACGGCTGCGGGATCACCAGCCGGCCTTTGGCATCCAGGCCGTGGCTGAACGAGCCAAGAAAGCGGTATTTCCTTGTGTTTGCAGGGGTTTCGGTGGACTGGCGGTTGTTGGTTTCATGGTTCTCGTCCACGCTTTCGCACCCCTTTCTACCACTTTTATGCTCATTTTTGGGTTTCTCTTCCCTTTTTCCCCACAAATTTAACATACAATTTGTCCCAGTGCAAGAAAAAAATCAAAAAAAATGACGCCTTCCTGATTTGGCGTTTTAATTTTTCTGTAATTTTATTGTAATATTTTTGTAATATATAAAGGGGATTTGTGCCTCTGTTTTGTTCCCCTTTACCATATTTTGTGGGCAAAAAAAGCCGGACCCGTTCAAAGGTCCGGCTTTTGTCAAGGGGAACAAATATTTTGTTACAAAAAATTAAGATTTAGTCGGCCAGGGGATTTCCTGCGGGCAGAATCCGATGGCATCGCATGACACCGGATAGTACCGGATTCCCCGCTGTTCGCCGGCGAATCCGTTCGCGCATGCCGCGCCGTGCAGATGACCGGAAACCACCGCTGCCACGTTCTTCCTGGCTTCCAGCACCTCGGTAAAAACCGTGTCCCGGTCCGTCTGGAGCAGCGGCGGATAATGCATCATCACAAGAATGGGCTTCTCCGGTGCAGTCCGTTCCGCTTCATCCAGCGCCATTTTCAGGCGCTGCAGCTCCCGTGTGAGAATCTTCATGTCCTCCGGCTCGAGCGGTGCCCGTTCTGTCGGGAATGTCCACCCCCGGGTTCCGCATACCACGCACGGACCGAGATCCATGGCGTCATGCTGCAGGGCTGCCATGCCTTCCGGCAGTGCCGCGCGCACCCTTCCGATGCCGCTCCACCAGTATTCATGGTTGCCCTTGCACAGGATTTTCTTTCCGGGAAGCCGGCCGATCTCTTCCAGGTCCGGTATGGCATCCTTCAGCTGCATCGCCCAGCTGATATCGCCGGGAATCAGCACGATGTCTTCCTCCCCGACCGAATTCCGCCAGTTTTCGCTGATGCGTAAAAAATGCCTGTCCCACTGGGGCCCGAATACGTCCATGGGTTTATCGTCGCCCCCGGGCATATGCAGGTCTCCAATTGCAAACAGGCGCATGTTCTTATTCTTCTTCCTCCGAATCGTCTTCGTCCGCTTTGCGTTCCTCATCCTCGCGGACATCTTCCAGGCTCAGCTCGTTTTCAATCTCACCGAATTCCTGGCTCGGGATATCGGAATCATCCTCCACCTCGGGGATAATCTCATCCATACCGCTCACGGAATCCATATCGCCGATGCTGCTGGTATCCACCGGTTCGGCGTTCTCTTCTTCCTGCTCCTCGGGCAGGCTGTTGCTCTTGTTCATTTCCTTCAGGCAGAAGATGCACACATCGCGGCCCGGCAGGGCAGGTTCTTCATTGCAGATGCTGCACAGTTCCACTTCTTCGGTGTTCTTCTCGCCCTTCAGCTCCCGCAGGCAGACCTTGCAGTACTTTTCATCCTCGCGGATGTAGTTCAGATCGCAACGGGGGCATTTGATCAGCTGCATTTGTTCCTCGTCCTCCTCGATGTACCCATCAGGATTATTCTGCCACTTTGTGGCCCGCGGTTCCGGTTTTCATCTGTTTTCGGGCGGAAAATCCCGCCTCGCAGGAAAAAACAGGTGCGCCATTCCACTTTCGTGTATGCCCGGCCCACCCGGCTTCCTCCCTATGTCCTCCTGAACCACGACGGGATTATACACTCATCCCCTGCATCATGCAATAGGGAATTTGTTTTTCCCGTTTTTTTATTCTTCGGCGCCTTCCGGGGCGGAAAGGATTTCGTCAATCCGCTTCAGCAGCTCATCCCGTCCGGTGCCGTCCTCACCGCTCACACACAGGATTTCCCATGGCTGGACACTCAGGGCCCGGCAGATCGGTGCGAGGTACTTCATGCGCGCGCCGCGGCTGATCTTGTCCGCCTTGGTCGCGACCACGGTGAACGGAATGCCCGAATCCCGCAGGAAACGGTTCATCATCCGGTCATCCTCGGTCGGCTCGTGGCGGATATCCACCAGGCACAGCACATGGCGCAGCTCGTCCGCTTTTTCAAAGTAGTCCTGCATCATCTGGCCCCAGCGGGCTTTTTCCTTCTTGTCCACCTTTGCGAATCCGTATCCCGGAAGGTCGATCAGGTGGAATGAGTTGTTCAGCAGGAAAACGTTCAGCAGCCGTGTCTTGCCGGGCGTGGCGCTGGTGCGCGCCAGCTTGTTCCGCCGGCACAGCGTGTTGATCAGTGTGCTCTTGCCGACGTTGCTCTTTCCTGCCACGGCAATCTGGGGAAGTCCCTTTCCGGGAAACTTCCCGTAATCCGCCATGGAAGTGACGAATTCCGCCGTTTTGATTTCCAGCACAGTTCAGCCCTCCATGATTGCCGCGCTCAGTACCTGCTGGATTTCCTTTACCGGAATGATTTTGAATTTCTCCAGCACGTAGTCGGGGATCTTCTCCAGGTCCTTTTTGTTTTCCTCGGGGATGATCAGGGTGTTGATCCCTGCGCGGTAGGCCGCCAGGGTCTTCTCCTTCAGTCCGCCGATGGGCAGTACGCGCCCGCGCAGCGTGATCTCGCCGGTCATCGCCACATTCTGGCGTACGGGCTTCCGTGTCAGTGCGCTCACCAGCGCTGTCGTCATCGTAACACCGGCGGACGGGCCGTCCTTCGGCACGGCGCCTTCCGGCACGTGGATATGCACGTCAATCGACTGGTAGAAATCGGGATCCAGTCCCAGCTCTGCGCTGTGGGAGCGCACCCAGCTGAACGCCGCCTCCGCGGATTCCTTCATCACATCGCCCAGCTGTCCGGTCATCCGCATGCCGCCCTTCCCGGGCATCAGCATGCATTCCACCTCCAGCATTTCCCCGCCGACGGAAGTGTACGCCAGTCCGTTCACAATGCCGATCCGGGGTTCCTTCTCGGGCTCCTCGCGGATAAACCGCGGCGCGCCCAGCAGCTCATGCAGCTTCTTTTCGGAAATGGACAGCGTCTTCTTTTTCTTTTCGAGCATTTCCACCGCGCTCTTCCGGCATACCCGGGCGGCTACCCGCTCCAGGGTGCGCACGCCGGCTTCACGGGTGTATCCCTCGATCATCGCCTTCATGGCGCCTTCGGTTACCTTCAGGGCGGTCTCGCGCATTCCGTGCTCCCGGATCTGCTTGGGCAGCAGGTGCCGCTTCAGAATCTGCAGCTTTTCCTCTTCGGTATAGCTGGGAACCTCAATCAGCTCCATCCGGTCCAGCAGCGGCTCCGGAATCGTATCCATGCTGTTGGCCGTGGTGATGAACATCACCTTGCTCAGGTCAAACGGAAGCTCCATGTAGTGGTCCCGGAAGGCATTGTTCTGCTCGGAATCCAGCACCTCCAGCATCGCGGATGCCGGATCGCCGCGGAAATCTCCGCTCATCTTGTCGATTTCATCAAACAGGAATACCGGGTTCATCGTCCCGGCCTGTTTCATGCCGGAGATGATCCGTCCGGGAATGGAGCCGATATATGTCCTGCGGTGGCCGCGGATTTCCGCTTCATCCCGCACGCCGCCCAGGCTCATCTGCACGAATTTCCGGCCGACCGCCTCGGCAATTGCCTTCACAATGCTCGTCTTGCCGACACCGGGAGGTCCGACAAAGCAGAGAATCGGGCCCTTCATGTCCTTTTTCATCTGCAGCACCGCAAGGTACTCGACAATCCGTTCCTTGACGTCTTCCATGCCGTAGTGATCCCGGTTCAGGATCTCACGTGCGCGGGCCAGGTCCAGGTTGTCCTCGGTTTCCTTGCCCCACGGCAGGTCCAGGATCCACTCGATATATGTCTGGCTGATGG
>JAEEGH010031890.1_pt1 | contig 10157 bp, 9 predicted proteins | sample 9134181 | NCBI WGS metagenome assembly JAEEGH01 (sample SAMN16246544, study PRJNA631951) | gut metagenome | biome: gut microbiome; feature: rumen; material: DP-attached | host: Bos | place: Iran: Karaj | collected 2018-10 | reverse complement strand
CGCGGCTCCTTGGAAAAAATCGAAAAAGTTTCTCCGCTTTTGACGCGGCAAGAAAAGCGCGTATTGGAAAAACTATTGCAACAAAAGAGCAACGAAGAAATTGCGGGCGAACTTTTCATCAGCCTGCACACGGTTGAAAACTACGTCAGCTACATTTACGACAAGCTTTGCGTAAAAAGCCGCGCCGAACTTGAAGCGGCTTTTTAGGAATAAGTCAAAAATTGTCGCGCCGCAATGACTGTTGCAATACCACGCAAAACGCGCTACCATTCCCTTGATGGAACTATTAAGCGCGGCGGAAATCAAAAAGGTCTTTGAGCGGCTTAAAAAAGCAAATCCAAATCCTCAGGCCGAACTAATTTACAAGAACGCCTACACCCTCTTGGTCAGCGTTGTCCTTTCGGCGCAGGCCACGGACAAGAGCGTCAACAAGGCAACCGAACCCCTTTACAAAATCGCCGACACGCCAAAGAAAATGCTGGCGCTGGGACAAAAAAAATTGGAAGGCTACATTAAGTCAATCGGCCTTTACAAGACCAAGGCCGCCCATGTAATCGCGCTCAGCCAGCGCCTCTTGGACGAATACAAGGGCCAAGTCCCCGACACGATGGAGGAACTTGTAACGCTCCCCGGCGTAGGACGCAAAACAGCCAACGTTGTCCTTAACGTAATCTTTGACAAGCCCACGATTCCAGTTGACACCCACTTGTTCCGCGTCGCTCCAAAAATCGGCTTGGCGCAAGGCTCCACACCGCTGGAAGTCGAGCAAAGCCTTTTGGAGCGGGTTCCAAGAAAATATTTAAAGGACGCCCACCATTGGCTTTTGCTGCACGGCCGCTACGTTTGCGTGGCCCGTTCCCCCAAATGCGACGAATGCGTCATCAAAGACCTTTGCAAAAAGAACTAACAGTGATATAATTTGCAATTAGGAGAAAACAATGGAAGAAAAAATAGTAGAAGAAAGCAACACGCTTCTCAATTCCGACCACACGATCAAAGAAGACCTTAACTGGGCCTACGAGTCGTTTACAAAATGGCTAAAGGGCTTTGCCACTTGGGACAATTTTTTTAGGCTGCTTGGCGTTTTGTTAATCTTTTTCGCGCTGATGGCCATTTACAAGGTGACTGTCCGCTCAATCAGAAAAATACCCGAGAAAAAGCTTCCCGCCCACCGCTCGGTAATCATACTTAAATTTGTCAAATACATATACTACGCGATTTTGATAATGTTCATTTTGAGTTTGTTCGGAATCAAGCTTAGCGCGATCTGGGGAGCGGCTGGAGTGGCCGGTATCGCAGTCGCCTTTGCCGCTCAAACTTCCGTAAGCAACATTATCTCCGGCGTTTTTGTCATCGCGGAAAAAACTCTTAAAATCGGAGACTTGATCAACGTCGCCGGCGAAACTGGAATCGTTGACACAATCGGCTTGCTAAGCGTAAAGGTACACACGCTGGACAACCAAATGATCCGCATTCCAAACTCAACGATCATCAACTCTACATTGAGGAACACAAGCTTCTTTGACAAGCGCCGTTTGGACGTTAAGGTTTCTGTCTCTTACGACACCGACATGGAAACGGCGCTCAACGTTTTGGCCAAGGCGCCCAAATATTGCAAGGACACGCTAAATGATCCCGAACCGCTTGTCTGGTTTGACGGCTTTGGCGACAGCGGAATAAACATGACGCTTGCCGTTTGGTTCAAAAAAGAAAATTTCTTGGCAGCCAAAAACGAAACATTCATAGCGATAAAGCGCGTTTACGACGAGGCCGGAATCGAGATTCCCTACAACAAGCTTGACGTTAAGGTTTACGACAGCGAGAATCAATTCATCGCTGGAGCGGCGCGCAAAATAAAAGCCAAGGCCCAGCCCAAGACAAAAAAGATTGACAAAAGAATTCGCGGAAAGTCAAAGGCGACAAAGAACTTGATTGAGTCTGAAAGCGCCAAGGAATACGACCCCGACGACGAACACTGACCTTAAAGGCCGCCGCCCAATAATTCCGCAAGACTTTGCTTGACGCCAAAAGCCTCAAGCAAATCGCGCGCGGATTTTTCGCAAGCCAAAGATTGCGTGGCCGCGCCGCCCGCCAAAACGGCGCGAATCATAAGATTTTTTGGCGTTCCTTCCATATCGATAAATTCCAAAACTTGAACCTTGTAGCCGCGCGCTTCCAAAAGCTGGGCGCGGACTGCGTCCGTCATCAGCGCGGAAAAGCGCTCGCGCAAAATGCCATGCTTTAAAAGCGGCGCGAAGACCGCGTTGGACGACTTTGAAAGCTGCGAATTGATTTCTTTTTGGCAGCAGGGAACGGACAAAATCGCCTTGGCATTTTTGTCAACGGCAAACTTTAGCGCGTAGTCCGTGGCCACGTCGCAGGCGTGCAAGGTGATTACGATGTCGGGATTTTTTCCGCTGTACTTTGCGATGTCGCCGCAAACAAAATTTATGTTATTAATGCCAAGGCGGGCGGCCAAGTCGGAGCAGGATTTTATCACGTCTTCCTTTAAGTCAACGCCGGTGATTTGGCAGGGAATCTTTTTTACGCTTTCCAAAAAGTACTGGACGGCAAAGGTCAGGTAAGACTTGCCCGAGCCAAAGTCCAAGATTTGCAGGGGCTCTATTGGCCGCCCGCCTTCTTGGGCTTGCAACACGTTAGGCAAAACGTCGTCCAAGAGTTCCAAAAAGCGGTTGACTTGGCGGAACTTGTCGTACTTTGCGGAGACGACTTTTCCAGCGTCGGTCATAACGCCCAGCGCCTGCAAAAAGGGAACGCTCGTTCCTTCTTTTATGATGTAGTTTTTGGAACGGTTGAAAGCGCCGGCAGTCGCGGTCATGCGAGCGCCGGCATTTTGGGCTTGCAAGGCGGCCGCGCTTAAAGGCTTTACATACGTTCCCTTGTCGGATTGAGGGGCAAGCGCTTTTTCCAGCCGGCGGACTTCGCCGCGCTTGTTGGCCAAAAAGGTGATTTCTTTTTCTTCAGTCCGTTCCACGCAATTTTTAAAGGAGCGGCCGATGTTGGCGTTTAGAAATTCCTCCAGTTCCGCCTCTGAAAAATTTTTATGAAAGCTTTGCTTTTCGGTGAAGAATTCGGCAAAATACGGAGAGTCCGCTCCGCCCTTAAAGCGAATTTTTACGCGCTGGTAGTTTTTGCCGAGAATTTCCTCAACTTTGCCTGTGGGCTTTGAAAGGGTCGCCGAAAGAATCATGGCTTAATGGTAACGACTTGCCGCGCTCTTGTCTAGACCGACAAAAAATGATATAATGGATTTTATGGCTAAAACTTTTGTTTTTGTAAATCAAAAAGGCGGAGTCGGAAAGACTACCTCCGCGATCAATATCGGCGCTTACATCGCGCTGGCCAAAAAGAAAGTTCTTCTTGTTGACTTTGACTCCCAGGGAAATATGTCCAGCGGCGTAGGCGTTTCAAAAGACAAGCCTACTATTTATGAATTGTTGAGCGGCGAATGCGAAGCCAAGGACGCGGTCAAAAAGACTTGCATCCCCACTTTGGACGCCATCAGCGCCAGCCTTGACCTTTCGGGCGCCGCGATCGAATTGGTTGACCAAAAACGCCGCGAATACTTTTTAAAGGACGCTTTGGAACCGCTCCAAGACAAATACGATTACATCTTGATTGACTGCCCTCCTTCCCTTGGCATTCTTACGCTGAACGGTTTGGTAGCGGCCGACGCGGTTCTCGTTCCGATGCAGTGCGAATATTTTGCCTTGGAAGGAATTACCCTTTTGCTGCAAACCGTAAAGAAAGTTCAAAAGTCCATCAATCCAAGTTTGACTATCGGCGGAATCTTTTTCACGATGTACGATTCAAGAACAAGACTCGCGCAGGACGTTGTAGTTCAAGTAAAGTCATATTTTAAGGACGTCGTTTTTAACACGATCATCCCCCGCAACGTCCGTCTTAGCGAAGCTCCGTCTCACGGCTTGCCTGTTTGCAAGTACGACCCTGAATGCGTTGGAGCCAAGAGCTATCAAAAATTGGCGGAGGAGGTAATCCATCGTGGCTAAGAGAAAAACTGGCTTAGGACGCGGAATCGGCGCCTTGATGGGAGAGGCCGAACAGCAAGTTCAAATCGAATACGAGCCTCCCGTTGACGAAATTCAGGACGAGCCAAAAAGTTCCGCAAAAAAAATCGCCTCAAAAAATTCAAACCTTCCTTCGTCAATAGAAACAGATGACAATGGAACTCTTTGGATTTCGCCAGATTTGCTCAAAGCCAACCCTCACCAGCCCCGCCAAGTTTTTAACGAGGAACAGTTAAAGGAACTTTCAGACTCAATCGCCGAGCACGGAATCGTTCAGCCCATCGTAATCGAAGACGCGGGCGACGGAACCTTTTACATCATCGCCGGCGAACGAAGAACGCGCGCCGCGAAATTGGCCGGCCTAAAAAAAGTTCCGGTGCAGCTGCGCAAATTTAACGACGAAAAAAAATTGGAAGTCGCACTTATCGAAAACATTCAGCGCGCCGACCTAAACCCGATAGAAGAGGCGCAGGCCTACTACAACCTTATGAAAATCGGCGGCCTCAACCAAGACGAAGTCGCCCAAAAAGTAGGCAAAGGACGCCCGACAGTCGCCAACGCCTTGCGCCTTTTAAAGTTGCCCGAGGACATGCAAAACTCTTTGATCGTCGGACAAATTTCAAGCGGACACGCTCGCGCGCTTCTTAGCGTTGTCAATCCCGCCGACCAGCGCGTTTTGTTCGGCAAAATAATCGCAAGCAACTTGTCCGTTCGCCAGGCGGAAGCGCAAGCCGCGTCTCTTAACGACGGAGGCCGCGCCGCAAAAAAGGACGGCAAAAAAGACGGAGCGCGAGTCCGCAACCCCGACGTAATTTCTATCGAACAAAAATTTATGGAAAGCCTTGGAACAAAAGTTTCGCTTAACGGAAGTTTGGAAAAAGGCCAGCTTGTCATCGACTACTTTAGCCGCGCCGACTTGGACAGGCTTTATTCGCAAATCGTAAAGGAATAAAACCCATGGTTTTTACAACAGAATTTTCTCCACTTCTTGAAGACTACGACAAAAACGAGCGCCTTACTATGGCCGCAATCTTGCAGTATTTTGAAAACGCGGGAAGCCGCCATTCCGACGCGGCCGCAGATTCCGCGATTAAGGTAAGCGAGACTCTTGGCGTTGCGTGGGTTTTGACCGACTGGAAAATTTGCGTTTCGGAATTTCCGCGCTACGGACAAAAGATTAAAGTAGAAACTTGGAGCGAAGGTTTGACTTCGCCCTTTGGAACGTCGCGCAATTTTTACTTGTACGCCGACGGAGCGCTTGCCGTCGAAGGAACCAGCAAATGGGTTCGCCTTGACTTAAAGACCGGACGTCCGATGAAGGTTGAGGCGGACTTGCTTGACCGCTACGGCCCGGAGCCTGGCAAAAAAGTTTTTGGCGGCGAAAAGCTTGAAAAGATTTCTTTGCCGGAAGCGTTTGAAGCCGAGAAAAAAATCCAGCTGCGCCGCTCCGACTTTGACTTTAACGACCACGTTCACAATCTTAACTACTACGACTTTGCGCTTGAAGTTTTGCCAAGCGGAACGGACGGAAGCCCGGAAGGCGCCGCCAAAAATTTGCGCGTCAGCTACAAGACCGCGCTAAAGCAAGGCGACGAGGCCGTGGCCAAATTCGCGCGCGACGGCGACAAGAATATCGTGGGAATTTATTCAGGCGCGGGCGTTTTGGCTTGCGCAATCGAATTACACTAAAGCGCCTTCAACGGGGCGGCAAACTGAACGCTGCGCTCGGTGGCCAAATCGTCAAACTTTATCGCGTAGCAAAAAGCCTTGTCATTTACAAGAACAATCGTTCCGTCGCCAAAAACTTTGTGGCGAACGCGGTCGCCTTTTTTAAATTGCGTGGCAGCGGCCTTTAGGCGGCCTTCGTCGTACTTGATTATTTTTTGCGACTGTTCCACAAGCGACTTGTCAAGCGGCTTTTCGATGTCAAAATTTTTCATGTCCTCGCCCGCGGCCTCAAAGATAAAGCGGCTGGGATACTTAAAGATTCCGTCGTTGGCCTTGCCTTCCGCGTCGCTAATAAAAAGCCTGTCTTTTGCGCGCGTCATGGCGACGTATGCGATTCGCCGCTCTTCTTCCATGTCCTCGGGCGTTTGCACTTTGCGGCTGGGAAAGATTCCTTCGTTCATGCCGCACAAGAAAACGTTTTTAAATTCCATTCCCTTTGCCGCGTGAATCGTCAGCATTTTGACGGCGTCGCGCTTGTCTTCGCGGTCAAGGTCGGTAAAGAGGGCGGCGCGCTGCAAAAAATCTTCCAAGGTCGCGTCGTCGTCAAAGCCCGCTTGGTTTACCGCGCGCTTGAACTCGGCGGCGTTGTCCAAGCGGTCTTGGTCGGCCTCCAGGCGCAAAAAGGCTTCGTAGCCGCTCTTGTCCAAAATCGATTGCAAGACGCTTCCAAGCTTGCTTGTGCCGCTTCCGACCGTGTAGACAAAAGAGTTTTTGTCGTTTAAAAGCGCGCGGCTTTCTTCTATCGCGTCAACGTAGGCCTGGGCTTTCGTTCCTTTTAAAATCGGATCGTTTTGGGAAAGCAAGCCTTTTAGCGCGACGTAGGCGGAACAGTCGTTATTGTCGGCGTATTCTTTTATCGCGGCGATTTTGTTCTTTCCGATTTTGCGGCTGGGAAGGTTCACCGTGCGGTAAAATGAAACGTCGTCGGCAACCGTCAACATTCGCAAGTAAGAAATCATATCCTTGATTTCGCGGCGGCCGTAAAATTCCGTTCCGGCAAGGATGCGGTAAGGCAAATCGTTTTTGATGAAGGCTTCTTCAAGCGAGCGCGAAAGATAGTGGGCGCGGTAAAGAATCGCGATGTCGCGCAGGTTGCCATTCTTGGATAATTCCTTAACCTTTTTGCAAATCCACTTGGCCTCGTCCTCCTCGCTGGGAGCGTGATAGTAGAGGGGCTTGGGGCCGGCCTTTTTTGTCGGCGCAAGTTCCTTGGGATAACGGACAGTGTTATGGGCGATCAAGGAATTGGCCGCCGTAAGAATTTGCGGCGTGGAACGGTAGTTCTTTAAAAGCAAAATCGTCTTTGCGTCCTTGTAAACTTTTTCAAAGTCCAAAATCAACTTGACGTGGCTTCCGCGCCAAGAGTAAATCGTTTGGTCACTGTCTCCGACGATAAAAAGATTTTTGTGCTTGCGGCTTAAAATTTGCGCTATGGAATATTGCTTTGCGCTCACGTCTTGGAACTCGTCAACCATTATGTATTGAATTCTGTCCTGCCATTTTTCGGCAACGTCGGGAAACTTTTCCAAAATGTAAACGGCAAAGTTTATCAAGTCGTTAAAGTCAACGCCAAAGCATTTTTTTTGCTCGTACAAAAAGCGCAAGAATATTTCTTGGTTTCGCTCGATTCCCTTTGCCAAAAATTTTTCTTTAAGTTCTTCGTTGTTCAGCTTGTAAAAATAATCGATGTAAGTGTCGGCCTGCATTTTTTTTGCTTCCAGCACTTCGTCGATTTTTTGCTGAATCGTCGCTTCCTTTAAGGTCAAGCCCATGTCGGCAAAAACGCGCAGCAGTATCGAGCGCCAGTCTTCCTTGTCCAAAATCACAAAGTCTTTTGGAAAATTTATTTTGTTTATGTCTTCGTGAAGGAGCAGCGTGCAAAAGGCGTGGAAGGTGCAAATGTAGCCCAAATCCATGTCGCCCAATTCGGAACGGACGCGCATCTTCATTTCTTCGGCAGCGCGGTTGGTGAAGGTTACGCACAAAATGTTTTTAGGCGAGATTCCCAAGTCGCGTACAAGGTAAACGTAGCGGCTTACCAAAGCGCGCGTCTTTCCGCTCCCCGCTCCGGCCAAAACGCGAATGTGGCCTTCCGTGCTTTGAACCGCGTCCAACTGTTCCGGGTTGAGGCGGGCGAAAATGTCGTGGTCAGTTTTGCTTTTGGGCATAGTTTTATTGTAGCGCAAGAACATCGATTTTACTAGACACTCCGCGAACGTAAGGCGACCTAAAGCCCTTGTGAACCGCAACGTTGGCCCGCAAGTCAAGGTAAATCACGGCATTTTTGTCATTTTTCAAAGGATTTTTACTAGCAAAACACCGAAAAACGCGATAAAATAGAAAGCATAGGAGTTCAAAATGTTTTGGGACAAGGCCGCGCCGCTATACGATTTGTTTGAGACGCTTTACAACGGAAAAGTTTTTAACGGAACCGGCGCCAAAGTCGCGGAGTTTGTAAACCCAGGCGACAAGGTTTTGGAATGTGCCTGCGGAACCGGAGCCATCAGCGTCTTTATCGCAAAAAAAGGCTGCGACCTTACGGCCACCGATTTTTCGAACGGAATGTTGACGCAAGCAAAAAAGAAGTGCCGCAAATTTTCCAACGCCGTTTTTGAAAAGGCCGACATCAGTTCCTTGCGCTTTGATGACAACAGCTTTGACGCGGTTGTGGCGGGCAACGTCATCCACCTTTTGCCGGAACCCGACAAAGCCCTGCGCGAATTGTTCCGCGTGACCAAAAGCGGCGGCAAAGTCATCGTCCCCACTTACATCAACATGTCAAAGGGAACAGGAAAAGTCGCGGTAAAGTTCATCGAAAAACTTGGCGCAAACTTCAATCGCCAGTTTGACTTGGAAAGCTACAAAAAGTTTTTCGCCGACATGGGTGTTACGGGCGTGGAGTATTTTGTGGTCGAAGGCCGCATGCCTTGCGCAGTCGCGGTTATGGGGAAGAACTAATTCTTCTTGTTTATCTGCTCGCTGATTTCATTGGCGACGTTATCCATATCAGGATAAACAAAATCTTCTGTAATGTTGAACTTTCGCAATTCCGCCAAAATAGATTGCTTGCAATCTGGCGGAATCAAAACGACTTGCTGAACGCCATCCTTTTTATAAAACAATCTTTTTAAATCAAAGGGATCGGTCTTAAAAATATCCAATTCATTGTCTTCGGAATATGGATTCACTTTCTTAAACCACAAATTCCATGTCTTTTCATCATCAAGTTTCCAATTTTTCTCCATCAAATTATGATATGTTATATAATCTGAATTAATAATTGTCTGCGTCAACTCTTTGCTTTCTTCTTCTTGCCCTTTTACATACGCCATATTAGCATTCGACATAATAAAAGCGCCTTGCTGATTTTTTATTCTTGGATTATTTTGTGGAACTCGAACGATATACGAACGCCTTACAATGCTTCGCAAATCAATGTATTTTTCGTCGTGGCCGAGGTCAACATCCTTTTTCCACCGTGCACCCAAATGCCATAACGAAAATACTTCTTCCATAAAAGCAGTGTTCGCAATTACACTTATATTTGAACTTTCAATCGCTTTTAATTTTTCAGGCTTTTTTTCAGCATCACTATCAGGTTCTTGAAACAAAACTATCTCGCCCCAATCCTTATCTTTTTCTTCTATGATTACTTTTCTGAATTTCTTCATGTTCGAGCAGGCAAAATACAAGGCCACGAGAGGACTTTCTGTAACGTCGAGACATCTAGTAGGCAAAAGAAAATGCTGCATCAGCATAAGACGTTCCATTGAAGAATGGCACCGATTTAATTCGTCATAAAACCTACGGGTAAAAGCCTCTATCATTAAATGTTCATTTTTGGAATTTACACGCAAACAATTTGGCGTTAAAAGATAGTCTGCGTTTGTCTGGCCGCGATAAAAAACGGGGTTAAAATACGAACCTCCAATGCCGTCTATAAAGTCAATAAACTCATGCAAGCCTCGTATTATAGTGGGCTTGACACTTAGCGGTGTTTCACCCGTCACCTTTTTTTTGACTGAATGTCCGAGTCCGAAACACTTTTTTTATACGAGCCGTATCCTTTGATTTTTTTGGCTCGAGCGAAATTATCTTTGCTAAACATTTATGTTCCTATTGTCAATCTCACAAACAAATAATTCAATATAAGAGTTTTGTCTGAAAAAAAACATCAATCCTTTTGGCCAATCACAAAGAGGATTATTCGTATTTTCTTAGTTCTCCAAACACAAGGCCGGAACAACACCTGTAATTAAATTAACTTCCCTACAATTTGGATCAAGATCTCCAACTTCACCAACCCAATTGACAACAACACTTTTCATTTCGTCGCCATAATAAGGAGAACGTAACAAACATAAATAACCATGGACAGAA
>JAEEGH010031888.1_pt1 | contig 10158 bp, 4 predicted proteins | sample 9134181 | NCBI WGS metagenome assembly JAEEGH01 (sample SAMN16246544, study PRJNA631951) | gut metagenome | biome: gut microbiome; feature: rumen; material: DP-attached | host: Bos | place: Iran: Karaj | collected 2018-10 | reverse complement strand
ATCTTCTGCCGAAGATGCGTTCCGTATGGGAGATTCGCGAACGTGGGCTCGAGAATGCGGAAGTTCGCCTTGTGCTTCTTCTCCGGGCAGCCGATAGCCTCACCTTCGCACGACGTGAAGCGCACATCCGCAAGGAGAGCTGCGGCGCACAACGCCGCCGCAATCATGGGAAATGGCATTGTCAGGTTCTCCTATTTGAAGTATATCAACGTCCCCGTGATTGGGTTGACTTTTAGATACAAGTCACAGTTGTCATTCGAGATGTACAGCTTGGCGTTGTCCGGCAGCGCCGCCTGCGCGGCCGCCAGCGTATTGGCATTCACCGCCGTGGACATGTTCGCTTGTGTGCCATGCGCTATCGGCAGAACCACGGGTTGCCTGAGTTTGCGCGTGAGCGTCTCGACGCCTGTGAACGAGAATGCGATGTTCTCATGCATCTGGAACTGCTTGGCGGAGAAGATCGGCTCGGCGTAGCCGGATTCGTCAAGCTCCGAGAGATCTATCTCAAGCCCTGAGTTGTTGCGGAACGTGATCACTCCGTCCGAGGTGTCCGCGCCGGTGAACCGCACTTTTGGAGACTTGCCGAAGATCTTGCATACATTGTTCGCTCCCGCTATGAAGAAGCCGTAGCCTCCTTTGAAATTCACGGTTCCGTTGGAGATCACCGTGGTGTTGCCGGGCGACGTCGTCCCCGACATGAGATATTCTTTCGTAGCAGTAAGAGTGGCGTTGTCGCCTATGAATATCTCGTTGCCGAACGACCCTTCCACGTTCGTCACCTTGAAATACCTCACCGAAAGCGACGCGCCAGTATCCAGTCTAACGTAGTTGTTCGTGGAAGGCACGCTGCCATTGGACATGCATAGATCGCAGTCGCTGATGTCAAGCGCGGCATAGTCGTCAAAAACGATCGAGTTCCCTGTGCCGTACTTGAATGGCACCCAGGTATATGAAGATGGAGCCATGGAGAGCGATGCATTGCGCCCCTGCACGTGCAGAATGTTCCCCGTCAGACTCGCGTCACTGGAGCCGAGCTGGAATTCCTTTGCATACGCGGTCCCGTTGGACACCGTGAAGACGTTGTCCGACGACTTGGCGCCGATCACAACGGCTCCCAGATTTGTGAAGCATCCGCCCTCGCCCACAGTCACGCGATTGGCACCGGCGCCGGCGACGCTGCCGATGGAGAACTCTCTGGCGGACTTCGCCTCCAGAAGGCCGCCTTCCGCTATGTACACCTCGTTGGAGAATCCGTTTTCATGCGTGCCCATGTTCAGATACCGGAACGACAGCCGGGCATGGTCGAGAATCTCCCATCGGTAGCCGGGCGCCTTCTGCCCAAAATAGATGTCAGTAGTACTTATACCCTCTCCAACCGTTCCTTCCCCCGTGAAGCGGATCACGGTGTTTTGGGGGTTTGTCGTAGCCGTGTTGCGGTTGTCGTACCATTGCCCAGGGCAGTAGACCCTTGTTCCGCAGGCGAATTCTATCAAAGCGCTTGTTGCACCATATTCCTCAGGCACGGCCTGCTTGAAGTCAAGGTAGCTTGACGCGTTGATCGTAAAGGTTGAGTTGGTTATGGCGATCGTCATGTTCGTTCCGTATCCATACAGCACGACATAAGTGCTGGAGTTGTTCACGACGGTCGCATCTTCCATACTCCACACATAGTCGCTGTACGGGAGACTAGCCCATCCACCGAAAACAAAGTTGCCAGCCGCCGATTCATAGCGTCCGCCCTTGAACCGGTACGATGCCGCGCCGTTCGAACCCCAAACGCGAAAGTTGTTGGCCTTCAACGTGTGGTTGCCGTCCGAGAAATCGAACAGCAGGTTCTTGACACCCGATCCGAAGCGCATTTCCTGGAACTCACCGGCGGCGTTTGTCACGCACAGGTCCCCGGACAGCGTGTATTCGCCTGACGCAAGACTAGTCCATGCGCCTGAAAACGCTGTGTCTTTGTACGCCTCGTACAGATCGGTCGCAGCGACGGCAAATAACGCCATCATTGACGCCGTTGCCGAAATGACTGTCTTTCGCATTTTTGCATCCTTGATTGAATTGAAGTTCTGCCGATCAGTCCTCGAGCATTATCTTGCGGAACTTCGCGATGTCCTCCTCGGTGAAGCCAAGGGACAGGACATACTTCTCGAGACGCTCGCGGACTGTCGGCGCAGGGTATTGCTTCACGAAACACGCGACGAGCTTGTCATACCGCGCCTTGTGGTTGAAGCTTGCGCTGCGGTTCCAGAATCCGGTAAGCTCCCAATCGAGGGCGAGCTGGTCCTCGTCCATCCCGAGAAGTCCGTTGAGGATGTATGCGACGGCGCCAGTGCGGTCCTGCCCCGCTATGCAGTGGAAGTCGATCGGATAGTTCTTCTCGTCGAGAAACACGCGGAACACCTTCGCAAACGCCTTCTTGCCGCTGTCTCCCGACATCCCGCCGTATGACGAGGACGAAATGTGCTCCCATTTCACGGCCGGCCCAAGCGGCGAGCCGGTCATGCCGTAGCACTCGCCGTCTGTCCTAAGGTCGATGTCTGTCTTTATGCCAAAGCGCTTGAGGATATAAGCGCCGTTCTCGCCCTCAACGCGGTTCCTGCCGGGCTTTTTGCCCTTGACGACCTTGGGGTCACCTCCGTTCTTGACGGACTTCTTGGCACGTTGGATTCGCGACGAAAGGAACTTGGCAACCGGCTCTCCAACATGGCGGCCCTTCCATTCGACGTATTCCTTGTCCTTCAAATCCATCGTCTTGGGGTCCGCCTGCCACGCCAGCAGCTGGTCAAGGCGCTTCTGGGCCTCTTCCGCAGCGGCCTTCAGCTCCGCCATCTTTCCAAGCTCGCGCAGTTCCTCCACTGTGTAGTAGACGTCACGCGCATTGTCGTTGAGTCCGGCCGAGCGGAATACCAAGCCCTGCCTGACGCGTTTCCCACCTAGTCCGATGCGTCCGCCCAGGTCGCGCACATTCGGGACGCCCGGATAGCGGACTAGCCGAGGCGCGACGTCCTCTGTCCTAAAGCGACCCTCGCCTTTGTCACCTCCCCCGTCCACAACCCATTTGTATTCCGTCGCCATCTCGAGGTTGTCGATGTAGAGCTCCGATCCCTTTACCTTCTCATCGATCACGGCTCCGCCATTCTTGACTGGAGTTACGACAACCCTGTACTCGACACCCTCGGCGCCCTTCCATGCGAGGCGAACCGTCTTCGGCCAGTACGCCTCGCGGGGCTTCTTCTCACCTGGGACCAGCTCGGCGGGGAGGCCCATCTCCTTGCGCCGGAACGAATTGTCCGCGAACTTCACGCGGCGCTCCGCAGTCGGAATCGAGAGATACGCCTTCTGCGCATCCGTGAGGATCGGCACCACCGCGCCGGGGGCTGGTTCCTCGATCTCGATCGAAGCAAACGCCGACGACGCGGCGAAGGCACATGCAATGGCCTGGACGGCTATCATCATTTTCTTCATGGACATATCCTTTTCCAATATTCGCGATTGCGCTTTTGCGGCATATTATACCATATTCGGCGCGCATTGTGTTCATGCTTTAGCTGAACAAAACTGGACTATCCCCAGACTGTAAAACGGCTGGCGAGGCGACCCCGCGCCGAGCTGGCGCGCAGACGCCTGTCGTCATTGGTTTCGCCGCACTACGGCATTTCCGGGCACGGTTCCTATTTATCTCGGAAGCGCATATTTCACGGCAAGTGCTGGAATGCGTGGCATTCTGTCCGCCATGGCGCACGGCGGCAAGTGGCACCGCATGCGAATTTCGCGGATTTCGACGGAATCCGACAAAGCCCCGAGGCGCAACGAAACGGCACAACCGCACATCATCGCCAGAAAACGCACCATTTGTCAGTTGTCTCACGGCGCATCGCGCGCCTCAAGGAAAAATGGGGAAAGTCCAGCAAAAGATGTGGAAAGATGGACAACCCCAGAACGAATCCACATGTCATCTGCTCTTCCGTCAGATCCAGCGTGGCTCGTCAATGTCCGGCGCAATGTGAAACGAAGCGGAAGCAGACCGGCCCGAGGAGTCCGGATTCGAGGAGCTGGTCATCCGCCGCCCAGAGCCGGCATGTGGAGAATGCGTGCCTTCCGGTAGGCGACGCTCTTCCGGACTTGAGCCAGTCCGGCCAACTCTTTATGAGCGGATATCCTCGGCTTCTGCGCCCGTCGTCCCATTCGCAGTCGTCAGGGAGGCGCGCATCGCCGATGAGGCGGTTGGGCCAGTAGTTCGTGACCTTCACTTCAATCTCCACGGGAGCGCACGGGGACATCTTCCCTACAAGCGCGTCCGTCACGTCAACCACGAACGGCGGCTTCCAGATTGCAGGGTACTGCCTGCCGTTCACCGTCACCTCTGCTATGTTCTTCACATTGCCAAGGTCAAGGTATATCCGATCGGAAAGCCCCCCGCAGGGTCTGACCCCATCTTGTGCGCACTGGGGTCTGACCCCATCGGAAAGCCCCACGCAGGGTCTTACCCCATCCTGAGGTATGGAAAACTTAATGGAATAGCGTGCAGTTCCTGAAAAATAGCGAATATCGGGATTATCACTCTTCGTCCATGATTCTAGAACGGTGTATTCCGCAACCGCAATGTCGTTCGTGGCCGTAGGTTCGCGGAAAGCAACTTCCCAGCTCCCGACAATGGGAACAGACCTTGTGAACATGGGGTCAGACCCCGATGGATGAGGGGCCAGGCCCTTGGATGGATGTGGGGCCAGACCCTGTCGGCTTGCCCTAAAAACAACAAAAACAGAGTGTATCAGCTGGCAATTGAGAAAAAGAGTTGTCTGGCCATTCCCCGAATCAACTATGTCCTCGGTCGCGACATCGGAGACTTCGCCAGTCATGGGATCCCATAGCTCCGGCGTTCTTCCACTTGCGCGGAACGAGCATTTCACCCTCTTGGCGTCCTTGTTGGGGACGGCAACAAAATAGATATCGTCACCGTCAACGCGGCGATGGATCCAGGTCACATCGCTATCGTCGCAGATGAAGTCCGGCGGGCAGTCCATTTTCCTTAGCGCGGCTTCCACGCCGCCGTACTCCACCACCACCGCTCCCTTCTTGCTGAGACGATCAAGGGCCGCATTCACCTCTGGGCGCAGCGCGTCCCGCGGCGGCGTGCCCACAACGCGATAGCGAACGCCGCCTGGGACGATGACGCATCCGTTCTCCACCTTGCATTGCGCAATGGCGTTCGGATGGCAGCGGTCGCCGTCGTGGCCGCGGGGGATCTCGCCGTCCGTGCCGAAATCAGGAGCTTCGCCGGAAGTGCAGAGAAGCACATCGGCCACGAAAGTGCCCTGCTGGAGAAGGTGCTGGGCGCGGGAGATATAGGCGAAGAACTCCTTGGCGCCATGGTCCCACCATGTCTGGGTGCGGTCGAAATGCCCGCCATACGCCGCCATTGTCATGCCGGGGCAGCGCACGGGGGAAGTCCAGGGCTGGTGGACGAAACGGTGGAATATCATGCGGTTGACGCCATCGGCGAGAATCCGGTCGCACTGCAGCTTAAGCTCGAACGGACCCTGCAGCCAGCGACCTGAACAGGCCGTTGGATAGGCTGTGAACGCCTCGGCGCCGACGATGCGCTTTCCCCACACGTGCGCAGTGGCGGAGACGGCCTTGCCGTTTCCAAGCGAACGGTTGCCCCAGCGCGTCTCCATGAACGTGCGGTGCGGGTCGCGCGCCAGCGCCGCGAGGTCGCATTCATTCGTGGGGTGCCAGAACTCGGCCATGGGGATGTCGCAGAAACGGGCGTACTCCAGATCGTCGAACGGCCCGTTGCCATACGGCTCGCACGAAAGGACGAGTCCGTTTTCATTGCATCGTTTCTGGAGCTGCGCGGCGTAGTTCTTGACGAACTGCTCCGAGACCACGAGTCGGAAGTCCTTGAGAAAGCGCTCGGTGGCGGCGGCGTCATCGATGGGATAGCCGGCGAGGACGGGGAGGAAGCCGATGATGGAATAGCCCATTCTGGCGGCGAAGGTCTTCTCGAAGCCGCGAGTCCAGTTTTGTCCGCGCACTTCGTAGCTGTCGAGAAGCACGTTGTTGAAGGCTCCGTCTTTGCCGAGGCGCTTCAGGGCCTCGCCGACGTATGCGTCGAAATGCACGTCAAGGGCGTGGGCGTCGAGCTTGTCGCATTCAAGGCCGGAGCCGGCCTGGGAGGCGGAGCGGTTCTTGCGTCCGTTGCACATGTAGCCGATGCGCAGGACGGTCCATGATCCGTGGGTCGACGGGGCATCCCACTCAAGACGCAGATCGGGCGGATGGGAGGCAGTGCCGCTGGCCGCCGGGGATGCGGACGAGGTCAAGTCGATGACGTCGCGCTTCTGGACGCAAGCGGAGGGCGGGAGGGCATCCGCCGAAAGGCGGGGTGGTTTCACGGGGCCTACCTCGGCCCCGCGCGTCCGGAACACCTGCATGTCGAAATCAGGCCATGCGGCCTTGGCCTTGGGGGTGGGGAATGCGAGGACGGCGATGTCCTCGTAGAATCCGTTCGTCTTCCTGGGGGCTGGGAGGGAGCCGACGAACCGTTCGCCGCCCTTCACGACCACGGTTGTGTTCGTGACATACTTCATTGAGAGCTCGGGCGTGATCCACGGGCCGGCCGAGCTTGTCCATCCGCTGCAGTTCGCGATGCAGAGCTCGAGGCCGAGGCGCTTCGCCTCGCGGTTGGCGTGGGCGAGGCAGTCGTACCAGGCGTCCGAGGCGAAGGCCACGGGTCCTTTCGGGATGGCGAGGCCGGCGTCGAAAATCTGCACGCCGCCGATTCCGACGCGCGCCATGGCCTCGAGGTCGGCGGTGATGCCGTCCTTCGTGACGTTGCCGTTCATCCAGTGCCACCATGTGTGGGGTCTGGCCCCAGGGGGCGGCGAGCGGAACTCGTCGGGGGAGAGCCCGGCGAAAGACGCGGCGGAGACGATGCCCGCCACGAGAAGGGAAAAAAGATTCTTTTTCATCATGCCACTGTTGCCTCGCGCAGCGTGAATGTGCGGGAGGCTTCGGCGCGGTCGCCGCCGCACATCGTCATCGTGACCGCCTTGTCCGAGACTTCAAGCAGATAGCGGCCCTGCTGCCCGGAGAAGAAGAATTCCCTGACATGCGGGCGGTACTCGGCGAAGAGGCTTCGGGCGTCGGAGAGGTTGTAGTCCTTCGTCGCCTCGGGAAGGCGGGCGTAGCCTTCGCGCGAAGTGTGCTTCGGCGGCGTCAGCGCCTGGTTCTCGGCCGACCACACGCTCGTTGCCATGAACTGCGTGAGGCGGCCGCCGTCAGGCAGCTTGAGATCGGCCAAGGAGGTGGCGTGGTTGTGCCCGACGAGGGCGATCGCGTTGCGGCGGCAGAGTTCGGAGAAGAGCTTGCGCCGCGCGGCGTCCTGTCCCTTCCTGCCAAGCATGAACCAGCGGAAATTCTTTCCGGGGCAGATAGGGACGATGGCGCCATGGGAGACCATGAAAGTGTAGCGCGCGTCCGCGTTGTCCTCCAGAAGGTTGAGGATGCGCTCGGGGTCGGGATGGTTGAAGTCGGCGTAGAGGAAGAGGTCCGGCCCCTGGCGGAAGGCGAAGGTGGTGCTGTCGACGGAACGGCCAAGCTCGCGGGACCACTTGGGGAACATGGTCTCGCAGAAGACATCCTGGGCGGACTTCTTGTCGAGCCAGCAGTTCTGGTCCACGTCGTGGTTGCCCACGACGGGTACGAAGGGCAGATCCGGGGAGACGGTGCTCTTGAAGTAGGCGAAGCCGTCCTCCAGCATCTTGGCGTGGACGGAGGCTTTTGCGCAGTTGCCCTGGACGAGGTCGCCGAGCTGAAGGACGAAGCGCGTGTCGGGCCTGATGTCACGCCTCGCCGCCGCCGCGAGGCGCTGCATGAGCCCGCTCCACTGGTCGTGCTCGCGTTTCATGCGCAGGGGGAATATCTTGGAGGCGGTGCTGCCGGGCTTGGGCTTGTAGTGCGCGTGGTACACGCCGATGTCTGGCGCGTCGAAATGGACGTCCCCCAGGACGACCACGGAGTACGATGACGAGTCGGAGCGCGCGGACGAGCATCCTGCGGCGGCCAGCGCACCCGCGCCAAGTTTCAGGAATTCTCTGCGGTTCATCATCATAGAACATCCAACACACGGTCCATGTACACGCCCATCCGTCAGCGGAACAACATCACCGTTCCGCCGGCCTTGACGCGGACGTACACGAAGCCGCCCTCGACGGTCGTCGCGAGGGTGCACGGCTTGCAGCAGTTGACCGCCTTGAAGCGAAGCTCCCCGACGGGGCTGCCGCCCAGCTGCGCCACGCACACCTTGGTGCCATAGGGGACGGGGTCGTTCTCGGCGTCGTGCCCGAAATCGATCGTGGCGCTGGAATCTGTCGCCAGGTCGCAGTCGAGGAACGGCACCTCGGCGGAGACGGGCATCGTGCCGGCGACCACGAGCGTGCCGTTCCGGACAAGGCCGCCGCCCACGACGCCGCCCAAAGTGCGGCTTGTACCGCCGAGGTCCAGCGCCGCGCCGTAGTCCACGCGAACGAGTCCGGGCACGGCGGAGTCGCCCGCGATCTGGAGAACGCCATCCTCGACTATCGTGGCGCCGGTGTACGTGTTCTCGCCGGAGAGGGCGAGCGTTCCGGCGCCGCGCTTCACGAGGCCGCCGTCGGCGCCGGCAAGCGAGGCATCGTGCTTGAGCGACATCGAAAGCGTGCAGACGCCGCCGGGCGTCTCCTCCGTGGAGATCGCCGCGCCGCCTTCGCCCACAAGCGCATTGATCGCGGCGTCGATCGCCGGCGCCGCCGAAAGCGGACGGAACTCGCCGCCGTTGAACTTGAAATCGGCCGTGACGCCCGTAACCACGCTGTTCGTCGCCTTCATGTATCCGCCCAGGCGGAACACGCCGCCGTTCAGCGCAAACGTGTGCCATTCGTCCTTCCTGGACACAAAGCGGTAGTTGCCGCTGACGTTGAATTCGCCGCCGTTCACGGAGACCGTGGAAGGCGCGGCGTTGCCACGTTCGCTGACATAGCTTACGCCCACCACGTTCTTCACGTTCATCACGCCACCGTTGATCGTTACGGAGTTGCCGTTCTGCTCCGCGAACAGGCGGCGGCCATGGCTGGGGTACAAGGTGTTGGATATGTTGAACTCGCCGTCGTTCAGCACAATCGCCCCGTTGACGGCCTGGGGTGTATCGCCCGACCCGGCATACCCGATGTAGGCGTTTGCGGCGTTCGCCTTTCCGCCGTTCTGCACATATCTCACGTCGGCCACGCCGCTCTGCCATGTCATGAAGTTGCCGAGCAGCAGGTGCGACGTGATCGCGAGCGTGCCGTTGTTCATGACCAGCTCCACAGGCGCGCCAAGGGAGACGGGCGAACAGACGAGGCCGATGGATATGTTGTCGGCCTTTACGGACGGCGCATTGGCGGCATCGCCAACGGCGCCTATCGCGATCGTACCCTCGGCGGCGTTGAGGCCGCGGAAGCCTGTTGTGGGGGCGTTGCCGGAATCGGAGATTAGATCGCTGCTCGCGTTGGCGCGGGCTATCGTTCCCTTGAACTCCGCGCTGAGCGTGCCGCCTATGGAGAGATCGCCCGCGCCGGTCTTGATGAGGGCGCAGCTTGCGCCGCCCGTGACCTCAGTGACGCGCACGTCCGCCGCGTTCTCGAACACCACGGCCGTATTTGCATTCGCCAGGTTCGGCGCAAGCGCGAGGTGCACGTCGTCCGCAGGGGTGGCGCCGGTGTACGCAAGCGTGCCGCTGCCGAGCATGAGCTTTCCGCTCTCCCGCGCGAACGAGATGTCGTCCACCTCCGTGCGGCCGAAACCGCCGGCCAGGGCGCCGCCGACTCCGCCGACGACGACCTTGCCCGTCTTCGTGTCACCCGACGCGTTCAGCTTGAGCGTTCCGCCGCCCGTCGTGGCGGCGATCTCGACGGTCGAGCCAGCGGCGGCGTTCATTGTCAGCAGACGGTCTATCTTGAGAGGCGCGGTGAAGGCGTGGCTGCCGCCCGCGATCTCGAGCAGGGCGGAACCGAATGCGCCGCCGTCGAAGCCTAACGGCCGCGAGCCGCCGAACGCGTAGCCCTTGCCAGCGTCCGAGCCCTCGATGTACAGCTTCTCGAGCGCCGGCTCCACGTCGAGATTGACGGCGACGCC
>JAEEGH010031881.1_pt1 | contig 10159 bp, 6 predicted proteins | sample 9134181 | NCBI WGS metagenome assembly JAEEGH01 (sample SAMN16246544, study PRJNA631951) | gut metagenome | biome: gut microbiome; feature: rumen; material: DP-attached | host: Bos | place: Iran: Karaj | collected 2018-10 | reverse complement strand
GGATATGACATCAAGAACATTATCGCTTAATCTGCTTAAGGGGGAACTTAAGCGCAAGATATGGATGTATGCACTGACTTTGTTTGCGTTTATTGCATTGCAGCCCGGCAAACTGCTCATGGATATTGACAGATATATGATGTGGGGGCTGAAGCCTGCACAGATTGCCGGAAACATCAGATTTTCACTGTCCATAAGCAATCTCGGAGAGATGTTTTTGGTAGTCGGTGTATTCTACGGTTTCATAATATTCGGATACATGTTCTCACGCTCTAAGGTCGATATGTATCACAGCCTGCCGATAAAGAGGGAAAGCCAGTTTATTGTACGGTTTTTATCCGGGCTGGTGCCTTATGCACTGGTTGAGACAGTAACCGTGATACTTAACATACTTGTGTTAAGAATAAAAGGGTATCAGGGCTTTGGGCTTGAGAAGATCGTTATCAATACCGGAATATACAGTCTGTTTATATTCACAGTCTGCTTCGGAATCATAACGATAGCATTGTCCGTAACCGGTAATCTTCTGGTTGCGCTCATGCTGGGGGCCGGTCTTATGATAGGGGAAGAGTTCATTACCATGATCATCAGATGGTATAAGAGCTATTGTTTTCAGACATATACTGCATGCAGTGAAGCAAAGTTCTCATGGTGGAGATTTATACTTGCTCCGAGTGAGTTAGGAGACAGACTCGGAACCACTATAGATTTATATCCCGGAAGATTTGCGATGCTTGTTGCGGAAGCCGCAGTTATAACAATCGTTGCAATGTATCTGTATAAGATCAGACCGTCAGAAAGTGCAGGCAAGGCATTATGCTATAAGGTATTGCAGCCGATTGTCAGGATTCCGGTAGTAATGGTTGCAGCTCTTGCAGGAGGAATCTATCTCGTATTTGTATCGGGAGATTTTATGACCGCGGGATGGTATTGGATGATATTCATAATCGTGGGAGTAGTCACACATGTAATAATGGAGATGATATTACAGCTTGACTTTAAGAAAGGACTTAAGCATTGGCCTGAGATGATAATCTCTCTTGTTGCGGCTGCACTGATAGCAAGTTTCTTCCTTTATGATCTAAGCGGTTATGACAGATATATTCCTAACAGTGAGAAGGTAGAGAACTATGCCATTGCTTTGGAAAATATTGATGCTGATATAAGTTTCTTTGAATTTAACGACAATGATGAGATAACATACCTTGACAGAGATGAATATATTCTCGGCAAGATGAAATCATCCGACAACGGTGCGATTATGCAGCTTGCATCAGTAGGAGTTGCTGCGGTAGATAAAGAACGTTCGGTATTCAAGAGATTGGACAGGGAACGTGAACTTAACAATATGTCATACGAAGAATGGGCTGAAAAGTACGGTCTTGATCCCAATGCAGTCAAAGCATATTATACCGTAGGATATACTCTTAAGGGCGGAAGAAAAGTATACCGTTCTTATCAGGCGGATCTTTCAGAGACATATGCTCCGATAGAGGCGGTATATAACAGTGCTGAATATAAAGATGCAGCATATCAGATAGATGATATAAAGGGAAAGAAATATTTTAAGAGACTCGATTTTTCGGATGCGGTTTATAATACGGCATTCTCGCTTTCAGGTGAAGATACGGATGCGTTCTTAGAGGCATATTCAAAGGATCTTAAAGCGGCAAAGCTTAATGAGATAGCAGAGGTATATCCTCTTTATCAGATAGGATCGGTGGCTGCTGATGATGACATGACTTATATGGATCTTACATACGGATACTATGTTTATCCTAGTTATGTAAACTCGCTCAATTTCTTAAGAAGTAAAGGCGCTGATATAGATGTTGACGGTGTAAAGCTTGATCCGAAGAGAATAGAACACATAGAGGTGACTGACTACTCTCAAAACCGGACATATTACGGAAAAGATATGATGTATCAGGAGTCATATATGCAGGAGCCTGCACAGATTACATACGATTCGGAGACTGACAGCGGACTTATAGAAGAGATTGCGGATGTGGCGGTTCTTGATCACTTTGCATATGTTAATGATATCTTCAAGCCTTATGAAGACAATGTCGATATCAATCTTTACTATCAGACGGATAAGGGATTTGTGAACAATTATTGCGTTCGTATTCCCAAAGGAAAGCTTCCTCAAAGGATACGCGATGACCTTAATAAGGCCAATAACGAAGCCGCAGGTTTTTAACCTGCGGCTTTTGCCTTTATATTCTGTTCTGTTTTATATCTTATCAGGTTCGGGATAATCAACGCCGAATGTGTCTACAGTGATCGAGGCTATGATCTGCGGCTCTGTAGGCTTGTCGTTCCAGTCGGTCTGCGTTTCTGCTATCTTATTGACATTCTCCATTCCTTCGATAACTTTTCCAAAAGCGGCATAATCGCCGTCAAGATGAGGACTGTTCTTATGCATTATAAAGAACTGAGATCCCGCACTGTCAGGGAACATTGAACGAGCCATGGACAGTACACCCTCGGTATGCTTAAGGTTGTTCTCAAAACCGTTGCTTTTAAACTCGCCTTTTATTGAGTAACCGGGACCACCCATTCCTGTACCATCGGGACATCCTCCCTGGATCATAAAGCCCTTGATGACTCTGTGGAAAATAAGACCGTCATAAAAACCCTTCTTAATAAGACTGATGTAGTTATACACGGATTGAGGCGCGATATCCGGATACAGCTCCGCCTTTATCACGTCACCGTTTTTCATCGTAATGGTTACTATGGGATTAGTGTTCATATAGTTTTCTCCTTTTCTTATATCGTTATACCTTGGTATTGACTCCGTTTACATTGACATTCTCGTTATCTTCCATCGGAATAACGAGGCATTTTTTATCGCCTATCACCTGAGAACGAATCTGAGTTGCTTTCTCGGGCTTGACTCTTACGACAACGTCATATGTCTTTACATCATCGCCTGAGATATTCTCGGTCTCCATTCGCTTGATCTCTGACTTAAGAGATGCCACTTCTTTAACAAGTTCTTTCTTTTCACGTTCCTTGGCATTTTTCTCCAAAGCTTTTCCGTCTATAAGATTGGCAACCTCGGGAAGTTCATCCGCAAATTCTTCAAGTACCACTTCCTTGATTATCCTTGCGGGTTCTCCTTCTATTCCGTTCTCATCAAGCACTTCGTCTATTGTTGCGGCATCAAGAGTGACACTTATACCCACACCGCCCATTGCTTCTTCGGTCTCTATTCTGTTATTCAGCGATTCCTGAATACCGATGAGCGCTTCTTCGCCTTCTTCATCCGCGGCACCGTATGCCCGCTTGACTATGGAAGAGAATACCTTCCTCTGTTCAAAAGCGGTACGTCTGGGTCCGCATCCCAAAACATCCTCTATGAATTCAGCATGCGAATCCTTGGCATCCCTTATGAAATAATCAACCTTGTGAATATCTGCGCTTCTGTCATCGAAGGCGGGGAAGAGGAATCCCAAGTCCGGAACTCCGACAACCCAATCTCTTATTCTTGCCCCTATCCTGTTCTCATCAGGCTTATAACCCAAGCCGGCTTTTGATAAAGCAACAGGACAGATGGATACGAGTATATAGTCATATACTTCATCAGACTCTCCGGTCTTTAAATTGTCTGATGTCCTGTTCATTATGTCGTATACATCATGGAATACGAGGATAAGATAATTGCCTACGTAATTATATCCGTCGATTATCAGTTCATATAACCTGTCAAGAAGCTCTTCATTATCAAGTGCTGAAGCTCTTAATCCGTATAAGAACTGCTGCTTTCCGCCGGGATTCTCTTCCTCGGTCGGGAACTCCAGTTCCAAAATGTTATTACCGATCGTACCCGTAAGGGTTTTCTTGGCTATCTCCATGAATTTGAAGAATTCTTCTTCCTTCATATTAAGAAAGTCTTCATTGAGCTTAAGAACCTGATGCTTGTTTGCATCCACGTAACAGCCCGCCATACGTCTTATTGTGCATGACTCCTTTCTGTATCTTTTCTTAAGTTCAAGAACATCTTTTTTGTTCATTAAATGATTCTCCGTTCCTTATCTTATAGTTTATCAAGCCCTACTATTCTATCACACATACGCTGATAATTGTAAAAATGTAAGGGAAAAACAGGAAAACGGACCAATTAAGAAACAGTTAAGGATTATGCAAGAGACACGTTAAGACTTACGAAATCGATTAAGTTATATTGGTATCAGTAACAAACAAAAAGTTTATTACGGGAAAGAGCAAAAGGTCTCGGGGGACGATTAATTGAGACCACCAACCGGAAAGAGAGGATGGATAAAATGGAATTACTTAAAAGCAAGAAGAAGATGATAGCGATTGGAGCGGCAGCCGTAGCGGTAATCATCGGAGTGGTATCAATCAGTGCCAATGCAGCACTCAGAGTTGATTCATATACCGTAGCAAGAGGCAGCTTATCAAGCATCTCAGAGCTTAACAGTACGGTGCAGACCAACAATACCAGAAAGTACTATTCTCCGATAGACGGAAAGGTCGGTACGATATCGGTAAAAGAAGGCGACTATGTTAAAAAGGGAGACCTGTTGGTAAGTTATGATGCAGCCGATATCGAGTATCAGATCTCAATGGCAGATCTAAGTTCCAAGACAGATCAGGGAAGTTATGATGAGGCAATACAGTCAAGCGGAAGAACAGCAGGCCTGTATGCTGAGGCAGCAAACAGCCTTCCGGAACTTGAGCAGCAGATAGCTCTCACCCAGGTAACAATAGCGCAAAAAGAGAATGAACTGCTTGAAAGAAAAGCCGCATTGGCTGATGAAGGAGCCAAACTTCAGGTTTCACTTATTGACTGGGCCGATGAACCCGATTCGGATGAGTATGAGAATCTTCAGAAGCTGGTTCAGACCAATGCTTATGAGCAGCAGTACGCAAGTGACATAGTACAGATGCAGGAAGAACTTAACTGCCTTAATATAATGCTTGGTAATTATCAGGCGAAAAAATCAGAGATGACCTCTCAGAAAATGGCAACATATTCAGGTGTTCTGACTAAAGGCGGCAAAGAAAGAATAGAAGCCGTTAAAGAAGCAAATGATCTTGCTAACGCTCAGAAACTGGAAGGTCTTAACTATGCCAAAGAAGGGATAAAGGCTGATTTTGACGGTGTTGTAACCAAGATAAGTGCTATTGAAGGCAATACGGTAACAAAAGGAACCGAACTCGTAGTACTTGAATCAACTGAAGACATTGTAGTAAAAGCCAATGTGAACAAATATGACATAGATATCATTGCCGAGGATCAGCCTGCCACAGTCAAGATCAGAGGTGTGGATTATGCCGGCAAGGTATCAAGAATAGAGAGAATGACGGATGCGGACAAGGGTACGGGCATCGGCGTGGAGATAACTCTCGATGAGCCTGATGAGAATATAATCCTCGGTCTTGAGGTTAAGTCCCGCGTTCAGACAGCCGCACTTGAGAACGTATTACAGATTCCCACAGAAGCATATAATTCCGATGAAGAAGGCGATTATGTATTTGTCGTTAAGAATAAGAAAGCCGTTAAGACATTTGTTGAGGCAGGAGCCAAGAATGATGATATGATAGAGATATGTTCGGGACTTAATGAGGGAGATGTCGTTGTTTGGAATGACTCAGTTATGTTAACCGACGGTATGGATGTGAACATCAAATAAGGAATACCATTATTCGCTCTTGAAAGGATAATCATAATGGAAGCAAAGAAAGAAATACTTACGGTTAAGGATTTATCCAAGACTTTTTCAAACGGATCTGTACAGCAGCACGTATTAAAAAACCTTAACCTGTCAATTTATAAAGGCGACTTTACCGTAATAATGGGTAATTCCGGTTCCGGTAAAAGTACTCTTCTGTATGCCCTGTCAGGAATGGACAGACCGTCGCTGGGTACGATCACATATTATACGGGTGATGGTGATGAGAAGAAAGAGACAGAGATATCAACCTTCGGTAATGATAAGCTTGCGATGTTTCGTCGTGACCACGTCGGATTTGTATTCCAGCAGAACTACTTAAATGACAGCATGAGTGCACTTGATAATATCATGGTGTGCGGACTTCTTAAGACGGAGAATCGTAAGGAATTGGCAGACAGAGCCAAAAGTCTGCTTACAAGTGTTGAGATAGGTGAAGAGGACTGGAACAAATTCCCGACACAGATGTCAGGAGGACAGCAGCAGAGAGTTGCCGTTGTAAGAGGTGTCATCAACAAGCCTGAGGTACTGTATGCCGATGAGCCAACGGGAGCACTTAACTCACAGAACACGGAGAATGTCCTTAATATACTTACCGATCTTAATAACGAAGGTCAGAGCATAGTCATGGTTACACATACGGTCATGGCTGCAGAGAGAGGTAACAGAATTATATATCTTTCGGACGGTGTTATTTCCGATGAGATAGACTTAGGACCCTATGTCGGCGGATATAAAGATGAGAGCAATCCGCGCATTGAAGAAGCCAAGGAACGTCACGCACGTCTTAAAGCGTTCTTACAGAATATGGGATGGTAAAAGAGGATGTACAGATATTTCTTTATTGCAAAGAATAATATGAAGAAACAGAAGAAGGATATGATAACCTTCTTGATTATGACACTGATCTCGGCGGCAATGATCTATTTAAGTATTACCATGCTTATAGGCGCAGCCAATGTCTTGCAGACCAACAGTGATAATATTAACGGCGCGGATATTCTTATATTGACTTACGGAAATCTCGATGCCAATACCGATAAGATTGAAGAGATATTAACCGGCAATAAGAACATCGGAGAATTTGAAGACAATGATTTCTTATATGCGGCCAGCACCAAGTTCAGACATAAGGGAGAAAAGAAATGGACCGATAATCCTACGTTTTTCTTAAAAAGCAATGAACCCAGAACAATTCAGACCACAAGCATAGATATATCCGGGTTGCAGAAGGGTGAGATCATTTTACCGATTGCGCTTTCAACATCATATAAGACAGGAGAGACAATTGAGTATAAGATTGATGAAAAAAAATATACGTTTAAGGTTGCCGGATTTAACGAGGATTCTTATTTCTGTTCTCCTATGAATATGGCATCATATCTTACGTTTATTACGGAAGATGATTTTGATGATATCAGATTTGAAAACACCGATTCCATAGTTGTATCGGGTAAAAGAATCGCAACCAAACTGTCAGGTACAGCCAGAAAGAAAAAGGTTGACGAGGGTGTACTGTCCGATGCAATAGTTAATGAATATATTGTATGGCGATCTGAATACAATGCAGCCAACCCCGATGTGTCGATTCCGGGATACAGTTTCCTGCCGCAATCGATTATGTATCCTGCATCGCTTATACTTCCGTATATGTTCGTTGCGATGGTTTTACTGTTCGCTTTTATAATATTCGTAATCTCTCTGGTCATTATAGATTTCAGTGTTAAGAATTTTATCATGACCAATATGAAAAATACCGCAATCATGGAAGCATCCGGATATACGGTAAGAGAACTTGTACTTATATTACTCACACAGCTGCTAACGGTATCGGGGCTTGGCAGTATATGCGGAGTGCTTATAAGTGCACTTATAGCAGGCAAGGTCGGTAAAGTGTTACTGTATCTTCTCGGACTTGACTGGAATCAGCCTATATACTGGAACCTCGGTATACTGGTAATACTCGGAATATGTCTGGTTGTTGTTATACTTACCGTTATACTCGGAAGAGATTATAAGAAGACAACAGTGCTTGAAGCATTAAGAGGCGGTATCAATTCACACAATTTCAAGAAGAATTTCTTCCCGTTTGATAAGACATTACTTCCGGTACCGATTACTCTGTCTTTAAAGGAGACATTCGGAAGATTCAGATCTCAGCTTGGTGTTATATTTATCGCAATGATCCTCACAATATCTTCCATAGTCGGATTCGGTATGGTTGATACTTTTGCTTCGGATTCGGATGCCGTTATGAATATCGCAGGTATGGTATTTGAAGATGCCGAGTCGGATCTTGAAGATGAAAGTATGCTTGATGTGATTAACGGTATGTCTACTGTTGATTATGCGTACGGAGATGTGTGGTTTGATGCAGAGTACAGTAAGGGTAAGAAGAAGCAGAATATTACAACAAGAGCATTCAATGACACTTCTTATATTACCGGCGGCGGACTTTCAGACGGCAGATGGCCGAAGCATAACAATGAGGTGATGCTCGGTTCCAACGCAGCCAGAACCTTCGGTGTGGAAGTTGGTGATACGATCACCATAGGTTACGGCGGTAACGAGGAGTCCTATATTGTATGCGGCCTTAATCAGACATTTAACAATATGGGTATGATGGGATTCTTAACCATTGACGGCTTAAGGAGGCTTGTAAATATACACGTAACTACTGCGGAAATCAAGATCAAGGATAATCATACATATGCGGAATTTGAAAGAGAATTCAAGGACACATATCCCGATGTTGATGTAGTGAGTGTGGATGATTCGGTGGCAAATATTGCAAATCTGGTAATAACGTCCATTAAGGCGGTAGCCATACTTGTTGCAGTTCTTACTTCACTTATAATTGCGTTTGTGGAATCGCTTATCATAAGAACTCAGATTAACAGGGAGTGGCGTAACTTAGGTGTGAGCAAGGCGCTTGGGTTTACATCAGGACAGCTTATATGGCAGACAATGCTTTCGAACATGCCCGGTATATTAATAGGTATCATATTGGGAGTAATGTTCGGAGGAGCTGCGGGAGCCAAGGGATCTGCCCTGATGTTCGGAATTTTCGGATATAAGAAAGTTGCTTTCAATATTTCGGTCACGTCCTATCTGATGTCGATAGTCCTTATAGTGACAATCGCGATGGGTACTTCGGCATTCATCGGACGCAGAATCAAAGGACTTGAGCCGGTTAAGATGATTACCGAAGAGTAATTATGTTATAATCTTACATAGCAGGAGGCTCATATGCATTACAACTGTCTGATAGTAGATGATGAAACCGAACTTGCGAAGATGACCGCCGAGTATTTTAAGATGTTTGAAGTGTCGACGGAATATGTAGGTGACAGTGAGGCATGTTTTGAGTTTTTTAAAGAGAATACAACGGACCTGGTGCTTTTGGATATCAATCTGGGCGACAGGTCCGGTTTTGATGTTTGTAAGAAACTTCGTGAAGATATGCAGGTGCCCATACTGTTTATCAGTGCAAGGCAGAGCGATGATGATGTGCTTATTGCACTGTCGATAGGCGGAGATGATTACGTCAAGAAGCCTTACAGCTTATCTGTGCTCTTGGCCAAGGTTAAGGTCAATCTCAAGAGAATCGAGCAGCTTAAAGAAGCATCAGGCGGATCGGGAACATCTGATAACGGGGAGGGTTCTTTAACAGAATCAAATGCGGATTTCGTGCTTGAAGCATCAACTATGTCCGTAAAGATTAAGAATAGGCAGATTGAACTTAAGGCTAAAGAATATGCTCTTCTTGACTGTCTGTACAAGCATCATGACACTATTGTCAACAAAGAGACTCTTTTTGATGAAGTGTGGGGAGATACCTTCTTTTCAGACAGTACACTTAATGTTCATATAAGGAAATTAAGGGAGAAGATAGAAGACGATCCGAATGAGCCCAAGTACATCAAGACGGTATGGGGTACGGGATACATTCTTAAATTGGAAAGTAATGCGAATTAAGGGACAGTTCGCCATGGTTGATATATTATGAGACAGTTAAGACAGTTGACCGCAGTTTTTACGATTATGATGATCGTAGGACTTCTTGTTTTTGTAAAAGTAGAAAAAGCGACGGAATATACGGGACGCGATATTCTTTATTACAATGATCTTTTGTTCCGAATAGAGTCGGATCTGTCTTTCGGAAGATCCGAAGAGGAGATAGAGAATGAGTACGGATGTTCCGTAATCATGTCCAAAGAGATAAGCGATCCGGAATTGTTGACCATGTACAGTGACGGAGCGTTGGTTTTAGACCTTGTGGTTGATGGCGAGTATGCAGGAAAGGTTGCATGGAATGATTATAAACAGAATCATGTTAATACAAGTCAATCCTTCTTAAAGGCGGCAATTATTCTGTGGATATCTGTGCTTATATGCGGATATCTGCTTTTGCTGTATGTGTATCTGGGTTTTGTTCGTCCCATAGGGAATCT
>JAEEGH010031879.1_pt1 | contig 10159 bp, 9 predicted proteins | sample 9134181 | NCBI WGS metagenome assembly JAEEGH01 (sample SAMN16246544, study PRJNA631951) | gut metagenome | biome: gut microbiome; feature: rumen; material: DP-attached | host: Bos | place: Iran: Karaj | collected 2018-10 | reverse complement strand
TGATAAGCGACTGCCGAGGTTTCAATATGGTCTGATAATGCTGCTGCAATCGCATGAAAATATCATCCAGATTGGTTAAATCGTCAAACAACACGCATATATCCTGCGATGCCCTATTAAAATCGATGAGTATATATGACTCATACTCATTTTTTGCAAAATGTTCCACCAATGTAGACTTCCCTACACGGCGTGCGCCTTCCACCAAGATGGCTGTGCGACCTTGGCGTTGGTTCTTCCATTCGAGTAATCTACTGTATAGCTTACGTTTAAAAACAATATCTGCCATTTTCTATATGCTAATTCGGATGCAAAGATACAACTTTTTTCCTTTCCCCCGAAATTTTTTCTGCCAAAATACACTCTGACCCCGAAATTTTTTATCCCAAAATACACTCTGACCCCGAAATTTTTTCTGCCTAAAAACACTCTGACCCCGAAATCTTAGGGTGGAAGAAGCCGTTGGAAACAGCTGGTCAAACTATAGTTCATTATATCTACATCTTAAATAATCGCCATTACCGTAATGGCGATTACAAAGATACAAAATATTTTTGACTAGACAATTAGAACGTCTTTTTTTGTATCGAAAAACCTCCATTTTTGTCTGTAGCGATGTAAAAAAAACTCCCCACCACCTATCTGGCACACGACTCGACCCAAGTCGCACATCATCCTTAAAATCCCAAACTCCCCATCGGGGCGACGAGAGCACAAGCCTGTCGGAGACAGCTTGTCAAATTTTAGTAACTAAAGTTTGACAAGTAAATTCGAGTACAAATACCATTATGATAGATTACTCGTCAAAACGGCCTGAAAGGCCAAAATCTCTGTAGCCCAAGGCAACGCCTTGGGTAAAGGTGATGCAGGCCTATCGCCCTGAAGGGGCAAAAGCAAGATACAGGTCGCACATAACTCCGCACTGCGCATAGTGGCTTATGCAATGATTTTCAATACGGTATAAGATACACCCCGACAGAGACGTGACAGAGAGAGCAAATTCCCGAGTATCCCCTGCTGATTATCGAAGAAAACACCCCATGCAACACCCTATTTTATACTTTTTAACAAATAAGCCAAACAAGACACTACCATCTATTCCACAGCACTTTACATAGGCCATAAAAACATAAAAAAATGTAAAATACAACTCCCCCATACAGAATTATTTCAAGAATTAAAAAAAAGTAGTACTTTTGCACTTTATTTCATAAAAAAAGAAGCATGGCGACGAATATCCAAAACAAAGATTTTCTAGCACATAAGTCTTATGCTTTCTTAATGATTAATCGCCCGTTGAAGACTTAGGGCACAACACATTACTACCAACAACAATGGATAAGAAAATGAAACAATTCTATCAGGTTCCTTCGATCAAGGTGGTCGCCTTCAAAGTGGAGGAAGGATTTCAATCACAACTCGGTATTGGAGATCCGACTCGCACTCAAGATTATCCAAACGGAAGGTCTGGAATACAAGCCTTTGGAGACGGCGGCAGTTATGAGACCGTTTTTGGCGGACGCTATACCAATAGCGGCGAATAAAAATCACAACAAAAGAACTAAATAAAACTAATAATAATGAAAAAACTTTTTTTGTTTTTTGCACTTTTGGCAGGTATTGCCGTGATGACCGGCTGCCAGAAAGACCAGGATGTCGTTACGCTTAAAGCCGTTATCGGTCAGGACACCAAAGCGTATTTCAATACTCCTTATCAAGCTTATTGGGATAGTGATGACCAGGTGTATGTCGCAGGTCTAAACATCAACCCCAATTCTTATAACCTCTCTTTCCCTAACAATAACGATATTACCACCTTTGCAACAATCGAGGGCGTGTCTCCCAGCAGTGTCTACTGCGCCATCTACCCAGCCACAGCAGTCAAACCTGGATCAGTGAGCATCCCCGATGCCTCTGGCTCTGGAATTAAAGCAACCATTTACTTCGATCCCCATCAGAAGTATATTTGGGAGAACAACCGCCAACGGATAAACATGCCTATGGGAGCCGTCACAACGGGTAACACACTCTATTTCAAAAACCTTTGTTCCATCCTTCGGGTGAATGTATACAATAGGTTAGGCCGTGATTTTGATGTGATGAAACTCACCGCACATGCAATGGGGGCAGCCATTTCTGGAAATATCGATGTCACCCTTTCCGAAGGGGGTGCTAGCATGACTCCAATTGCCGCATCAGAAAACGTTTTATCATTATACAACCCTTCTGGTGAGAGCCTGGGAACCATTAGTAATGGCTCCTCTAAGTCTTTTGACATTGTCGTGCCAAAATTCACCAACGCAAAAATCGTCCTCGAGGTGGAGATGTATAGTCATAATGCTAATGGTACCTATAGTGCTATTGGTTACTTTGCTGATACGACCGGTACTGAGGGGGCTGCGACTGGTTCGGCAGTATCAATAGATCTTAATCAGATTAAAACCATCGACTTAGATGTCGATGTCGCCAAGACCAACCGTTATGATTATGGATATCTTGAAAAGGGCTCGGATTTTAATGCACATATACTTGAACTAATTAGGGAAAACCCTAATACTACTATCACCAGTATCAATTTCAGTCAACATCCAGGTGCTCTTGTATCACACGGTTTATACACTAATGGTGGTGATGTCGTTGACACCACAGCCACAAATCGCAACATATCGGGTTGGAAAGAAGTATCGACCCCAAATTCACCCCATAAAATATGGGCCTATGTTGATGGTAATTCGATACGTATTAACACTTGGGGTACGTATATTTATGCCAATACTGACTGTAGCGAAATGTTCAAAGGCCTTACTACTATCAGTACTATTCATTGGAATAATATAAATACTGGTGGCTTTATAACTGAAGATGTGACTGATATGTCATCCATGTTTGAAGGATGTAGAGCCTTAAGTTACATTGATGGTGTCGGACTATTCAATACTACTAATGTGACGAATATGGCATACATGTTTAAAAGTTGTTCTACTCTACAGAATCTTACACTCTCTAATTTCAATACTCAAAACGTGACAGACAACGGAATGGTTGGTATGTTTCAAGGTTGCTCTTCACTACAGACGCTTGATATAAGTTCATTCACCACCGCACGAGTAACCAGTTTGGCCTATTTATTTAGTGGTTGTACAAATATAAATGGAGGACTAAGTGAGACTCCTAATGTACCAAATCCAGGAATATATATTGACAACTTTGATATTTCCCACGGCCCTAATCTAAATAATATGTTCGAAAGTGTCGGAACCACTCATAGAGCCGCAATATATTGTTCTCGCAATGTTTATGATAAACTGCATTTGAACGAGTCCGTTACAGCTTCAAGTATCGATCTAGATAGGGTATATTTTCCAAATCAAGGAGATTCACATTCTTCATCAAAATAACTACTATTCCATATTCTGAATAGTCCACTACAGCCGGCCTCTCAAGGATGTTCTTTGAGAGGCCGGTTTGTCTTTTATAGAAGATATCGGACTCAGGGAGCTACAAATCACCAGAGGAAGGATGACTTTCCTATCTCTATTCTGGTTCTTCCGTCAAACGCATAGGTGAGGTTGAGGAGTGTTTAACCCAAATCGGTCAATAGGGTTTAACCCCTTTTTGGATGCACTTTGCCTCCACCTTAGGAGCACAGGCTGGAGCGAACCTACAGCGAACCCACAGCGAACCTACAGCGAACGCATCTCCTGAACAAACCGTCAATAATATTATACCCAGAAAGCCCAAAAACAGGGTGCCACTTCTGAGAAAAAAAAAAGTGGCACCAAGTGGCACTCGATAACAATAACAATAACAATAACAATACAAATATATTGTATGCTATAAACAAAAGGATGCAAAAGACCGCGTCAGCCATCCCCTCTTTAGAGGGGTTAAGGAAGTCCTGTGGACTTACGTCCGAAGTGGCGGGGTATGCCGCTGGCGGAGCCAGCATAAATCAAAAAAGTCGACACTGTGGTATACTTTTGACCGCGTCAGCCATCCCCTCTTTAGAGGGGTTAAGGAAGTCCTGTGGACTTACGTCCGACAGTGGCGGGGTATGCCGCTGGCGGAGCCAGCATAAATCAAAAAAGTCCTATTATTAACTCTAATTTCTCCAAGATTTCTGGATTTCCGCCGCAGGCGGGGGTGTAGATTACCCCGCTCCGCGAAATCCGGAAATCTTAGGGAAATCTATTTTTGAAGAATCTGTTTCACTTTGATGTAATTAGTTCATAGTTCTTACCTCTCTTATACATACCCCCCGCCTGGCGGCGTACCCCTCTAAAGAGGGGATGCGCTGCACGCGACCAAAGGTATACCACAGTGTCGACGATGACGGCTTCCGCGACGTAAGTCCACTAGACTTCCTTAATCCTCTTGAGGGGATGCGCTGCACGCGACCAAAGGTATACCACAGTGTCGACGATGACGGCTCCCGCGACGTAAGTCCACTGGACTTCCTTAATCCTCTTTAGAGGGGTGCCACGACAGTGGCGGGGTATGCCTGCTGGCGGAGCCAGCATAAATCAAAAAAGCACCTATTATCAACTCTAATTTCTCCAAGATCTCTGGATTTCCGCCGCAGGCGGGGGGTGTAAATTACCCCGCTTCGCGAAATCCGGAAATCTTAGGGTAATCTATTTTTGAAGACGCATGCCGCACTTTACACCCCACAAGCCGAAGTCACAGCGTGGTGTAGTGGGGTGAGAGGTGTGATGATTCTTACTTTTTTCTTACCGCGATGCATCAATCCATATTTTTTGTGTATATTTGCAGGCGGAATCGCTCATTGATTGATTGCCCTTAATACCTAATAACCATGAAAAAATATATCTGCAACATCTGCCATCACGTGTACGACCCCGCCCAAGGCGACCCCGAAAGCGGCATTGCCCCCTGCACTCCCTTCGAAGACCTGCCCGACGACTGGGTCTGCCCCCTCTGCGGCGTAGGCAAAGAGGACTTCAGCCCCATGTAATAGCAGCGTTGTGCACAGAGAGCTGCGAATTGAGAATCAGCTGCCACCACAACCGATACTATATTATTCTCATCTCCCCCCCGACCTATGTTTCTACACATTGACTGCAACTCCTACTTCGCCTCTTGCGAAGTCGCCACCCGCCCCGGGCTGGAAGGCAAACCCGTAGTGGTAGCCAACGATAACGAGGCAGGCGGCGGCATCATACTGGCCCTCACCGCCGAAGCAAAAGCCCTGGGGCTGAAGCGCGGCATCCCCCTCTTCAAGGTCCGCAACCTCCTCAAGCTAAACCATGTGGTCATCTGCCCTCCCGACCACAAGAAATACCGCCGCATCTCCAAACAAATCATGTCGGCAGTGCAAGAGCAGGCCATCGTGCTCGACTTCGTGCAATACTCCGTCGACGAGTTCTTCGGCTCGCTGCCCGTAGAAGAGCCCGACGAAGTGCGACATTTTGTGAGCATGGTCAAAGAGATGATCACCTCCACCACGGGCATCCCCGTAAGCTGTGGCTGCTCGCAGAGCTACACCCTTGCCAAGGTGGCCACCCATTATGCCAAGCACTATAAGGGCTACCACGGCATCTGCGTACTCACGCCCGAGAACCGGCGCAAGGCACTCTCCATGCTCGACATAGCCGACGTGTGGGGCATTGGACGCAAAAACCAGAAGAAACTCATCGAGCGAGGTATACGCACTGCCCAAGACTTTGTCGACTGCGACGAGAAGATGGTCGAATCGCTCTTCACCGTGGCCGGCATTCGCACCTGGCGCGAGCTGCAGGGCATCCCCTCCATCGACCTTCACCGCCCCGCACAGCAACGCAGCATCATGCAGAGCCGCACCTTCACCTACATGACCGACAAGCTCGACGACCTCGAACAGTACGTACGCACCTTTGCCACCTCGTGCGCCGCTCACCTGCGACAGCAACACGGTGTGTGCCGCATGGTGACGGTGTTCCTCTCCACCAACCGCCACCGCGACGACCTGGCCCAGTACCGCAACAGCGGCAGCGTGAAACTCCCCTCTCCCACCGCCGACACCCCGACCATCATCAAAGCCGCCCTCGCCGCGCTACAACAACTCTACCGACAAGGATTCCTCTACAAGCAGGCAGGCGTAATCCTCAACGACATCAGCGAGGAGCAGGGCATGCAGCTCGACCTCTTCACCGAGCCCCAAGACGAACGCCGACGCAAGCTGATGCAGGTGGCCGATGCCCTCAACCAAAAGTTCGGCGACGACACCATCAGCTTCGGCTCCACCCCCAATCCTAGCCCCGACGAACTGGAGGAGGAAGATTAGACAAAACATCACCAAACACACAATAATTTGTAACATTCGACGTTATTCCAGTATGAGCAAACAAATGATACAAACCATAAAGGACTTTTTCGCCACCCAACCCATCGAGAAAGCATGGCTCTTTGGGTCGTATGCTCGAGGCGAAGAGCGGGATGATAGCGATGTAGACATATTGGTGATCTTTGACCCTAAAGAACACGTCTCACTACTAACCCACATCAAGATTCAATATGCCCTTGAGGATAAGCTAGGGAAAAAAGTCGACTTGATAACCGACGGCACATTACTCCCTTTTGCCGAGGAAACTGCAAGCAAAGACAAAAAACTTATCTATGAGAGAAGCTTTTAGAGACAAGGGACGATTAGAGCACATGCTCAGAGCCATTGACAATGCGCTTGAATACACCCAAGGCTTAACCTGCGAGGAATTTGAGTGTAATAAGATATTGTGCCACGCTACCATATACAACATACAGATTATAGGAGAGGCAGTCTACAAACTGACTAAAGAGTTTAAAGAAACACACAATGAGGTAGAATGGCGAGTGATAGAGGGATTGCGGCATGTACTTGTACACGACTATTATCAAGTAAACTACAAGGAAGTATGGAATGTGATACAAGATGATTTACCTATACTACGGCAGCAAATCACGGAATATCTAAATGACCCACAAGGCTGGTAACAACGCAAAAGGTCGGGAAAGGGTTGTTTTTTTGCAACGCAATTCAAAACAATAATAAACAATGAAAAAGGCCACAACTGTTGTTTGTCTGCTGGGGTTGCTATTGGCGGGTTTGGAGGCTGAAGGTCAGGGATTGTTTGGCAGCAAAAGGCGGGAAAGGGCTCGCAGCGAGCGCACTCCCAATACTCGGTATGAGACGCTGTCAGTACAAGCGAATGGAGAGAAGTTCGAGATGGTATTGGTGCAGGGAGGAGCGTATATGATGGGGTGTGACCCCGAATTTTGGAACAAGACGGGTAAAAACGATGAGGTCCCACGGCATGGAGTGTCGGTGGGCAGTTTCTATATGGGTCGCTATGAGGTGACTCAGGCGTTATGGAAGGCAGTGATGGGCTATAATCCGTCGAACTTCGTGGGCGACGAAAGACCTGTTGAACAAGTAAGTTACAATGAAGTAAAAACTTTCATCGAACGATTGCGCGGACTGACAAGGCTCCCATTCCGCCTGCCTACAGAGGCGGAGTGGGAGTATGCCGCACGTGGCGGTAGTCAGTCAAAGGGCAAAACATTTGCGGGTTCGGACAATTTGATGCATGTGTCGTGGACACAACTGAATAGCGGAGACTCGACACATGTGGTGGGCGGCTTGGTACCTAACGAGTTGGGGCTGTACGACATGACGGGCAATGTGTGGGAATGGTGCAGCGACTGGTATGCCGACGACACATACGCTTGGGACGTAGCATCGCATTATGAGATACCCGACACGGTGAATAGCCGTCAAGGTCTGTTTAACTATTTTGCCGCCATCGGCAGTTGGAAGACCGTGGTGGAGGACATTGATGAGACACGCAATCCACAGGGTCCCGCCACTGGAGAACTAAAAGTGGGGCGCGGGGGGTCGTGGGCTGACATAGCAGAAGATGTGAGGGTGTCGTACCGAAACTATTGGCAGCCAGATACACGGCTGAGCGTGCTGGGGTTTAGGCTGGTGCTGCCAGCCGACAGCGTGGCAGCATCGGGCTGGATGCCTAACCAGTATGTGATGGACTCGTTGGTGGAAGGACACGCCTACGCGTCGATGACCACGGAAGGAATGATGCGGCTGGCCAACGGTGCTCTGGAGGGGTTGTTTAGCGTGTCGGCCACACAGCGGGTACGCTTCTCGAAGGGCAACCTGCAGTACAACGCGGTGGCGAACCAGTGGCGTTTTGCCGAGAATCAGTACGATGTTATCGGATACGACAATTTTTATTACGGTGAGCATTACGCGGGTTGGATAGACTTGTTTGCCTTTGGCACCAGCGGCTACCGCAACAGGCCACCGTACTACTTCTCCCTACAAAATATGAATTATGGGAATGGCAAGCGAAATATTGATAGGACGAGTTACGACTGGGGCGTGTACAATGCCATCAGTAACGGAGGCAAACGTGCAGGACAGTGGCGGACGCTGTCGGTGAACGAGTGGGCGTATCTGCTGATGCGTCGACCCAATGCGCAGCTGCTGATGTCGCCCGCCTTGATAAATGACCATCAAGGCATCTTGTTGCTACCCGACGATTGGCTGGAGAGGGGTGGCGACACGTTGCAAAAGGGGATGATACCCGTGTTCTCGTCGGCCAAATGGACTGAGATAGAGCGTGAGTTCGGGATAACTTTGTTAATAACTTTATCAGAAAAAGAGAAGGTAATCACAAGAAATTTCGTATCTTTGCAATTGTAAATCAAAATATTAAAAAGAAACGAGCCTTATGATTACCGACGACAAAATTACTGAAATTTTCTGTACTGTGGACGAATTCAGCAAGAATTTCGACTTCGAACTTGAGAAAAACCTTCTATCGGCCTCCGGCAAACAGCGTCGCCGCCGCAAGGCGACCATGTCTGACAGCGAGATAATGACCATACAGCTGATGTTCCAACTAGGAGGCTACAAGTGTTTCAAGCATTTCTACATCCACTACATCCTTGGCAGCCGCAAGGACCTTTTCCCCACGGCAGTGTCGTACAACCGGTTCGTGGAGTTGGAGAGCCGCGTGTTCTTCGTCATGATGTTCTTCTTGAAAATGAGCGCGTTCGGCAGATGCAACGGCGTGAGCTACGTGGACTCCACCATGATACCTGTCTGCCACAACGTCAGGCGATACATGAACAAGGTGTTCAATGGGTTTGCCAACGACGGAAAGGGGACGATGGGTTGGTGCCACGGGTTCAAGCTGCACTTCGTCTGCAACGACCAGGCGGAAATCATCACCTTCTGCCTCACCACGGCTAACACTGACGACCGAGACCCCAAGGTGTGGAAAGTGCTGGCTAAGGATTTGTACGGTAGGCTGTTCGCCGACCGCGGATACATCTCGCAAAGGCTCTTCGACGACCTCTTCGAAGACGGCATACACCTCGTCACCGGCATAAAGTCCAATATGAAGAACAGGCTCATGCCGCTGTGGGACAAGATAATGCTGCGCAAACGCTATGTCATCGAGTGCATCAACGACACGTTGAAGAACACCGAGACGCTCGTCCACTCGCGTCACCGCTCCATCAACAACTTCATCATGAACCTCGTGTCCGCGCTTGGTGCCTATTGTTTCTACGACAACAAGCCTCACGCTCTTTCTGGTTTCGAAGTCGTCACGACCAACCAGCTCTCACTTTTCTAAGACTTAACCTCATTTCCGGCTCCACTTGTCAAACGCCTTTCCATAGGCGAGCCTTACTATTGCACCTTGCTTCTGAGTGAGACTGCACAATTTCGCAATTATCATATCCCGAACTCACGCATTGTTGTATCTTTTCCTACTTCTTACAGCATGTTCATTTTAGTTTTTTTTTGATTGGAGCTTGTAATGCAATCATTTTGTCGGCTTCTTACAGCAGGAACAAGTTATAAGCGCACAAAATAACACTTGTAATAACCATCATTTTGTCGGCTTCTTACAGCCACCGACCTCAACTGGCTCCTCCTCAACGCCTTGTAATTACCATCATTTTGTCGGCTTCTTACAGCCCATCTAAAGCAATGGGGTTACCAGCAAAAGGATGGTACTTATCTGGTATTTGTGAAACTCGCGCTATACTCTCACGGGCATATCCGCTACCTGTTATTTCTGCGTTTTCACTTCCCAGAGAAGTATTACAATGTTTTCGGCCAACGCCACCATTGCGACGATTATCAACCGATTCT
>JAEEGH010031878.1_pt1 | contig 10159 bp, 9 predicted proteins | sample 9134181 | NCBI WGS metagenome assembly JAEEGH01 (sample SAMN16246544, study PRJNA631951) | gut metagenome | biome: gut microbiome; feature: rumen; material: DP-attached | host: Bos | place: Iran: Karaj | collected 2018-10 | reverse complement strand
CAACGCACTGCCGTTACATCGATGTCTTTTCCTTCTTTGGGTAATTCGAAGAAAAGTGAGCCTGTGTGGTTATTCACGATTTTCATGACGCTTTGATGGATTGTGGTGTCGGGTGACATCACTTGTGTTTTTGGGTCGAAGTCGTAAAACAGAATCAGCGCATCGCATGCTTCACCTTCGTGACCTATCTGCATCAGGACGCCCACCAGCTGATGCCCATTGGGACGGCGCCAATAACACATCTCTGTTAGGTAGTCGAACTGTCCACCCATATCGCATTTGATATAGCCATTACGTGGGAGGTCTTCCGAATAATAGTGCTTGTCTTCCCAAGAGTAGTCTCCGGGTTTTTTGAGATAGTCCATCATCGCTTCGTTGGGTCTATAGTCCTGATATCTACTACAGAAAGCCTTTGCGAAACTCCTGATTCGGGCGTTTGGATCGATCTTTTCCACCTGAATGGGGTTGTCGGCCCAAACCTTTTGGATGGCGAAGATGTATTGTTCGGCTTCCAAATCTCTATCCGAATTGCTTTCCACCTGTCCCCAGGCGGTCGTGATCATTGCCAAGCATGTCATAGCCAATAGAATTACTTTATTTTTCATATGCGTTAAATTTTGTTGTCCCAAAAATAGCAAAAAATGTGCAACTCACCATTAATGAGGGTTTTTTCGTCATAGTTGCTCCCATCAGCGGAGGGAAGAGGATGGATGGGGTGGCTTGGGGCAGGACACAAGGGAATTGATTTAATTAGATTAGTATATAATCTTTGGTTCAATTTACTTTTGAAATGTCATCATTCTTCTTATTTAGCATCTCGGTAAAAAATGCCTCATCCATATATGAAAGCAACCTGCAACCACCCAAGTAATTCAAATATTTAGTCATATATCGGCATCTGTTTTGAAATGAATGATTAAAAGTAGTTTCCATGTGAGATTCTATAAAGCTAAGAATTGCCACTGTTGCAGGTTTGTGTCTGAATAGGGAATATGTCCCAAGCGTACGGGTTCGTAAGTCCTCTTGCTTGAACAAGATTTTTGTTAACGCATATTTGTCCTCGCGACTATTATCAATTGTCAAATACACCGCCCACCATAAGTTTGGGAGCCATGTTTTTGAGGAACTTCCCAAACTAGGAAACCAATAATCCATAATATAGCTAATTTGAGAGTCCGTGCTATTCTGAGTACCATCCCTGTTTACAAAAACATTTGGCCATCTATTTCGCATATATGTTATCAATTCAACATGGGAAATATACAACCAAAACGGAGCATATGATGCTAATAGGGGATTTAAATCAGGCAAAGCCTCGTAAAGCAAAATAGCAGATTCCAAAGAAGAATAATTATTGTCATTCATCTTTTCCAGATTAACTTTGTTAACGCGAAAATCGTTCAAATAACACACATCTTTATCTGTAAACTCAAATTTCTCACCTTTTTGTGTGTAATTCAAGATGGATTGACCAGCTTTTAAATTAAGGCGTAACGTGTTGCAAAAGTCCTCTTTAAATATTGCTTGCTTGTTTTCCATAATTATTCCTCAGTTAAAATATTTCCAACATAGTTTTCGGTTGTGCTTATTTGCTTCAGCATACCTAAATAAGGCTGATTTAACATCATATGTGCCAGTTTAAACAAATCATCTATGTTTTGTGATTCTTGTATATTTGATTCATTGTTAATGATATCAACACAAAAATCTTTTATGTCTGGCTCCTTCATCTGATAGTTTAACGCATTAACCCACATATAATCTTTATCTCTATACTTTTGGTAATTCAATAAAGCGTATGTTAATGCTTGAACGAACAAGGAAGCTTTCAAAATGCTTTTACGTTCTTCGTTTTCAGAGGAGTTTGCTGGTTTTTTATTATATTCAATCATCATCTCTTCTGGCAATAAAATCAGAATTTTTGGCGAATCCAAATCGTATGTAACAGAATGTTCTATTGCACGATTATTTTTTTGAACGGTCATAAAAGACTTCATGTTTCGAACGTTACGAAGGTCAAGATTTAAAGGGATGGAGCATTTTCTGTAAGCAACAAGTAAATCACCCTTGTGCAGATTTATAATATGCCCTTCATAATCTGAGTTTAGTCCTTCGTTTTTATAGTTCCGAATATCTTTCTTAGCGATGACAAAACTCTCAAAGTCCATTTTCCCATTTAATAAGCTTTTTGCAACAGTGAAATCAAACTTAGGAGTCGGAGATGATATACATTTGCGGAACATTGTTGAATGGCAGGATACCTCTATAGAGAACTCTGCATAATCATCCTGTATATAATTGAAAATATCCATATTTTCCAATTTGAGAACTACCATTACACGGAAGTTGTTTCCTTCCTCTATTATTGAAATGTCTGGATTTGCACACCCAGTTTCTTCCAAAGTTGGTCTGATATCATCGCTTATTCCCAAAACAGGATAAGGCAAAGAAACATTGTCGATTCTCATGGTTTCTATTCTTTTATAGTTACATCATGTTCAGCCAGCAGAGTGAAAGCATACTCCCCAGCATTGTCAACTCTAAACGTAATGATATTCTTCCCTTCGACTAAAGGAACACCTATTATTTCATTCTCGCGACAGTTTCCAATAGAGGATGATTGTATATGCACATTACAGCTCTTATCATCCGTCTCACCAACTGGTGTTAAAGTTAAATATGTTTTTTCTTCCTGTTGGGCAGAGTGAATGATTAGTGTATACAAAGTCTTGCCATCTCCTTCATCATCAGAGAAAATACGGTATCTCACAGGGAACTTCATACGAACTGTTCTTTCTTCCCCATTGGGGGTTTCTTCATAATCATCATCACCATCTGGTTTTGGTTTTGGCTTCGGATTTGGTTTTACTGGTTGATTCCATTTTCGTCCGCCTGATATGTCTGTTTCCGTATTTGTGTTTTCCACTTTCTTTGGAACAGATACTTGAGCTTTTCCTATGTATGTAGACTTCTTTGGAGGAACTGATGAACCAGCATGAATATCAGCTGGTGCACCTGTAACCTCATCATTATTCCCTAATATGTTGATAAGGCTTCCTATTAAAGGATTTGACGTCTCGCTTTCTGAAATCAGTGGCACTGTGAAATCCTCTAGTTCAACATCATCTGAATCTGTTTGTTTGGTTGGAAAAACAACATCTAGGCACCAATGAATAAACCCCCTCATTTCATCTTCAATTCGACCTGCTTGTTCTATTTTCTCCTGTGGACGTTTGTCGATTTTTAATTGTTTTTTACTCCATGTCCTGTGAGCCGCATCTTCCATGTTTCGCAACAACTCATTTCCTTTACCAGGTCTATTGTCATCACATAAAAACACAGCAGAATAACCACGACTTGAGTCGTTATGTTGAACACCTACCACCATGCGAGGGCAGCGCATAAATAAAACCAAATCGTTGCCTTTATCTAAATCTACATTCACAAATAATGAGGTGTTCCCAATTATTGGCAAATCCTTTCTAAAACAAATGTATTTCTTTCCCATACACATTTCTTCGGCCTCTTCTTTAGATTCATCAGTAATCGTAACTTCATTATTTCGATATGCTAGCCAATAAGGATGAGGATTGAACTTATCAAAGAAGCTCGTTCTAGCTTTATCGTATGGTGGATTATTAAAGAAACGCGTGGAAAATACTTCCTCAATTTTATCTTTAGTGCATTCAAAAAGATAGGAACCAGCGAACAACTCACCATCGCAAAAATTGATAGACACTTCAAGCCTCCCATCGTTTATTGCGGCAAAAAAATTACGAAGAACTGCCTCGCAGCACATTTTGAACACCCCGTCTTTGTTGGTTTCATCTATGTTGACAAAAGGTATATAAACCGTTGTACCTGATTCTGGCCTACGAAAAATATCAGGAACTATCGCACAACCAGTTTCTTTATTATATTGAATAGGCACCCCATCACCTTTATCAAGAAAACCTGTATCGTAATATGACCAACGAGGCTGTTCTGCAGGATGAGTAGCCAATCTCGACACACCTTCAAATGTACATTTTTTATCAAGTGTCTCTGAAGATACAATGATGGTATTAATTTCTGAAACGGAGAAATATGTAATTTTCCCATATCCATGTGACCCGCCAGCACCTGCAATTTTATTTGGGTCACCAGTATAACGTACAAATTTTTTAAACCTTCCACTGTCCGTGTCATAATCATAGTCCATACCGATGGTATTTTTATCAGATACCTCTAGCATATAAAAACTTGGAAGGCTTAATACTTCTATCATTCTTTTAAACTTATCCGCTTGAGAAAGATTAAAACAAGACTGAATGTGTTCGCGCAAATCATCCTTCAAATAATCATAATCGTCTGTTGAGCACTTATATAGTTTATACTCAACACGAACAGGCTTTGATGCATTCTGATTAGGATGGTCCAATGAGTTTTGTATAGATTCCCTAATCAAAGTCTGATAAACATCCCCTGGAAACAATTCTTTTTGAGGTTCATTTTCCCCTCGTCCAGATACATTTTCGGCTTTCGGAAAATACCATTTTAAACTTGAATTGCCCATAAGTTTATTATTTAAAAGTGAATCCTTGCTTGTTTGCTTTGTTCAATTCCCCAATATATGCAGCGCGCACATCCTTTAAAGTTTTAGATATCTCAGAAAACATTTGCTCAACATCTGCTTCGGTGTATTCGTAATTGTTCCGGTTGGAACAGTTTTTAAGCAACAGCAATGTGTCCAGTATTTTTTGAACGCGGTTGCTGGCCACTTTTTCAAATCTTTGTCGTTTTTCTGTTTTTTCCATGTAATTTATATTTGAAATTGCGTTGCAAAATTACTAAAAAATTTCAAATATGCAAATATATTTCAAAAATTTTGAAAATGTAATTATATAGAATAATTATATACTACATTCTAAAAATGTAGTAAATATCTAATGTCATTCAAGAGGATTAAAATCTATTTGGGCATGCATTAGAAGCGTACGTGCAACTTCTCTAACTACTGGAATTGCTACAGAATTTCCAAATTGCTTATATGATGATGATTTACCAACGCATATTTCGAAGTATTCAGGAAAACCTTGCATTCTGGCGCACTCTCTTTCCGTTAAGACGCGAATATGGTCATGATTTAGTTCCCCTCGAGGATCTTCTACTAGATTCACATTTGAATTAGCATTGTCAATGACCAAATTTCTTTCTAATCCCATTCCTCCAACCATTAGAGTATGGCCAAAATCGTTATTTCCAATAGTTCTATACCCATACCCACGCCCTTGATTATGCTGAGTTTTTTTATGACGGAGCAGTGTTTGCCAATATCTTTCGGACATGTAATACCGCGAGTCCACCATGCCTTCTTCCCTGATGTCTCCAAAATGTCTTTCTGGTATGCCTTTGCCAGTTGGGTAATTGTATTCTTCGTCTGGGCGGTCAAGAAAACCGACGATAAAAACCCTACTTCTGTTTTGAGGGACACCGAAGTTGCGGGCATTAAGTATTTCGGGTTTGGGAACATTATACCCAAGTTCATCCCTGAGGATATGTAGTATTGTGTCTATTGTTTTGTCTGGTAAGCGTTTCCCCTCCTCGTCTCTATTATAAATTGATAGTAGTCCAGGTACATTTTCTAGAAATATGATACGAGGATGTTTGGTCGCTATGATTTCTTGAAGGTCAAAAAACAGAGTGCCTTTTGAGCTGTCGGAAAAACCCTTACGTAACCCAGCCATCGAGAAAGGCTGGCAAGGAAAGCCGGCACATAAAACATCTACATTTTCGGGAATAAGCTCTTTGTTTTTCTGTAGTGTTATATCTCCAAACGGAATAACACCATGATTCATGCCGTAGCTTTTCTGTGCTGCAATATCAAACTCCGAAGCATAGACGCATCTGCCCCCTAATTGTTCTAAAGCGATTCTGAAACCACCTATTCCCGCAAATAAATCAATAAAAGTAAAGGCATTGTTTTCTTTGAAATGCTGTTGTACGGGTGATTGTTCGACGGCAGAGAATAGCAGCTCTGCGGCATTCAGATCGACAGGTGCCTCTGCGTCTAAATCGGTGTGTGTCGCTCTATAGTACTTTTCTAATAAAGATACTGCCTCTTCAGCGTAAATACCTTCCTCAAATTGTCCTTTGTTTTGTAGATAATGCGTAATAATTGCTATGTCGTCGTTGTAGTTATAACCTTTATGGTATTCTCCTGACCGCTTCAACCATTGACTCATAGGGGCAATTAATTTTCCTCCGAAAATCTCCTCACGAGTTAAACTATTGATGCTATATTTTTTCATTTAATAATAACAATTCTATAAGCCGTCACTTCCCTTTAAATATTCTATCTCTATGATATGCCAAATAGTCCCGGTTGGGTTTGTGTTCGATTGGCATCATTATCATCTTGCCCCCGATGTTTCCAAAATGTTTTTCAAAATACTCTTGACCTTCATATTCTAACAAAGCGGACGAGAGAATGATGGAATAGTTGTCTGGGGAAATGGTTATCAATCCTTTATCAAAAGCTTTATCATAGAGAGCAGAAAGACAGACCCCATTTTCTGGATCAAGTTTTTGTTGCGGTGTGCTGTCGGTCCATGGGATGATGTGACCAGCCACAAGTAGTTCGGGAATGCTAATTCCAGTAATGGCACATTTTTCTTCGTAATTGGATAGCACCATAGCTCGAAAAACATTTTGGTTAACCCTTTGTTTAATTATGACTGTTTTTTCTTTGCCTTCACAATCTTTTTCGGTAATGTTCAAAGTCTCCTCAATAGTCTTGTGGAGCAAAGCAGCCTTGATTTTCTGAGCCTCGTTGAACAAACGCTCTTTGTCATCTACGAATTCATCCCAAATGGGCTGGCAAACACCTGTTCCTGATGCCATTCCGTGCCTTCCCGATCCTATAATGTATGGGTCGCATGCTGCAAAATTCACCAAACGAAGAGCGGCTGAGTTATTAGTGCGGCCGATAAGTTTTGCCAGTTCTTTCACCTCAGGAGTGGTGCGGTTGAGCCGTCCGAATGGGAGTTGAAAATAAACGCTGAGTGTCAATATCAACTCCTCGCGTGACCATCTATTCTGTTTGTTTGCCATGCTGTTTTGTTGCAAAGCTGCAAAGGTAATAAAAAGAATGAAACGGGAGAGGAAGCTCCTCACATTTTCCTCCTCAACCCCTCCGTGCTCACCTCCATCCGACTAAAAGCGAACCATTTCTTCCCCAAGTCCTTCAACGAGGCGCCGAGGTGATATACCGTGTCGTCGATGCAGAGGAAGCGGTCGTGGGCGTTTTGGAACGCCTCGATGGCGATGGGGCGGTATTGTGCATTGTGGCGCTGAAGGTCGAGGGCGAGTTGTTGGGTGATGTTGCGTGTGTAAATCTGAGCGCTTACTCCGTTGGCGCGTTTGTCGAGCAGGGTCAGCACCGTGTCGTCCACGTAGTTGTCGAACAAGATGATGCTGCTTTTGGCGCTTCGCACCAGGTCGCTGACGAAAGTGTAGGCGTCGAAGATCTGTCCGTCGAAGAAGATACCCTCCACGGGAGGCAAGGCCGTGCGGACGAAAAAGTCGATTTTCTCTTCCGTTTTGCTTACGCGTTGCTCCAGGCGTTCAAAGCGTTGGTTGACGGAATAGCCTTTGAGCAAATAGTCTTTCAACACATTGTTGGCCCATTTGCGGAACATGGTGGCATTGATGCTGTTGACACGGTAGCCAACGGAAAGTATGGCGTCAAGATTGTAGAATTTTGTCCTATAGCTTTTCCCATCGGCGGCAGTATATTCCAAAATGGAATGAACTGAACTTTCGTCCAACTCGCCACTTTTGAAAATGTTGTTCAGATGCTTAGATATTGCAGGCTGCCCTACGCCAAACAATAGCGCTATTTGTGATTGTGTCAGCCAAACTGATTCATCTGCCATCCTCACCTCCAAATGGACAGCATCATTCGGTTGGTAGAGCACTATCTCGTTTTCTTGCATCTGCATCGTGAATTCTTCTTTTGTGATGTCTGTGTTGTGGTCCATATCCGTATTAATTTTGAATTACGCCGCAAAGATGCAAACCTTGTCAAGAGTAAGCCGTTGATTAAACGTTTGTAGTCGACAGTAAACGTTTGTTGTCGTTTGCTGTCGGGTAAGTTACTGGGAATGAAATGGATGTTTTTTTTGGAAACAAATCTATCGTAAATCTATCATAAATGGATCGCTTCGTTCCTCGCGATGACGCAAAGCGACGACAAGAAGTGCGTCCCAAGAGCGTAGGAGATCGCGGATCAAGTCCGCGATGACGACAATGGGAAAGGCCAAAACCGTCCCGTTCGGCGGCAATACGCCTCATACTCCTCGCCGAAATCCTTCCGAAGCCGCTTCTCCTCGCTGCGCACCTGCAGCAGCATAATGACGACGAACGCCACAAACACCACCACTGCCTGCCAAGTCCAGAGCCAGACGCAGGCACCGGCATTATAGACGAAACTCCCCGTCAGCATGGGGTTGCGGCTCAGGCGATAGGGGCCTTCCGTCATCAGGTGCTTCGTGCGGGGCGCCACCTCATGCCCGAAGGCATCCATGGGGTTGCCGTTGCCCTTGCGCCGCATGTAGACGATGCTCCACACACTCAGCACCAGCCCGAGCACGGCGAGCACGATGGCTACCACCATCCTCCAGACAGGGACGGCACAGAGGTCGGGCCGGCACGAGGCCAGCCACATCAGCGTCGGGATGAGCAGGACGAACATCAAGCCACCGAGGGCGTAACCGAGGATTTCTTTTAGTTTATTCATGATTGATAATTTTGTCGGTCATTATTTGCACCAATAACGGCATTATCCACCATTTTCGTTTGTCAGAGTCTGTTTATCGGCCATTTTTAAGGAAAAAGTTTTGACAATCCCTTGCAGGGTCGTGGAAAAGTTGTAATTTTGCATCGTCTGAAACGCCCAGGCCCTCGCATCTTGCCTTTGTTGTGCGTTGGGTAGCTAACAGATAGGCTGGGGCAAGCAGCCTCGTAGCAGGGGCGACTACGAAATAAAAAGGGAGGCAAAAGCCTCCTTTTTCATTTTTCCCAGATAAGCGGTATTTTTTCTAAATCGCTTAGTTTAATGGCGTGTACTGTGGTGACAAGCCAGAATTCCTCGTTTTTGTCGAAATGAAGATGTATGGCCGCAATATGGTTTGAGTCTTCCAACATCACAGCCAATATCAGGGACTTTGGCTTGTTGCCCAAACGAATCTGGTTGAAGTGTCTTGCGACAAACTCGGCGTAGCCGATGGTTTTGGCCTTGATTTTTTCGGTCCATTTTGCATCAAGGCAAAAGGGACAAGAGAAAGAGTGTGTTGCAATGGTGTAGGAGATCGCGGATCAAGTCCGCGATGACGACAAGGAGTGGGGTTTAGTCGTTTGTATCGGGTTCTTTTATCGTCTCTTTTAACCACCGATAATCCTCCAACAGATTCCAAAGCCCATCCTCGCTGAGCACGCCTCGCTTGAGGTCTTTCGGCAACTTGCCGGCCTCGTCGGCCTCGAAGTCCTTGCGCCAGGCTTTGTCGTAATAGGTCTCCAGCTCGGCGATGTCGCTTTCTATCTCGGCGAAGTCCTCAAGGGCGGCCTCCAGCCTCTTGATCACCTCCTCGCTCTTGTCGAAGAGGGCTTCCATCTTTTGGATGCGTTCGATGCGTGTCATAATCAGCGGTTTTGATGGAGCAAAAATAGCGTTTTTTGCGAAAATTCCATCTCAAGTGTTCCACATTCAAATTAATTCCGTACTTTTGCAGCCCGATTTTTAGGCAGAATGGAAAAGAAGAACGAATTTCTGATTCCGGTCAGCGGCCTCGCCTTGGGGCAACATGCCTACCAGTTTGAGATCAACGACGATTTCTTCGCAGGCATGGATTACTCTGAGGTTCAACAAGGTAAGGTGTCGGTGAAGCTCGACATCGACCGTCAGGAGACCATGCTGACACTGCATTTCGACATCGAAGGTTGCGTGCGCGTTGCCTGCGACCGCTGCGCCGACGAGTTCGACTTGCCGATCGAGAGCAGCCAGGAGTTCTTCCTTAAGTTGGGAACGGAGAATGCCGAAGAGTCGGACGACGTGGCTGTCGTGAGCGCCGAGACGAGCGAGTACGACATCCGCCCGCTGGTGTACGAGTACATCATCCTC
>JAEEGH010031877.1_pt1 | contig 10159 bp, 7 predicted proteins | sample 9134181 | NCBI WGS metagenome assembly JAEEGH01 (sample SAMN16246544, study PRJNA631951) | gut metagenome | biome: gut microbiome; feature: rumen; material: DP-attached | host: Bos | place: Iran: Karaj | collected 2018-10 | reverse complement strand
CCGTTGCTCCTGAGCCAGTTATACCAGAGACTCCTTCAATTCCTGAGACTCCAGTTGCTCCGGAGGCACCTGTAGCCCCCGAAGCACCCGTTGCTCCCGAGCCAGTTCTCCCTGAAACTCCTTCAGTTCCTGAGACTCCGGTAGTTCCTGAGGCACCTGTAGCCCCCGAAGCACCATCTGTACCAGAGACTCCTGCGATGCCTGAGGCTACAATAGTTGCGCCAGCGGCTCCTGAACCACAGGCAGTACCAAAGCCAGAACCTCCAAAACCCGCTGCTTCTGCTGCTCCGGCAACGCCTAAAGCAGCACCGCGTCCAACGCAACCTTACGTTCAACCAAAGAAGAAAAGCAATGTTGGCCTCATCATCGGCATATTGTTGGCATTGCTGCTGTTGCTCGGCGGTATCGGAGGTGCCGTTTATTACTTCTTCTTAAGAGACAAAGGAACAGACGTTGAAGTTGTTGATGACAATAAAGATGGCACAGACAAGATAGACAATGCCACCAAGACCGACAACGGAACGACTGACAGCAACTTCGGAGTGAACAACAACGAAGGTGATGACAACGTTCAGAACGGTAATGAAAATGAAGGTGATGACAACAATGGCGGCATCAACGAGGGCGAAAACATCGATAATCAGAACATAGACGAGATAGAAAAAGAAGCGAATCGTCAGCCACAGCCGAGTGTTCAGGATGTTCCTTCGTTGCCAAGACAGACTACTACGCCGACAACAACGTCAAAGCCTAGGACCACGAATAAGCAATCAAGCAACTACAACACGCAGAAGAAAAAGACATATACGCCACAGAACAACTCTAACAATAATTATGACGAGGTGCCTAAGTCAAGTTCAAGCAAGCGTGGATGGCATATTGAACGATTAGAATAATATTTATAGGTAGTCAATAAGCATGTCCCACACGGCTATGATGTGGCAAATGGAGCCCACAAGAACAAAGAAATGGAACACCGTGTGCATGTATTTGCGCTTGTTGAGACTGTAAAAGACCGCCCCAGTGATGTAGGCAACGCCCTCTGCGATGATCCACACCACTGAGGCGGCACTTACACAATGAAGCAAAGGACCGAAAGCTACAAGCACAGAGAGACCCATCAGCACAAAACATGCGGTCTCTATGTAACTATGGTCACTAAGTTTACAGAATGAGACGATAGTTCCCGCAATGGCGGAAATCCATATAAAAAGAAATAAAGCCCATCCCCAATAACCTTCCTGACGAAGTGCGACAAGCGGTATAGGTGAATAACTGCCTGCAATGTGCCAGTAGATGGCGGCATGATCCCAGTGGCGCAGCCGCTCCTTCCATTTCGAGCGTCGCGGCAGGGCGTGATAGACGGTCGACGTGATATAGCTGCCAAGCATGCCGAAGAGATAGAGCGAAACGCCCACCGAAGCCCACGAACTGTGGCCCTTGATGGTCATGACCAGGAAGATGATGCCGATGACCACGCCCAGCAGGATGCCGCCGGCGTGGGAGAACGTGTTCCAGATTTCTTCCTTATGGGTGTAGCGTATCATGACTTCACACTCTTGCGGCGCACCTTGAAGCGGTCGAAGCCTTCACCGTAGACGCCGATGACGGCACTCTGCGAAACAAAGGCCGTCGGGTCGACCTCGTTGATGATGCGGAATATCAGGTTGCTCTGCCGACGCTTGGCCAGCACGAACAGCATCTTCACGTCCTTGCCCGAATAGAATCCCTGTGCATCGACGACGGTGCAGCCGCGGTGGGGCTCACGGTTGATGCGCTCGCCTATCTCGCGGTATTTGTCGGAGATGATGAAGAACTGCACCGAGCGGCGCGCCGACTCCACCACCTGGTCGATACAGAAGGCCGTGACGTAGAGCACGACGTAGCCATAGATGACCTTCTCCCAGTCGTGCAGCACGAAATAGGAGCAGGAGATGATGATGACGTCGCAGATCATGATGACGCGGCCCAGCGACACGTCGCGATACTTATTGATAATGGCCGCAATGATGTCGGTTCCGCCCGTAGAGCCGTTGTTGGCCAGGCCCAGCCCAACGCCGCAGCCGCAGAACACCGCACCGATGATGGCTGCCATAAAAGGCTGGTCCTCCAGCAAGTGGGCGCTGTAATGGTCGGCCACCACGCCGATGCTTACCGTCAGCACCGTCACCGCGTAGATTGTCTTGACACAGAATTTCAGCCCGAGCACCCTGAGCGCCACCGCCAGCAGTGCGCTGTTGATGACAAAGTAGCTCAGCTGTACGGGAATACCCGTAGCCCAGAAAAGGATTGACGACACACCGGCCACACCGCCCGTCGTAATGTTGTTAGGCAACAGGAATACGCCCCATCCAATGGCGTAGCTCATCATCGCTATCGTGATGATGATATAGTCGCGCAGCTCCTTTCCGAACTTTGCTTTTTTGATTGTTTCAGTCATGCTAATATCAATTTGCCTGCAAAGTTACAGCATTATTTTGATATATGCAAGATATTTGACCTACTATTTCTTTCGAGGCCGGCGCCGCGCCCACCCCTCTTCGCTAAAGTCAGGCTCCTCGCCACGTAGCTTCCGGGGGCGCTTGTTCATCATGCCGCGCCAGTCGTCCTTTTCCCGATGGAATGGGGCTTTTTTGCGCCCTGCAGGCTCCCCTCCCTCGTCGGCATCGTTACACCTGACGGTGCGCCCCTTGAAGCGAATTCCCGTCAGTTGGAGCATCACCTTGCGGGCATCCTTTTCAGGCACTTCAAAGTAGGAGATGGTGTCGAGCAGGTCAATATGGCCCACCTCCTGGCGGCCTCCGACGTAGCGGTTCAGCGTCTGCATCAGCACGCCGGGGAAGAAACCATCCTTCTTGCCGAGGTTGATGAACAGGCGCTTGTAGCCCTTTGCAGCCTTGTTCTGTATTTTCTGTCGGTCGGTCTGCGGCTTCTTCTCATGCTTGTCGGCCACGGGCTTTTCTATCTCCGGCGCGTCGGCATAGTAGGCCAGGAACTTACCAAACTCGAGCGAGACAATCTTCTTGATGATTTCCTCCTTGTCAATGTATTCGAAGTAGCGGCTGATGTCCTGCATAAAGGGGGCTATCTCCTCGTCGTCGACGTCGGTCTTCACAATCTGGTCCATCACCTTGTATAGCTGCTTCTTGCAGATCTCCTCTGCGCTTGGTATCTCTGCCTCGACGAACTTCTTGCCAATCTCCTTCTCTATATTGCGGATCTTATGCTTCTCCTTCGTGTGGACAATCGAGATGCTCGTACCCTTCTTGCCGGCACGCCCCGTACGCCCCGAGCGGTGGGTGTAGTTTTCAATGTCGTCGGGCAGTCCGAAGTTGATGACGTGCGTCAGGTCGTCAACGTCGAGTCCGCGGGCGGCCACATCGGTGGCCACGAGCAGCTGGACGGTGTGCTGGCGGAACTTCTGCATCGTCAGGTCGCGCTGCTGCTGCGACAGGTCGCCGTGCAGCGCCTCAGCGTTATAGCCGTCGCGAATCAGCTTGTCGGCCACCTCCTGCGTTTCCAGTTTCGTGCGGCAGAAGATGATGGCAAATATCTTGGGGTAGAAGTCCACGATGCGCTTCAGTGCCAGATACTTATCCTTCGCCTGTACCATATAATAGATATGGTTCACATTCTCGGCACCCTCGTTGCGCGAGCCGACGACGATGGTCTCGTAGTCGCGCAGGTACTGCTTGGCCACGCGCTCCACCTCGCGGCTCATCGTGGCCGAGAACATCAGCGTGGAGTGCTCCTCGGGCAGCGACTCGAAAATCTCGTTGATGCTGTCAGAGAAGCCCATGTTCAGCATCTCGTCAGCCTCGTCGAGCACGATGTTTGTCACATGCTCCAGATGTGCAAATCCGCGGTTCTTCAGGTCGATGAGCCGGCCCGGCGTCGCCACGATGATCTGCACGCCCTTGCGCAGGGCGCGCATCTGCGGCTCGATGGCCGCCCCGCCATACACCGCCTCCACGTGGATGTCGTCCATGTAGCGGGAGAAGTCGCGCAGGTCGTCGGCAATCTGCAGACACAGCTCTCGTGTCGGTGAGAGAACAAGAGCCTGTGTCTCGCGCCGAAGCGTATCAATTCGTTGCAGCAACGGTATGCCGAAAGCTGCTGTCTTGCCTGTTCCCGTCTGCGCCAGTGCGATGACGTCGCGCCGTTCTCCCAACAGGTATGGTATTACTGCCTCTTGTACAGGCATGGGCTGTACAAATCCCATTTCCTCAATGGCGTGCCGGATCTCTCCGCAGACGCCTAATTCCTCGAATGTCTTCATCTTGTGTGCAAAGATACGAAAAATAAATGAGAAAAGCGAAATATACAGCCTTGATTCCTAACTTTTCGGGGGTATTTGTTCATATTTTTATCTCGACAGGCTCATAATTCGAAAAAATTGCCTAAATTTGCACCGCAATGGACTATACACTCAACGTCAAGGGTCGTCTGCTGGACTTCGCAGAGCCTCAGGTGATGGGCATCCTGAACGTGACGCCTGACTCGTTCTATGCCGACAGCCGTGCTGCCACGAAGCAGGCTGTGGCCGAACGGGCGCGCCAGATTATAGCCGAGGGCGGCAACATCATCGACGTGGGGGCCTGCTCCACGCGCCCGGACAGCAGCCCCGTGTCACAGGAAGAGGAGACGTCGCGGCTGCGTATGGCCTTACGTATCGTCAGGCAGGAGTTGCCCGATGCCGTCGTGTCCGTCGACACGTTCCGCCCCGATGTGGCCAGTATGGCCGTCGAGGAGTTTGGCGTCGACATCATCAACGACATCAGCGGCGGTTCGGCGGCCATGTTCCGCATGGTGGCCCGTCAGCACGTACCTTATATATTGACCTCACAGCAGCCGACGCTGCGCGACATGCTGCTCGACTTTGCCGAAAAGGTGCAGCAGTTGCGCGACTACGGCCAGCACGACATCATCATCGACCCGGGCTTCGGCTTCGGCAAGTCGCTCGACGAGAACTACGCCGTGCTTCGCCAGCTGGAACAGCTACAGGTGCTGCAGTTGCCCGTCCTGGTGGGCGTGTCGCGCAAGTCGATGATCTACAAGGTGCTGGACGTAACCCCCGACGAGGCACTCAATGGGACAACGGTGCTCAACACCGTTGCGCTGGCGAAAGGTGCCTCCGTGTTGCGTGTCCACGACGTGCGCCAGGCCGTTGAGTGCGTCCAGTTGTCTAATCGTCTAACCGTCAGATTATGCTCTTCGACATAGGCCTGAAAGATGTCATCGACATCCTGTTGGTAGCGCTGATGCTTTACTACATCTACCGACTGATGCGCGACTCACGTTCACTGAATGTGTTTATCGGCATCCTGGTGTTTGTGGTGGTGTGGGTCTTCGTCTCGCAGGTACTCGAGATGCGCCTCCTGGGAACCATCCTCGACAAGCTGGTCTCGGTGGGTGTCATCGCCCTTATCGTGCTGTTTCAGGAGGACATCCGCAAGGTGCTCTACAATCTTGGCGCCCATCAGCGCATGCGCCGACTGGCCGAGTTCTTCACTTCGAAGAAGACCCGTGAGAAGAAGAAAGGCAGCGTCATGCCCGACATCATGCCCGTGGTCATGGCCTGCATGAACATGAGCCGCGTCAAGGTCGGCGCCCTCATCGTCTTCGAGCGTACCATGCCTTTGGACGATGTCGTCTCGACGGGCGACCGTATTGACGCCAACATCAACCAGCGGCTTATCGAGAACATCTTCTTCAAGAACTCGCCCCTGCACGACGGAGCCATGGTTATTTCCGAGCACCGCATCAAGGCAGCCGGCTGCATCTTGCCAGTGAGCCACGACCTCGACATCCCCAAGGAGTTGGGTCTGCGTCACCGTTCGGCTATGGGCATCTCACAGGAGAGCGACGCTCTGGCCATCGTCGTGAGCGAGGAGACGGGCGCCATCTCCATTGCCGTCCACGGCGAGTTTCGCCTGCGGCTGTCGGCCGAGGAGCTGGAGAGCATCTTGACCAAGACCCTTGGCTGACCCTTTTGGCTGAATAGGTTTTTTTGAGCATTTTTAGCATCTGAAAGTGCTGAGAAGTCGCTTTTTTTTTGTACCTTTGCATCCAAATTGCAAAACAAGAGAAATGACTGACGAATTACAGCAAGAACAAGAGAATTATTCCGCGAGTAATATTCAGGTGCTCGAGGGTTTGGAGGCCGTGCGCAAGCGTCCGGCCATGTACATTGGCGACATCAGCGAGAAGGGTCTGCACCATCTGGTGAACGAGACCGTCGACAACTCCATCGACGAGGCGATGGCCGGCTATTGTACGCATATTGAAGTGACTATCAACGAAGACAATTCTATTACCGTCATGGACAACGGCCGAGGCATTCCCGTCGACGAGCACGAGAAGATGCACAAGTCGGCTCTGGAGGTCGTCATGACCGTGCTCCATGCAGGCGGTAAGTTCGATAAGGGCTCTTACAAGGTCTCCGGCGGTCTGCACGGCGTCGGTGTGTCGTGCGTCAACGCCCTGTCGACCCACATGATGTCGCAGGTGTTCCGCAACGGGCACATTTACCAGCAGGAATATGAGAAGGGCAAGCCGCTCTACGACGTGAAGATTGTCGGCGACACCGAGCTGACGGGTACGCGCCAGCAGTTCTGGCCCGACCCCACCATCTTCACCACCACCGAATACAAGTACGACATCATCGCCCGCCGTATGCGCGAGCTGGCCTATCTGAACGCCGGCATCACCATCACGCTCAGCGACCTGCGCCCCGACGAGGAGGGCAAGGTGCGCGAGCCCGAGGTGTTCCACGCCAAGGACGGCCTGAAGGAGTTCGTGCGCTACGTCGACCGTCACCGCACGCACCTCGTCGACGACGTCATCTACCTGAAGACCGAGAAGCAGGGCATACCCATCGAGGTGGCCGTGATGTACAACACCGACTACTCGGAGAACATCCACTCCTACGTCAACAACATCAATACGATAGAGGGAGGTACGCACCTCGCCGGTTTCCGTGCCGCCCTCACCCGTACCCTGAAGAAGTATGCCGACAATGACCCGCAAATCTCCAAGCAGATTGAGAAGGCCAAGATCGAGATAGCCCCCGAGGACTTCCGCGAGGGACTGACTGCCGTCATCTCGATCAAGGTGGCTGAGCCGCAGTTCGAGGGTCAGACCAAGACCAAGCTCGGTAACTCGGAGGTTGCCGGAGCCGTCCAGCAGGCTGTCGGCGAGGCCCTGGCCAACTATCTGGAGGAGCATCCCAAGGAGGCCAAGATGATTTGCGACAAGGTTGTTCTGGCCGCTACCGCTCGTATCGCCGCCCGCAAGGCCCGCGAGAGCGTGCAGCGCAAGAACCCCATGACCGGCGGCGGACTGCCCGGCAAGCTCGCCGACTGCTCGAACAAGGACCCGAAGGACTGCGAGATTTTCCTCGTCGAGGGTGACTCCGCAGGCGGCTCGGCCAAGCAGGGCCGCGACCGCCACTTCCAGGCCATCCTGCCGTTGCGCGGTAAGATTCTGAACGTCGAGAAGGTGCAGTGGCACCGCGTCTTCGAGGCCGAGTCGGTGATGAACATCATCCAGTCAATCGGCGTGCGCTTCGGCGTCGACGGCGAGGGCGACCGCGAGGCCAACGTCGACAAGCTGCGCTACGACAAGATCATCATCATGACCGACGCCGACGTCGATGGCTCCCACATCGACACGCTCATCATGACACTCTTCTACCGCTTCATGCCGCAGGTCATCCAGGGCGGCCACCTCTACATCGCCACGCCACCTCTTTATAAATGTACGTACAAGAAGAACTCCGAGTACTGCTACACCGAGCAGCAGCGCCAGGCCTTCATCGACAAGTACGTGGCCGGCGACAGCGACGACAAGGCCCTCCACACCCAGCGCTACAAAGGTCTGGGCGAGATGAACCCCGAGCAGCTCTGGGAGACCACCATGAACCCCGAGAACCGCCTGCTGAAGCAGGTGACCATCGAGAACGCCGCCGAGGCCGACGAGATCTTCTCGATGCTCATGGGCGACGACGTCGAGCCGCGCCGACAGTTCATCGAGAAGAACGCCACCTACGCCAACATCGACGCTTAAGCGTAGACGGCTTCAGAAACCGCTGACAATCAAACCTTTATAACTCTAGGATTCCGCCAGCCGCAGGCAAATGCTTGTGGCTGGCCTTTTTTTTGCCGTACCTTTGTCGTCGCATTTGAGATGCAACGGCGAGTGAAGCCTGCGGCTCAGCATAGCTCGAGCGAGCTCGGCTCTGCGTTCGCCTTGCACTTCACTTGCGTATTTTTCTCATAAGCATAATGCGTTTGATAATTCTGACGGCAACGATACGAAATGAATCTGAACTAATGTAACTATTGTCAAGAAAATTTGCCTGAAAAAGTATCGTTGCGAATCTGCAATCTGGGAGAAGGATAGGGTTGGGAACGGCATCTTTGTAAAGAAAACGGAGGCTGTCGGGAGTTTACCGGCACCTTTCTATGAGTTAGGTGGCGCCTTTCGGGTAATTAGGTGCCGCCTTACTGACGGCAAAAAGGCCTGTTTTCGAGTGAAAAACAGGCCTTTTCTGACGATTTCAAGCGGTTTTTCGGACTTTTCAGAGGGCACATTTTTATAAGCCTCAGAGCGTCAAACGATTACGAAATCGGGCATAACTTCGGTATTCTGCAGCCACTCGCCCGTTGCTGACTTCCGCAAGAGTTATGAGCATCGGTTTGTCAATATTTATACACCTAGGGAGGGGAGAGCGGCAGCGGGCTTTCTGCGGTTCTCCCTGGTGGGAGCTGGGTGTAGCGAAGCTGGCGGCAGACTGTCGCCGGTGGGCGTTCGGGTAGGGAAAAGGAAACTTATAAAAGACTAAAGAGTGCAAAAAGCCACGGGGATTGAAGTGTGTTGTCACAAAGATTCCCTATTTTTGCCCCCGTGAGACAGATACGTTATTGACAGATGAAGAGGAAATGGCTCTGCTTGATGTTCTTGATGTCGGTCCGGCTGATGCCCGTATTGGCTGCTGACGCTGACAGTATTCCCGCATATGGCCGTCTGTCCATAGGCTTGGGGAACGACAGCGTGAAGTGCGTCGACGTCGGGCTTATCGGTATCGTCCCGTCGCTGAAGGGGTTCCAGTTTGGCATCGCAGGCGGAGGCGTTCTCAACAGTATGAGTGGGGTGGGTATCTACGGCCTCATTGGGATGACGCCGGACGATGTCAATGGCGTTAAGATTGCCGGCTTCAATTATATAGGTGGGCACCTGCGCGGCGTGGCCATTGGTGGAATCAACATTGCCGGTGAGGGCATGCATGGTTTGCAGATTGGCGCGGTGAATGGTTCTTTAATCGAGACGAAAGGCGTACAACTTGGCATCTTCAATGGTGGAAACTCGGGCTTGAGAGTCGGAGCATTTAATTTGTCTGAAAGAGGAGTCAGCATCGGTTTTGCAAATATGGCAGACACGCTGCTCGGTTTCCATATAGGCGTTATTAACCACTGTTGTAGCAATCCGGGCGGTACGCAGGTTGGTATTATCAATGTCAGTGAAGACGAAGGCCGACAAATCGGACTGCTAAACTTCAACAAGCGAAGCCGGCTGCAGATGCTCGTTGCTGCCGGGAGCTATAGTCCCGTCAATCTGGCGCTGAGGGTGCGTAACCGTCACACTTACAACGTTATAGGCTTCGGGATAGGGCAGAAGGGCTGGGACGACTATCTATACAGCTCTGCATACTATCGCATCGGGCAGTATCTTACCCTATTGCCACGTTTTACTGTCAGCGCCGACGTTGGCATAGCCGATGTGGCTGTTATGCGCAAGGGCACTGATGCGCCTAAGATGTTTGCCCTCGAGGGCAGGCTGAATGTCGAGTATGAAGTGCATCCGAAGGCGTCGCTCTTTGCGACTGTTGGCTATGCCTCCACCCGCTATGTCGCCAGCGGCAAGTCGTTCCGGCGGAAACCCTTTGTCGAGTTGGGCGTTGCCCTGTTCTGAGTTGACGATTAAAATATACCACCGTAGCCATCTCTCTTGGCATTGGCTACGCGCTATGATGATTTTTCTTCGTCTATTATTTGGAAAGTTGCGGTTTTGTTAGTATCTTTGCAACCGTAAACCCTACTACGAACCGAAAAATGGACGAGGACAACGACTTCCTGCCGCAAGACCACAACTACCGCTC
>JAEEGH010031876.1_pt1 | contig 10159 bp, 5 predicted proteins | sample 9134181 | NCBI WGS metagenome assembly JAEEGH01 (sample SAMN16246544, study PRJNA631951) | gut metagenome | biome: gut microbiome; feature: rumen; material: DP-attached | host: Bos | place: Iran: Karaj | collected 2018-10 | reverse complement strand
ACCGGCCACGATGGTCAGCCCGCTGCCGCCCTCGCTGATGTTCAGTTCGCGGGCCACGTCGGTGGCCGAGTCCACGAACAGGTTACTGCCGAAGATCAGGCACGCCAGTCCGATCACCACAAACAGCACGCCCTTCCAGACGCCCATCGTCGTGACAGCACCGTCCTCCTCCCCTTCTCTCGTTTGCTGGGGCTTTGTCGTAGCCACCCTGAACGTATAAAACATAAACACGGCGAACCCCACCAGCAGCAGCAGCCCGTCCATGCGGCTGAGCTCATGCCCGCTGATGTTGCCCGTCGGCAGGAAGTCCATGCAGGCCGCCAACAGCAGCACCGAGGCAATGACGGTCAACGGAATATCCTTCTTCACCGTCGATTTCGCAATCACCATCGGAGCCACCATCGCCGCGCAGCCCACGATGAGCAGCGTGTTGAAGATGTTCGAACCGACGACGTTACCCAGCGCCATGTCGGGCGTGCCCTTCAGGGCCGATACTAAGCTAACGAACAGTTCAGGTGCCGACGTGCCCGCCGCCACAATCGTCAGTCCAATTACAATCTCGGGCACGTTCATCCGCCGGGCCAGTCCCGATGCTCCCTCCGTCAGTCGGTCGGCGCCCCAGAGTACAAGGGCCACGCCGACCACTATAAAGACAATGTCTAATACCATAACAAAATTACAAGGCCGCAAAGATACGAACAAATTTCCAAACCGCCAAACTTTAGCCCTTCTTTTTCTGTAAGGACATGAGAGCGGGTCTCATGTCCTCATGTCAAAAAGGGTACTTCAATTCATGCTATTTCCACAGACAAAAGCACGTCAAATATTACCGAGTGTTTCGACAGAGTATGCAGCTGACCATACCATATAAGCGACCCTGAATTGTATAAGGCGTAGAATGGCAAATATCAAAAGACGACCCTAATTTGCTTGTCCACTTTCCATCAGGAAGCTGACGAGATGCATGTGTACATTCTTCACTACCCTCTGGCCACACACTGACACCATCCGTCTCTTCATCAGGCCACAACCAGCGATCTTTGCGTCCAAAAGCCCAAGCTATACAATTGTAATCAGTGTCCTCGGGACTTGTTATCTCAAAACCCGCATCGTACAGCAGGCCAGGAAAAGCACTCAAGATTTCTTCAGTTCGGATATCCATTGTCTACAAGCATCAGTTACACTACACCCTTCTCCAATTTTCTTATGGAATATAGCATTAAGAGCCCACACAAGGTTGGAGGGCTTACGTTCAATTTCTTCAACAATATAAGGGACAGCATTACCACCCATATTGACAATCCGGAGGAAAGATGGTTGTTTTGTAATCGTCGCGACAGATGACAGGAATCGTGTTTCACGCTGCCACTCCTCAAGATATTTGGCGAAAAGACTCTTATCATCGGATTCCTTCATGGTGTTTATTAGAAAAGCCACCACAGCCTGTTTGTCTTTCAGACTCATATCCCTCATCAGTCCCATATAGGGTGCCATAGGGGTCAGTTGAATACCATCGCTCAAAGTCATATCTTCTTATATGTTATTATGTTAATGCGCCGCAAAGATACGAACAAAAATCCGAAACGCCAAACTTTAGCCCTTCTTTTTCTGTAAGGACATGAGAACGGGTCTCATGTCCTCATGTCAAAAAGAAGTACTCATGTCAAGAACCGAGAAGATACTGGCAAAGCAGCTCTACGTCCTTGCCGTCGAGCACGCCGTCGCCGTTCACGTCGGCAATCCGCGCTTCTGTCTCCGTATGCTCACGCCCCTGGATGAAGGCTATCAGGAGAGTCACGTCGGCAATGTCCAGCCGCCCGTCGCGGTTCACGTCGCCCGCCTCGATGTATTCGCCGAAATGCGACCACGCCCACGATGCCTTGTAAGCTTCCTTACAGCCGTAGGGCACAACGAGGTGGGCGGCGGCAAACACATAGTAGAAGGCATAGTCGTTGATGGATGGCGGCGTCGTGGAATGCGAACAGACATAAAGGTCGCCCTCGGGCGTGAAGATACCCGACGACGAGGAATTGACATACGGGTCGATGGCCATCGAACTCATTTTGGTCAGGCTGGCGGGCAGCGACAGCGTGGCGATGGGGCCCGAGAAGCAGTGCCAGCCCACTTCCTCAACGCCCTCCTCCAGCACCACGGCCGTCAACCGGCGACAGCTGTTGAAAGCATACTTGCCGATGGTCTTCACATTGCCCGGCACGCGCAGTTCGCCGCTGATGCTGCTCTTGTAGAAGGCGTACTCGTCGATGGCCTCAATACTCGTGAAGTAGCGCAGCTCCGGGAACTCCCCGATGTCAGAACGCTCGCGGAATACCGTGCCCAACGATGTCACCGCCGCAGCTTCTTCCTCCGACAGTTCACCGTCGCCGCTCGTGTCCCAGTTGGCCACGCACAATGCCTTCACCCCGACATTGGCAAACTCAATGTCGGCAGCCCTTAATTGGAGCGATAGCGCAATTACTATCAGCACTAAAAAAGTACGCATATCACGTCAAAGTTTGTTAAACGGTGCCTGCTGTGGCTTGTTTCTTTCTCTTCGTTTTGTCATTGCGCTGCAAAGATACATAATTATCTACTAACCACCAAACTTTAAAGGCATTTTTTGAGAAACGACAACAGCGGCAGTGGCACTTCTGTTGCCACTGTCGCCGCTGTCATTCCGTGGATTATAGCCTGAGGTCAATCCATATCGTCCCACATACCACGCCCCCAAGAACGGGATAGATCATTTGGTCCTCCGTTTCCAATATCAGATCCGTTACCACCACCACCTTCCTCACCCATGTTCCAGTCGGGATTATTATTTGGTCCACTCCCTGCAGTAATGAATGCTTTCAGGTGCAGTTGCAGCGTTTTGATTTCCGGCTTAATATAAATGCGTTTCATCGCTTTGACAATTTTCTCTCTTAATGTTTTACTATTATTCTACCACAATCTTGCGGCCGTCAACGATGTAAACACCCCTAGGCAGGCCGGCGGTGTTGTTACCCATATACTGACCCGACAGGTTGTAAACCCTCGACTTGCCGGTCAGCTGAGGTACGCCGTCGAGCGTATCGATAGCCTTCACGTTTGTTACCTCATCACCATACTCAATAATCTCATCCTCATCGTCCATAACGAAAATGTAGCGAGTATTATTAGTATTATTTTTCTTGTATTCGAAACTACTATCGTCACGACCGCAGAACCACAGTTTCATAGGAGCGGGAATCCAGTCGTATGTGCCCTTGTAGTTCATCGGGAAGTAGCAATTTGCGAGGTTTCGGAAACCGCCGCCGAAATGCTCGAACGTTGATACATAATCATAAGGCTTGGTCAATGTATCTTTTTTATTTATTATCTGATCTTCTTTTATCTGTTCCTTTGTTAGTTCATCGGGTATCAAGGATTTTACAACAGTAGCAGAATCAACAAAATCATTGCTGGTTATGTCGGGCGTAGCCATGATGACGCACTTGTAGGGATCCCACTTGATATGATAATCGTGGGCATAGCGCTTCCATTCCCCCTTGCGAGTCATATAGATAGCATAAAGAGGTAATTCCTGCTCCCAGAACTGGCCTACCATTGTATAGTAGTATTTTTCATCCTCTTTGATTGTCTCGTCTAACTTTTCATGATCATACACCAACGCGGTCATATCATCTTCGTTGCTATAAGCCTGAACCTTATGACCTTCGTACGGCTTTGCAAAGCGCATTGTCAACTCGTCGGCTTTTAATACTGTGACTTTGGCTTCTCCAGCTTTCTGTCCGCTTTCTTTCTCTTCATAAATACTAAGCTGTTCGTAATAATCTTTACCATTATTAACACACGAAGCAGTGTCGTTTAACTCGTCGGCATAACGTGTCATAACATACAGTCCGAGGTTACGCAAGGGTATGGAATCCTTAGCGTTAACGTAGGGCATATACGCATTGATGATGTAGGGGCGACCGCCAACAATGCAACGCGGGTCTGCATCGGCTGGTTTTGGGGTTGCCGTTAGATTACCTTCTTCATCAACCATGTACCTATCCTTCGCCAATTTTCGTCGGGGTACTACTTTACCCTCAGACTCTACAAAATCAAGATATTCAACTTCCAGCTTGCTTTTTGCAAGGTTCTTGGATAGTCGGAAGAGAATAGAATTATTGTCACTGCCTGAACCAGGTGTTCGTGTTACACTATAAAGTTGACGAATGTCAGGCATAACATCAGACTCTTGTTTTACACCATTCAGATAATTCTCGACATTTCCTGCACTGGCTGGAATACCAAGCATCTTGACCACCTGACTGTAAGTCATGTCGTAAGGTATGCAGAACGTGCAATAACCCGTTTTCTTGTAGTTACGCTTAATCTTTTCTCCCTCTTTCTTCTCCACAGGCTCATAATATGCTGCCTGGGTCAGCACAATCTGGTGCCAGCCAATGTAGTCGACAAGGTCAAAAGTTTTATCATCATTAGCAACTTTATCATGTTTATACTTACTATGTTCAGCTGCAATCACTTCGTAATTATCTGTAGTGAAATAAGCACGTACAACCTCTACCTTCCTAATAGTATCAGGTCTCGTTGTGCTTAGAAGGTCATCTGTCCAATAGGCATCATCCCAGTTGAAGATTGTGAAGTCTTCAATCTGATTACCATTCAAAGGTATTTCATACGAAGTCTTGCCTTCGAGGCTATAGAACTCACCGCGTTCACCATAAGCATGTATATTGAAGCCCTTCGGCACAGGTGCTGCAAATTCTACCACAAGCTTCTTATATGCCTTATCGGTTGGTATAGTCATAGGCTTGTATTGGAACATATTCCTCACATTACCTATCGGTTGGAAAGTATAGTTTGGCCCACCCACCATAGTTCTTTCAACAGAAGCCGTCTTTCCGTTTGTCAAGCTTAAGTAAAGCTTCTTGGGATTAGCTCCATCTGTAGTGAAATATATCGAATCAATAGTTATTTTATTTTCTGTATTAGTGCTCCAAGTGTACCCTGAATTAGAGTTATATATTGTAAATTCATCTATTGTGGTTTTATCCAGAGGAATTATAACCTGATTTTGATTTTGAGGAAGATTATAAATTCCGTCAGCATAAACATTGAAGTCGCCGGTTGACGCCGTATAATGCACAACTATATTATTATATGTTATGTCATCATAAATCATTGACAAATTATAATACTGGAGCATTCTGGTCCAATCTTCTTTCGGCGTGAAAGTATAGGCATCGGTTTTTACGCCTGTCGTCGATGTTCCAACAGACAAATCAACTAGTAACATATCAGCGGGGTCTACTGCACGACGAGTCATGCTTCGGCTACCGTTCGAGATACCACCCTCACCGTCATTGATTTCAGCCCCATTCTCTCCATTGTACGATTTTGACCAGTCGTCCCACAATGCGCCAACACTTGCCTGATTATGGGCGCGGTTACCCTCAGTACGTGCAGGCCAAAGCAGCGGATCACCATTAGCATCGACAGCACCCGTCTGATCCTTCTTCGTGTACACCTTGGTAACGTCGGTATACTTTCTTTCCATCAGGGCGTAATCATCATCAATTGTACCACCTGACACTTCAACTGGTTTGCCCTTTGCCTTTCTTCTTTTGAATACTTCCTTCGAGGGATAGCGCAGCACAATGAAGCTCTTCTTACCTTCACCATTGTTAAAATACCTGTTACGGCCATACACCTTCGTCTGGTCCTGTCCACCATAGCCGAATGTCAGGTCATAAGAGAATGAATAGCGATAGCACTTGGGCACTTTGGTAGCCAACGAGTAGATTTCCAACACACCGTTCTCCTTCGGGAACACATAGGTTTCAACGCTTTGCGGTATTCCGTCTCCATTCAGTTTAGGTGATGGTGCATCGCCAATCTCTAAAAGGTTTGCCGACAATGTGTAAGTAAGTGGTCCATTATCAATCACGACACCACCAATAGAGTCAGTTGTAGTCAGGTGCTCGACATTGCTGTCATAAAGGGCACCATTGTGTATATACTGATAATTGAAAGGTATGCAAAGTGAATCCAAACTCTTCAGGTTCCTGAAGCAGTCTACTGGAATATGTTTCATCCTCGGGTCGATAGGCAACGAGATTTTGGAGAGATGGCAATTGTCATTGGGGCCTCCCTGGAAACCTGCCTCAAGGAAATTCATATCATTATTATTGGGGAAATAGGCCTTTTCCAAATCGATAGTCTCAATGGTATGCATCTCACCACTCAGTCCACTGCTTTCACCTTTTGTTGATATGTCGTCTGCATTCAGATTACCAGACAAGGTAATGGATTTCAGACCCATATATGTCGGCATGAACGATTCTCCGTTCATTCCGCTCTTTCTACCGCCAGTAGCATAATACCTGGCTCCTGCAAGAGTTCCCGGCTCAATGACGTAAGCCACCAAGGTGTCTTCATCTGAAGATATGACGGCCTTAAGATCTTTGATATTCTTCACGTCATTTGTGTAATAATTTGTCGAGTCGCAGACAAAGTCTTTTGTCTGTTTGGCTGGAAGAATGATATACTCTATAGTAGATTTATTCAAACCTTGCAGAGCAGCCTTGTCTACTCCCGTTGCATTCTTAAGATCAAGCACTATAACATCACTCGTTGCTTCATTAATGGCTGAAATTTTGCTGCTTAGAGATTCTCGAACAGTGTATATCCCGTCATGGAGTCCTCCAGCCATACCGACACTTGACTTCAGATGATCTGCATCTTCTTGCGCTATAAGGTCGTTTATCCTAATGATGCCTTTCATTCGATTAAATTCCTCAGAACCTATAGCGACATTAAGTGTTGCAACTTTTCCTGTCGAAATCGTTGCAACTGTTGAGCCAGACCGCACCTCTTTCACATGATTGCAATTAGCCCACACATTGTTAAGAGAGCCCGAATTATCCTTGAGATCATCTGCATAAATACCAGCAGGTAGAATGGCCGTCTCAATAGTGTTCTTCCAAATTTCAAACCGAATAACTCCTCCGTCATTTTCCTCAAGTATCTCCGTCCATTTTGCATCACGGTAAAGATACAACGTTCCACCAATCACGATTTCTCCCTCCTCATTATTCGGTGCGGGCTTTGCTTCACTTAAAACCGGATAGTAATTTGTTACTTCTTCCCCATCATTATAGCTACTTTGTTTATCCCAGACGTAGTACTGTTCAGCTTTGTAATAAATGTATTGGACTTCATTATTTATAACATCTTCAACACCAATAATGTCACCAACAGAAAGATTAGAAGCACCATTCGCAGTCGTCATATTAGTAGTATTCCAACCTTGCTTAAATGTATAGCCCACCCCCGGAGTTAGCGTGCTCTCATCAACACGTATATACTGAGGAAGACCACCAGTTATATCTACAACTTTAAAAAACAAAGCATGCTTTAATTTGTAATAGCCTGTGTTCTGGCCAACAATCGATACTATATCCAAATGACACTTGTCGTCCCTGTATGTTGGATTCGTACCAGAAGGGACAGCACTACATTCAATCTCATATATATTGATTTCTTTCTTACTTTTGTAGTACGTACCGCCAACCACGTATTTTTTATCATTGACACCGTCAGATGGCGTTTCGGTATTATAAAGAGAATATGTACGATTAGTTAGCATCGGGAATTTTGCCCGAGACATATCGACTACCGTGAAAATGAAGCCTCTATCATTCTTGACGGCATCGAGATCATCAGAGCTGAACTTGTTAATGAGCACAAGTGAAGTGCAAGTCTGCATAGCCTCAATCTCAGTGCTGTGAGCAGATGCATTATCTACCACATACGACTTCAACTCACCGGCAGCCGTAGACGTAATTGTCAAGACTCCGTCTGAACTCTTGGTAATAACCGGAGATGAAGCTGACAAGGTTGTTGTGGTTGGCTCACCCTCGGCCAAAACCACTTGTGGCATCATCACTGACACCATGAATAAACAAAGCAACAAAGTAGTCTTTTTCATACTAATTACTGTTTATCAAATATGTATCGTTTTTATTTATTATTCTGAAAAGATAGTCGTCGCTCCCTTTCGGCAGGGGCTTGCACGTTGATGGTTGTATCTGCTACACTATATAAAACGGGTGCAAAATTAGTAATTCTATTTGAAACGTCCAAACATTTATACAACTTTTTGGGTCATTCTGCTGAGAAAGTTACAAAAGGAAAAACTTTCGAATCAAGAATGAAACATCGGCGAAAGTCGGAAGCAGCAGTTTTATGGCACACAGATCTCACAGATCTCACAGATTTAGTTTAGTAGACGGGGAGAGTATTATGACGGGTAGACGGAGAGACTATTATGACGGTTAGACGGCTAAGCTAATTGGACGGGTAGACGGGGAGACAAATATGACGGGTAGACCATCCGCCGTTCTCCCCTCCCTTGTAGGGGAGGGGTCGGGGGTGGGGTCAGTACATATTTAGAATACTGGAAGTTAGTGACCCCACCCCCTGCCCCTCCCCTACGATGGGAGGGGAGAGCGGCAGATAATCTGACCGTCAAAATAGGCTGACCGTCAGCGGAGGGGCTTGATGGCGAAGGTGAAGTCGTAGTCCTTGTAGCCCAGCTGGTACTCATTGCGCGGCCAGGCACCCCACGAGTTGACACAGCCCAGACCGAACTGGCGCTGCTGGATGTGCACCTGCGTGCGGCCGGCAGGGATGAGGTCGCCGGAGTGACGTCCCCAGGCCTTGTCCTTGTTGGGCCCGTCGTCAAGCTGGTCGACGGTGTAAGGCAGGGCACTGGCCTCCATCGGCGCGTTCGAGCAGAACTCGAGTCCCCTACCCTGCCCGTCGACGACGCGGAACCAGCGGACGTCGGTGTGGTTGCCCGACTCCTGCGGACGGACATACTCGAAGTACTCGTCCTGCACCTTATTATTATATACGCCTATGAACTCGCTGGAGTTGCGGTCGCAGTAGTTCTCAGCAGGTCCGCGGCCGTAGTACTCGATGCGGTCGTACTGACGAGGCATCTGCAGCTGCATGCCGTAGCGGAACATGTTGCTCACCTTGGCCTCCTTGTCGGTAGAGAGCTGCTCGCGGACGATGACCTCGCCCTCGGCGGTCAGCGTGTAGGTCATGGTGAGGGTTGCCTTCTGGTCGGGCATGTCGAAGGTGGCGACAACGGAATTGTCGCCCACAGTGGTGCTCTTCAGGCGCATCTGCGGGTTCTTCCATGTCTGGAAACGGCGCTGCAGGCCGGCACCGTAGTCGTTGTCGGTCGGGGCGCGCCAGAACTCGGGACGGATGCTCTCGCGGAACTGCAGCATGCGCTGGCCGTCGATGTTCAGGTAGTCGATGAGTCCCGTACGCTTGCCGACGGAGAAGTCGGTGCCGGCGGCCGTGAACTTGACGTAGGTATTGGTCTCCTCCTTGGCAACCTTGGCAGCGGCGGCGGTGGACAGCTCGGGGAACTTATACTCGTTGAGTGCGAACTGCTGACGGGCGAGCACCTGACCCTTGTCGATGAGGGGCGCGCCGTTCTTCGACTTGAACTGGAAGATGACGAACACCTCGCTGTCGTCGCCATGATGGCCGAGCACGCGCTCAATGGTCTGCCTAAGCTGCTCGTCGGTGATGAGCTTGCGCTGCTGGGGCTGAATGCCGCTGATGTCGGTCTTGCCGCCGTGGCCGAAGGTCATGCCTGCGGGACGGCCGGGGTTATCATGGTGATGGTCGCCGGCACCGCCGACGAACCACTCGAGCTCCAGGTCGTCGAGCGTCTTGAAGAAGTTCTCGTTGTAGACCTCGAACTTACCGTCCTTCAGGCCCTTGTCGGTCACCCAGATGTTCTGGTAGTAGTAGCCCACCTCGTAGGCGTGGGGGTTCAGCCGGCGGTCGGGGGCGATGATGCCGTTGCAGTTGAAGTTATAGTCGCTGGCGGGGTACTCGCCGTAGTCGCCACCGTAGGTGAAGATGGTGCGGCCGGTGATGGGGCTCTTGTCGCGCATGCCCTGGTCGACGAAGTCCCAGATGTAGCCGCCCTGATACTTCGGCTCCTTGCGAATCATGTCCCAGTACTCCTTGAAGCCGCCCATCGAGTTACCCATAGCGTGGGCATACTCACACTGGATGAGCGGACGGGGATTGTTGCCCTTGCAGTAGCGCTCACACCAGTTGTAGTCGGCATACATGGGGC
>JAEEGH010031875.1_pt1 | contig 10160 bp, 10 predicted proteins | sample 9134181 | NCBI WGS metagenome assembly JAEEGH01 (sample SAMN16246544, study PRJNA631951) | gut metagenome | biome: gut microbiome; feature: rumen; material: DP-attached | host: Bos | place: Iran: Karaj | collected 2018-10 | reverse complement strand
ATGTTTTGTGCTGCAAAACCATTCCGTCGGTAAATAGCGGCGGCATTTTGACGTCGGCAGTGGCGCAGGCAGCAAACGCAGCCACAGCCGTCAGTGTAAGAATCGCCTTTTTCATTGTGATGATGTTTTTATAATTCAAATGCAAGATATAACGTTTTCGCAAACGTTGGAATCATTTGCTTTCTTTAATCGCTTTCGCGGATATTCTGACACATAAACTTCTATCACAATCGTGAAAACGGCCATAACAGATTCTGCTTGCAGATTTGGTTTAGTTGCCTAAATTTGAACTGCATTTATTTCACATTAAAACAAGATTTATGGCAATGGCAAGTTCGCAAGTATGGCTGAAAAGAATCAGGAACATTATCGGGTTTATGGGTATGATACTTCCCTGGATAGCGCTGTTTGGCGCGTATATGGTGTCGAAATCAGTCTGCATACCAAGCGCTTTTTGGGATAACCTTTCCATTTCCGCCACATACTACATTACGCCCGCTCTCACTGGCATTCTGACAACGGCCGCAGTTGTGCTAATGTGCTACGACGGCTACGAGTTGAAAGACGACATTGTTACCACCTTGTCTGGCGTGTGCGGACGAATGATTGTGCTGTTTCCCTGCAACTGCGCCGTTTCGCCCGAAAGGGTTGGATTGTTTCAGTTGTCCGCAAATGTGTCGCACATAATCCATTGTGTGTCTGCGGTTTGCTTCTTTTTGCTGCTTGCCTACAACAGTCTGTTTCTGTTTACTGAAGGCGCAGAAAACCCGACCAAACAAAAGAAGACGAGAAACACAATCTATCGGGTCTGCGGCGTTGGAATGCTGGTGGCCTTAATCCTAATGCCCTTGCCCATAAAGTTTTACGCAAAGACATTTATTGTTGAGACAATCGCACTCACCTTCTTCGGCATAAGTTGGCTTGTGAAAGGACAAGTTTTTGGGCTTTTTGCGGATAAATAGTGGTTTTGAATAATGAACCAACGATTTATCAGATAATATTTTTAACAAATAAAAGAATCAACAAAATGATAGAAACCCTTTTTTGCGATTTAAAGAAACTTTATGTTGAACTTGGTGAGAAAATTGCTAATTATACAAAAACTAAAGTCTCTCCATTAGTTCCCCATTGGGGTAACATGTTCCCACGAGAATCTAACACTGGGATTTTATTTGTTGGACGCGCAACGAATGGCAGTTCGACGGAAGGAAATTATATGGATCAACTTGAAAAAGCGTTTGAGCCAAAACATTATCATGATATAGAATGGGTAGAAAGTAGAAAAATGTATAAAAAATCAGCATTCTGGCGCGTGATTAGAGGTGTTGCTTTAGAATTGTATCCAGATAAGAAATGGTTTGACCATATTGCATGGAGCGACATCTACAAAATAGCTCCATCGAAAAAGGGTAATCCAGACAATGAACTGAAAAAACTACAGAAATCAAAATGTTTGGAAATATTAAAAGCAGAAATCGATGTCCTTTCACCAGAATGCGTTATTCTTTTCGTGGGTGATTGGAAAGAAGGTTTCCTATACGAACTAAATCATAAAAAGGAAACAAAATCTATTAAATCAATAGTTTGGGGATACGGGAAAAGGAATAATAAAAAGTACTATGCAAAGGTATATCAAATAGATAATCGTAAATATATTCTGACAGAACACCCACAATGTAAGAACGAAGAAGCTCATATCAAGTGTTTACTTGAATTACTCAAACAGTAAGAATCCACAATAGTTTCCACGTTAAATTTCACATGGGATAGTCTTTTATTACAAAGAATTATAGGTACAGGTTGTTGATTCCTTTCATGAAAAACATCGACCTGTTCTTTTTATTAAAAGAAGGGTGTATGTTGGGTACACAATCTTTCACCTATGGCTAAAAGACCATGCAGATAAATGGAAGAAGAAATATAAGATTTAGGCTTAATGAGAATTGCAACAGCGAATGATTAAATAATTTACAACATGAAAAAGCCCGACTCATTGTCGGGCTTTTTTGATTTTATAACAAATGCAAATTATGATGCCTGAAAACTTGAATCAATAGAAATCCTTCATTACCTCCACCTTCTCAATCTTATCCAATCCTTGCCAGTCCCATATCTCGCGGTCGTGGCCATTGCGGCCTACAATTTGAGAGGTATTCTCGTCCATTCTCGGATTAGGAATATTGCGGAAGTCTTCAACATAATTATAGTATTCATAATCTTTATTCCAAACGTAAGCGTCGAAGTAGTAAGTGGGATCATCGCTGTTGTAGTTTCCAAGACAGATGAGGGCATCAGAATAGCCGTCTTGATTCAAGTCAAAGATAATCACGCGAGCCACCTCATTCAAGTCAAGAGGCTTGCTTGGCAAATCCTTGAACAACTGCTGTAGCGGCATCTCGTAAAACAAAGTCATATCATAACTCCATACACCATCATTCTCTTGCACTTGATTCTCACCTATCCAACGAGGAAAGTATTTCTTATGGTCGTCCATGTCGCCAGAGAGGTCTTCTACATTGTCGTTGTTGACGTCAGGAAGAAATACCAGTTCAGCGATGGCCTCATCTGGCTGTGTTAGGTAGTCTGCCATTGCTGCCATTAAGTTGGTCTCATTCACATTGCCGTCATATTCGTAGCATCTGATGATATTGTGAACGCGCCAGTCGCCATCCTCACGGCAGAATTCAAACTTCTGGCGAACGGACTGAATTGAACTCCAGAGCACAAAATCAACCAAGGCTGTGCCCTTTTCCATGTCCAACTGCAGGAATTTGAGGTCGCGTATCTCAAAATGGTCGGGGTTCTCATCCTGCATTTGAGTCCAAAGGTCATCGTTAAAGAAACCGATATCCGCCGATTTGGCATCTTTCTTTTCAACCGCTGCTGCCATTTCCTTCCAAGTGTGGCAAGCAAAACTTTCAGCACCTTCTTTTTTCTGTGCTTTTAAGTCATACAATTCCTTGATTCGACTTGTAATTTCTTCTTTGACCGCCTCGTCAGATTGTTCCTTGACGCTACCTACAATTTCTTTCTGGTTGGCCGTTGAGTCCGAACTCTCCGTCTGAGCCTTTTTGCCTCCGCAAGCCGAAAATAGCAGCAATGCAATGGCTGATAATAATAGTGTTTGTTTCATGTTTATTGTATTTAAAATCTATTTGTAGCACAAATTTATGCATAATCTCCAAAATCTCAATAAAACCAGCCATAACCGCAAGAAAAAAACATTATGTCCTAAACAAAAACTGCCGCCCCGAAAAAAACTGCGTCATTAAAAGAAAATTTATAATTTGCCGACAATAAAAACCGACGATTATGAATTATATACTCTTCGACGACAGCACTTGGGACGAACTGCTTCCCTTGACCTTCACTCGGCCCGCGGCCGAAATACGTGTGGGCATTCTCACCATTCGCGAGAAGTGGGAAAAATATCTGGCTGGCGAGCCATTGTCGTACTGCACAAGGCCGCATCTGCGGGCAAAGTTCCCAATGACGGTCGCTACCGACAATATTTTCATCAACGGCACGGTGATTCCGACGGCCGAACTGCTGGCCGAACTCGAGGAACTGCAACCTGGGCAGGCGCTGGTGTGCGACGATTCGGTGACGGCCATCCGCTTGGATAAGGCGCAGGCCGAACGCTTCGACCCGACACGCATCGCCTTCAAGGACTATACGCAGCAAATATCTGAATGTCATCGCGTTGAGCATCTGTCGGACATTTTCCGCAACAACGGTGACGCCATTGAGCACGATTTCCGCATCATCACCAAGGGCCGCAAATCGGCGCAGTTGAGCGCCACAAACCGCATAATCGGCACGGGCGACATTTTTGTTGAGCACGGCGCGGTGGTTGAGTGCTGCATTCTGAACACCACCAACGGCCCCATCTACATCGGTCGCAACAGCGAGATTATGGAAGGTTCGTGCATCCGCGGGCCGTTTGCACTCTGCACGGGCTCGGTGGTGAAAATGGGCGCGAAGATTTACGGGCCGACAACCGTGGGACCGCACTCGAAGGTGGGCGGCGAACTGAACAACGTTGTGATTTTCGGCAACAGCAATAAGGCTCACGATGGATTTTTGGGCAACACCGTGGTTGGCGAATGGTGCAATTTCGGTGCCGACACCAACTGCTCGAACCTGAAGAACGACTACGCTGAAGTGCGTCAGTGGAACTACCCCGAAGGCAAATTTGTGAAGACCGGACTGCAGTTCTGCGGCCTTGTTATGGGCGACTACAGCCGCACGGCCATCAACACAATGCTGAACACTGGAACGGTGGTCGGCGTGGGCGCAAACATCTATGGCTCAGGCTTTCCGCGAAATTTTGTGCCGTCGTTTATGTGGGGCGGTTCGGCAGGATTCAAGCCCTGTACGCCCGAAACGCTGTGCCAAGTTGCCGAGCGTGTTCTGGCACGCCGCGGCTTGCAGTTGAGCGACATCGACCGCCAACTGATTGCCGACGTCTTCGGCTTGACCGCAAAATACCGTGGAGGGTATAGGGGGTGAAAGGGTTAGAAGTTTAGAAAGTTTTCCCGATAGTTATCGGGGGCTTCGCTGTTGAGAGAGTTTAGTTTCTAAACCTTCTCAACTTTCTCAACAATATAGGTTATATTTCATTGATTATGAGTTCGAAAAAAGAAATAAAGATTGAAGGGATAATGGCGTCGGACGGCGACGGAATGGAGGCGAGTTTTATTCCGATTATGTCGGAAGGCGGCCATCCGAATGAGAAGATTGAGATTCCTGACGAACTGCCAATCCTGCCGCTGCGCAATATGGTTATCTTTCCTGGCGTGCTGATTCCAATCAGCGTCGGGCGCGAAAAATCGCTTGAACTGGTGCGGCAGTCGTACCGAAGGGACAAAATTGTGGGCGCCATTGCCCAACGCGATTTCAACGTGGAGGACCCCAAGCCTGAGGACCTGTACAACTACGGCACTATTGTGCAGATTGTCAAGATATTGGAAATGCCCGACAACACCACCACAATCATTGTTCAGGGCAAGCGTCGGTTTGTAATCAACAACTACATTGCGACGGAGCCATACTGCACAGCCAACATTTCCGTCATCGACGAAGTGCTGCCCGACAACAGCCAACTTGCCGAATTTGAGGCTATTACAAGTTCGATTCGCGACCTATCGTCGAAGATAATCCAAATGACGCCTGGAATGCCGAACGAGGCTGTTTTCGCTTTGCGCAACATCGAGAACGCCTTCTTCCTGATAAATTTTGTGTGCGTCAACACCGCCATCAACACCGAGGCAAAACAGGAACTGCTTGAGGAATCGAACGTTTTCAACCGCAGCGTCAGGTTGCTCGAACTGCTGTCGCAGGAAATGCAAAAGGTTCAACTTAAGGAAGATATACAATCGAAAGTGCGGGCGGAACTCAACAAGCAGCAGCGCGAGTTCTTCCTGAACCAACAGATAAAAACCATTCAGGACGAGTTGGGCGGAAACCCTACCGAAAAAGAAGCCAAAAACCTGAAAGACAAGGCGAAGCAGAAAAAGTGGAGCAAGGAAATGGCCGATTATTTCGACAAGGAGATTGAAAAACTGCAACATCTGAACGCCGCTTCGGGCGAATATTCAATCCAACTCAACTATCTGCAAACGCTGCTCGATTTGCCGTGGGGCGAGTACACCGACGACAATTTTGATATGAATCGCGCACGCGAAATACTTGACAGTCAGCATTGTGGACTTGAGAAAGTGAAGGAGCGCATTCTGGAGCATCTGGCCGTTTTGAAACTCAAGGGCAACCTGAAATCGCCCATTCTGTGCCTTTACGGCCCGCCTGGAGTGGGCAAAACGTCGCTGGGGCGGTCGATTGCCGAAGCGCTCGGGCGCAAATATGTGCGAATGTCGCTGGGCGGCCTGCACGACGAGGCCGAAATCCGCGGACACCGCCGCACCTACATCGGCGCAATGCCTGGCCGCATCATCGAGAACATCAAAAAAGCCAAGTCGGCCAACCCCGTTTTTGTGCTCGACGAGATTGACAAGGTGTCGAACGACTATCACGGCGACCCCGCGTCGGCTCTGCTCGAAGTGCTTGACCCTGAACAAAATGGCGCATTCCACGATAACTATCTCGACGTTGATTTCGACCTGTCGAACGTAATGTTCATTGCCACGGCCAACAGCGTTGCGCCCATCAGCGCGCCACTGCGCGACCGTATGGAAATGATTGAGGTGAGCGGCTACGTGATTGAGGAGAAAATCGCCATCGCGCGGCAGCATCTGATTCCGAAACAGTTGAAAGAGAATGGTTTGGAGCAACATCCGTTTGCAATGGACGACGATTCGCTCACCTACCTGATTGCGAACTACACCCGCGAGTCGGGCGTGCGCGAACTCGACAAGCGCGTGGCCGAAATTTCGCGGAAGATTGCCAAAAAAATCGTCTTTGGCGAGCCTGTGCCCGAAAACCTGACGCCCGAAAATATTGTCGAATATCTTGGCAAACCCATCTATTCGCCTGATATGTACGACGATAACCGCTTTGCGGGCGTTGTCACAGGACTTGCGTGGACGGCCGTGGGTGGCGACATTCTTTTCATTGAGACAAGCCTGAGCCGCGGCAAGGGAACGCTCACTCTCACAGGCAATTTGGGCGACGTTATGAAGGAGTCGGCCACTCTGGCGCTGGAGTACATCAAGGCGCACGCCACCAAATTCGGCCTGAAACCTGAAATTTTTGAGAAGTGGAACGTGCACATCCACGTGCCCGAAGGCGCCATTCCGAAAGACGGCCCGTCGGCAGGCGTGACAATGGTGACGTCGCTGGCGTCGGCGTTCACGCAGCGCAAGGTGCGCAAGGCTCTGGCAATGACGGGAGAGATTACGCTGCGCGGCAAGGTTCTGCCCGTGGGCGGCATCCGCGAGAAGATTCTGGCCGCCAAACGCGCTGGCATAAAAACGGTGATTCTGTGCGAGCAAAACCGCAAAGACATTGAAGAAATCAAACCCGAATACGTTGAAGGTCTGGAGTTTATCTACGTGAGCACCATTGAGGAAGTGCTGCAAAATGCGCTGCTGGAGGAGAAGGTTGAGGGGGCGATTAGTTTTGATTAATTCAATAACAAATGATTGATTCTAAGCAGGCATACAAAGAATATATCCGACTGGACACAATGGCTTATCAATTAAAAAAAGTAACGCCATACTCCTATTTCCGTTGCGATTGCTTGCGCTATCAGTTGAGGCTTCACAAAATTGAATACCTATATAATGTGCATCGGCGCAACCCGTTTTGCACACTTTACCGTGCTTTTCTTGAAGTAATCAATCACCGTTTGAGCGTTAGAATCGGGTTGACACTGTTCAAAAATGTTTGTGGTCCAGGGCTTTGCATTGTTCATCACGGGACAGTGGTCATAAGCGAAAAAGCGCGGATTGGCCGTTTCTGCCGCATCCATCCGGGCACTTGCATTGGTGACTATAACGGTGCGCCGACTATCGGCGATAATGTGTATATTGGTCCGGGTGCCAAACTTTTTGGCGACATTCATATCGGTGATAATGTGGCGATTGGTGCCAATGCTGTTGTCAATCAGTCTTTTGAAGGGAATCAAACAATCGACGGAATACCTGCTCGCAAACTGTCGGAAACAACCAGTTTGCAAAATGGTGTCTTTCCGAAAGAAATTGTTGATTTTGTTGCGGGTTTAGCCTAATGGTAAAGAGAAAGCGATACTATATCGCCGTTGCGTAAAATTTGTTTGAGTAATTGTCAGGTAAGTATAGTAATAACTTAAATCAAACTATTATGAAAAGTATAATTAAAATCGTTATCGGACTAATAATGTTGGTGAGTGCAATGGTAGGTTATGTGCCCGAGCCCGAATTGCTTGTTGAGTTTACCTGCGTCACGAATGTGTTGGGCGGTCTGCTGCTGATTGCCGACGGAATCCGCAATCTCAAAGGCAAAACCGTTCCAAACTGGTTGTATTTGAATGTTTGTTCGGGAATTCTTTTTGTATTTCTGGTTTGCTTGGGAAGCCTTTCGGGAATGTACAATATGAATTATTCGGGAGCATTTTTCTTCCTTCACGGAGTCAATCCCGTCCTTATTATTCTATGCTATGTTATTCTGTATAAAGACGATACCAAAGGCGGTTTCAAGCGTTTGGCAGTCACACCAACCTTAATACTCTCGTATCTTCTTTTCGATTTTATTCTTGGCAATTGCAGAGGCTATTTTGTCTATCAATTCTGCCGCCCCGAAGATTTGAATCTACTGATAATCATAATTATAGCGCTTTCAGTATATCTGGTTTTCCTGCTTTTCGGGTGGCTGTTGCTTGCGCTCAACCGACTTGCGCATAGAAAATAAGGGCAGTGTTGAGAAAGATTTTCGATTGCTTTCCCATAATGCAGATTATCGAACATTTCCCATAATGCAGATTATCGAACATAAAAACCATAGCAATACAATCATTTTTTATCAATAGTAAAATCTTGTAAATCTGTGTATTCGGTATCCTAATAAGAAAAAACTCAAAAAAAATAAAACCTGCGCAGCAATCTCGCGCAGGTTGCAATTTCCTTTGCACGCATAAACTTTAAAAACAAAAGAATTATGGAAATGACAAGTGAGTGGGCTGAGAGCGAGTGCAGAATCGCCTGCAGGGGTGAAAACCCAAAGTTTGATTTCGACGGTAACGAGTTCGACAGCAGATGTGAGAGTTACAAGTCAGCGTTGAAGGCGTTCAAGTCATTGATGGAAGATGAGCAAAAAGAAATGGATTTCGATTTGACGAAGTCCATACTGAACAGGCTGCTGGAAGGCAAGCCGTTGACACCGATAACTGAAAATGACTTTGTTGAGGGGAAAGGTCATATCGTATCGGATGAGTTTTTAAAAAGTTGCGGTTTGAAATCGTTCGTACAATGCAAAAGGATGCGCAGTCTGTACAGAGAGGAGACGTTGGGTGGAGAAGTGCGGTACAGAGATGCGGAGAGAAGTTACTTTGTTGATGTGGACAATCCGTCACGCACCTACTTCACCGACTGCGAGTTTTTTGATGAGATGTTTCCGATAACGATGCCGTATATGCCTGCGGTAGAGCCTTACAAGATATACGAGCGTACATTCTTGACTGATGAAAAAAACGGTGAGTTTGACACGAGGAATGTTATGTATGTGATAACACCGAGTGGCGAGAGAGTCGATTTGAACTTGTACTTCACGGAGGTTGATGGAAAGTGGAAACAGATAACGAAGGATGAATACGAAGAGTTGTGGAGCAAGCGCGTGGACAAGGCTAGTGACGATGACTACAAAGAATCGAAGAAAGACTGTGAAAAATAGTGTTTATCTTTGAAGAAAGGAGTTGCGAAAAAAACAGTAAAAAATGAACCTGCAAAAACTTGAGAAATTTATTGACCGTCAAAAAGTTAGCATTGTGGCTTCAATTGATGATGAAGGCTTTCCGAACTTGAAGGCGATGCTCAAGCCGCGCAAGCACGTGGGGCTGAGGGAGTTCTATTTTTCCACCAACACTTCGTCGATGCGCGTAAGGCAGTATCAGAGCAATCCAAAGGCGAGTATCTATTTCTACCACAAGGGTTTGATTCGCTACGAGGGCGTTATGCTGATTGGCAAAATGGAGGTTCTGACCGACCAAGAGAGCAAAAATATGCTTTGGAAACGTGGCGACACAATGTTTTACAAAGGTGGCGTCACCGACCCCGACTATTGCGTGCTAAAATTCACCGCCGAAAAAGGTCGATACTATTGCGACCTGAAAACGGAGAGTTTTGAAATTAAATAATTGCCTACCATTATGCGATTTGCAACAGACATAAAACTAAAACGCACTATTGCCGCCGTAAAGTGGTTGTTCGTTTCGTTTGGCGCCATATTTCTAATCCTGAATATTTTAGCGCTCACGCCCACGCCATTTTATATGCACCGCTGTCTGGGCGAGGATTCGGCGTGGAAAAGTGATTCGGCAGCAAATTTCCGTCCGGACTATGTTGTTATGTTCGGCGGCGCGGGAATGCCGTCGGGCAGCAATCTAATAAGGCTTTACTACACGGCCGAGTTTGCGCGATATTTGCATACACCCGTTGTTCTTGTCCACCCGCAAGACTCTGTTTGTCAGGCTGAAATGACGAAATATCTTGTCGGCAGCGGCCTTGCGC
>JAEEGH010031869.1_pt1 | contig 10161 bp, 8 predicted proteins | sample 9134181 | NCBI WGS metagenome assembly JAEEGH01 (sample SAMN16246544, study PRJNA631951) | gut metagenome | biome: gut microbiome; feature: rumen; material: DP-attached | host: Bos | place: Iran: Karaj | collected 2018-10 | reverse complement strand
TTGAAAGACCTGTGAATGTCTATACAATAGGAGGAACGTTGGTTCGTCAAAATGCCACATCTCTTGACGGTCTGTCCGACGGTGTCTATATCGTCAACGGTAAGAAGGTGCTTCACCGTCGTAAGAAATAGAAATGATTCCCCTCGTAGGAATAAAAGATGATAAATATGGTGTGGAGCGGCAGTGATGCCGCTCCTTCTTCATAGTACAGTCCTACTGGTGAGTATCTATAACTATATGTGGAAAATATTCTCTTTTTCCTGCAAAAACCATAATAATTGTGATTATGGGAGTAAGTTTTGTGAATGTGGAAATACGATAACAAGTAAAATCGCTAAATTTGCGAATACTAATCATTAATTTCATTAAAAATCAAAAACTATGAAGAAATTTTTCTTAACTATTATCGCATTGGTTGGCGCAGTAGCTGGCTATGCACAGATTTCAGACGGTGTGACCGCAACGCTTCAGGTTGGTGATAACACCACAGTGTTTTATGGCTTTGATGCCTTCAAGGATGCTTTGGCAGCTGCTCCCGATGCCGATGGCGTCATCACGTTGTCTCCAGGAGCCTTCAGCAACCCGGGAGCAATCTCGAAAAGCATCAAGATCTATGGTGCTGGCTTCATAAAAGATGTTGTCAACAACATTTCTGAGACTCGTGTCAATGGAAACCTGACCATCACCAGTACCGATGCACTCGCCCCTGTAGTTCGTATTGAGGGTGTTTACTTTGTAAATGATTTAAGCATTGGAGGAACACAGGCTGTCTCTAAGACGGAAATCATCAAGTGTAGCTTTGGTCATTTTTGTAACGATGTTGAAACCAATAGTACCATCATCCGTCAAAGCTATATCCGTGGTGCTCTGCTTGGTCGTAACAAACTGACAACAGGATTAGTTGTAGCCAACTGTTGGATAGGAGATCGTATTGGCAGCGAAAAGTTCGCGACTGGAAGTTCTGGTATTATTAACCATTGTATCATTGCCTATTATTATGCTGGTTCTTATGGGTCTGACTATTATCCATTCGATTATCGAAACAATATCTTTAATTATTGTAGTAATAATTGTGGAGCTGGATCAACCTGCTATAACAATGTTGGTTGGGAGGCGAAATTCTCTAATGGAGGGCAAAACACCTCTAGCGGCAACTATGACGTAGCATTATGGACAGACTGGAAAACACTTTTTGCTGATGGCCAGGATAACCTTGAAATCTACATCAAAGATACCACCACTCCCCGCACATGGGAGTTGGCAGATCCCACGACTTACGTAGGCATCGACGGTACACCTTGTGGTGTAACAGGTGGTGACTTCCCTTGGAATCCTATTCCTGCTACTCCACGCATTCTCAGTACCTCTGTTGATGCTAAGACGACTCCTGGTACATTGAAGGTGTCTGTCAAGGCAGAAGCACGTCCATTAGAGTAATCACACTAAACAGAGACAGACAATGAACAGACTCCGATATTTAGGACTGTCCTTGCTGGCATTGCTCTGTTGGTTGACGGCTACGGCTCAGGATCCTTCCGTCACAAAGTGTGAGTACTGGTTCGACCAGCAATATGACAGTCGTACGACAGCAGATGTGTCTGAAGGGACCTGGACTAAGGACTTTGACATCTCTGCTTTGAACTATGGTCTGCACAGTATTGCATTTCGTGTCCTCACTGTCGATGGCACGAAAAGCCTGTATGGTCCTGTCGTGGTGAAGAACTTCATGAAACTGGAGACGACACCAACAGGTACCAATACTTTAAAGACTTACGAGTACTGGATTGACCAGAAGTTCGACAAACGCAAAAATGGTACTATCGATGCGTCAGGAATCGTCAACTTCGATGAGGACCTTTCAGCTCTGGACTATGGTCTGCATAATGTCACCATTCGTGTGATTGATGCAACAGGCAAAGTCAGTTCCGCTTTGGTGAAGAACTTTATGAAAGTGGAAACCACTCCAACAGGTACGAACTCGCTGAAGACCTATGAGTATTGGATTGACCAGAAGTTTGACGAGCGTAAAAGTGGAACCGTCGATGCATCAGGAATCGTCAACTTTGATGAGGACCTTTCATCTCTGAACTATGGTCTGCATAATGTCACCATTCGCGTGATTGATGCAACAGGCAAGGTCAGCTCTGCTTTGGTGAGGAACTTTATGAAACTGGAGACCACACCATCTGGAGTTAACTCGTTAAAGACCTACGAGTATTGGATTGACCAGAACTTTGAGGGCAAAAAGGGAGGAGAAGTGGATGCTTCAGGTGTCATCGATCTTGACCTCGACATCACCGAACTGAATCCCGGTCTGCACAACATCACCTTCCGTGTCATCGATGCGACAGGCAAGGTCAGCTCTGCTTTGGTGAAGAACTTCATGGTATTGGAAAAACAGGACGGTGAGAATGTCCTGACTACCTATGAGTACTGGATAGACAACGGTGAACATCAGAGTGCTGATGTTCCTACTGACGGAGTGGTGATGCTTGACCTTGATATCAGCACCTTGAGCGAAGGACTCCATACCTTCAACTATCGTGTCACCGACAAGGCTGGACATACCTCGGGTGTCATCTTCAAGAACTTTATAGTCAAGAAGATCAAAGAAGCGGCCAAGCTCATCGGTATCGACTACTGGTTCAATGACGGACCACGCACCCGTATCGCCATCAATCCTGCACAAATAAGTATTGACAAGGATGATGTTATCATCCCGTTGGACGACCTGAAACCGAGGAGTATCATGGAGAACTATACCTTTGACGTGACGACGCAGAAGGTGCAGACCATCAAGGATGTCACCGTCGGCATACAGGTATTCAACAATGAGGAAGTCGGCTCTGAGGCTGTGGTGGAGACTTTGAAGGACTATGAATTTAACATTGACATCAACACCATAGCACTGGTCAACGAGACAAGCGATGCGAAGGCTGCTCCACAAGGTGGACAAATTCAAGGCTTCAGCTTTGACGGTGCTGTAGGCGACTCGCTCCATTGGGAAATTACAGGCACTGACGCGAAGATAGACTTCTTCGACGCTGACGGCAACCGTCTCACACCCGAGGCAAAAACCATCGATGGGAAAGATGTCCTTATCATCAAGATGCCTACAACAACCGTCTACGCTTTGACCTATGGTGCTACAGAGGCTGGCGAGATGACCGTGAAGGTATCGATTAAGTTGGCCCTCATCAAAGGCGATGCCAATAATGACAGGCAAGTGAATGTGACGGACATCGTGGCAACAGTTAACTACATCATGAACAAGCCGTCAGCAGATTTCAACTTCGAGGCTGCCGACGTGAATGGCGACAATGAAGTTAACGTGACAGACATCGTAGGTATGGTGAATATCATCATGAAAGATGGTACGCAAAACACACGAGAGGCCATGAGTATACTGCGGAGAAGCGGATTTATATTCTAAAGTCCCATTCATAAATGTTAAGAGGCATTCCCAAAGGGTGTGCCTCTTTTCTTTTCCAGATACATATTACTGGAATTTGTATTTTTTTCTTTCACACAACAAAGAAAATCATGTCCTTTGTTCTTGTTTACTCGAAAATTTAGTACCTTTGCAACGTTTTTTATTATAATAAGGTATAGGAAATGAGACTATTTGACGTTTATCCCCTGTTCGACGTAAACATCGTGAAAGGACAGGGCTGTAAGGTATGGGATGACAAAGGACAGGAATACCTGGACCTCTATGGCGGTCATGCCGTTATCAGTGTCGGGCATTCCCATCCACACTATATTCAGAAAGTGACGGAGCAACTGAACAAGATAGGATTCTACTCTAACTCCGTCGTCAACAAACTGCAAGTGGAACTTGCTGAACGCTTAGGACGTATCTGTGGTTACGATGACTACCAGTTGTTTTTAATCAACAGTGGTGCAGAGGCCAACGAGAATGCGCTGAAACTTGCCTCGTTTGCCAACGGACGCACCCGTGTGCTTTCCGCAGAGAAAGCCTTCCATGGCAGGACAAGTCTCGCCGTAGAGGTGACGAATAACCCAAAGATTATCGCTCCTATTAATGCAAACGGGCATGTCACCTATCTGCCCTTGAACGACCTGCCCGCCTGGGAGAGGGAGTTACAGAAGGGAGATGTCTGTGCCATCATCTTAGAGTGCATCCAAGGCGTAGGCGGTATCAAACTCGCTACCAAGGAGTTTGCCCAAGGATTGCAAAAACTCTGTAAGGAGTATCACACAGTATTAATCTGTGACGAGATACAATGTGGCTATGGCCGTAGCGGTAAGTTCTTCGCCCATCAATGGCTGGACATACGTCCTGACATCATCACTGTGGCAAAAGGTATTGCCAACGGTTTCCCCATGGGTGCCGTTCTGATCTCACCTGACTTCGAACCCGTTTACGGTCAGTTAGGTACTACTTTTGGTGGCAACCACCTTGCCTGTGCCGCAGCTCTTGCCGTTCTCGACATTTTCGAGGAAGAGAAACTGGTGGAGAACGCCCATGAGGTAGGTGAGTACCTGATTGAGGAACTTAAGAAGATTGATAGTCCCCATATTCAGGACATCCGCGGTCGCGGTCTGATGATTGGTATTGACCTGGATATTCCCCACAAGGAAATCCGTCAGTCCCTGATATATCAGGAACACTGTTTTACCGGTTGTGCCGGAACGAATATCCTACGCCTGTTACCACCGCTTTGTCTAACCAAAGCCGAGGCAGACGAGTTTATTGAGAAATTAAAAAAAGTTTTATAAACCGGAATAACGGTATACCGGAATAACGGAATAACAAAAGAATATGAAAATAGCAATGATAGGCGCCGGCGCCATGGGTGGCGCAACGGTAGAAGGACTCATCAAGAGTGAGTATTTCAAGAATGAGGATATCACAGTGGCAGACCCCTCCCTACAGGTCGTGGAAAAGTTTGCCAAACAGGGGGTGTCGGTGACGACCGACAACCAGATGGCTGCACAGGATGCCGACATCGTATGTGTCTGTGTAAAGCCCTGGTTAGTAGAGCAAGTCCTGAAAAACATCAAAGACTCGTTGAATCCAAAGAAGCAACTGCTCATCGTAATAGCGGCAGGTGTATCTTCCGCAAAGATCAAGGAGTGGTTGCCTGACTGCCCTCCCCTCTTCCTGATGATTCCGAATATTGCTATTGCCCAACTGGCATCAATGACTTTCCTCGTCCCTGTATCAGCCACATCTGAACATACCCAACTGGTGAAGGACATCTTCAACAAGATGGGTAAGACCATTATTACGGACGAGCAGCACTTGGCGGCAGGCACTACCCTCGCCTCCTGTGGCATCGCCTATGCCATGCGCTATATCCGTGCAGCCTCAGAAGGTGGTGTAGAACTGGGCTTTAAAGCTGACGAGGCCAAACAGATTGTGATGCAGACGATGAAGGGAGCCGTGAAGCTATTGCAGGCAAGCGGTTTACATCCTGAGGCAGCCATCGACCTGGTGACGACCCCTGGCGGTGTTACCATCAAAGGACTTAATGAGATGGAACATGCCGGATTCACCTCTGCAGTCATCAGAGGATTGAAAGCAGGAGCGAAGTAAATTGAAAAAGACTCGGAATAACGGTATACCGGAATAACGGTATACCGGAATACCGACATAACGAAAGAACAACATAACGAAAGAACTATGGTTGACGAACAGTTAAGACAAATTGGAGAAAGGCTGCGTGGACTGCGTGACGTGTTAGACATCCCTGTCAGTGAGATGGCAGAAACCATTGGTATCTCTACGGAGAAGTATGAAAAGATAGAAGCAGGCGAGATAGATATCACCATCTCCAACCTGATGAAAATAGCACGTAAGTACGGTGTATCGACGGAAGAACTGATTTTCGCCGAGTCACCCCACATGAAGTCGTACTATGTGACACGCAAAGGACAAGGAATGTCTATTGAGCGTACAAAGGCATACAAATACCAGAGCCTTGTGGGTGGTTTCGTGGGTCACAAGGCAGATGTATTCATCGTGACTGTCGAGCCAAAACCCGGTGCCCGTACCATTTACAAAAACTCACATCCCGGACAGGAGTTCAACCTTATCTTGGAGGGAAAAATGGAACTCTATATCGGTGGAAAGACCATTGTTCTGGAAGAGGGAGACAGTATTTATTTCGACTCCACCAAACCCCATGGTATGCTTGCCCTGGGTGAAAAGGCAGTGAAGTTCCTCGCCTTCACGGTGGAATAAAGGTAAAAAGAAAAAGATTAAAATGATTGAGAGATTTTTGAAACAGACGCACTTTGAGTCTGTAGAGGATTACAATAAGAATCTGAAGTTCATCATTCCAGAGAACTTTAACTTTGCCTATGATGTCATGGACGCATGGGCTGAGGAGAAACCCGACGGACTTGCTTTGCTATGGACTAATGACCAAGGCGAGGAAATCCGCACCACCTTTGCGGAACTGAAGGAGCAGACCGATCAGGCTGCGTCATACCTGCAGACACTGGGAATCGGCAAGAACGACCCTGTGATGCTTATCCTCAAACGCCGCTACGAATGGTGGATAGTGATGCTTGCCCTGCACAAGATTGGTGCTATTGTCATCCCCGCCACCCATATGCTCACAAAGCATGATATTGTATATCGGAACACCCGTGCCTCTGTCAAGGCGATCATCTGCGTGGATGACCCTTACGTGACAGAGCAGATTAAGCTGGCTATGCCAGAGAGCCCGACGGTGAAATCGGTGATTGAAGTCTCAGAGAGCTCAGAGATCTCAGAGAACTCAGATTTCTGGCATTCATGGAAAAAGGAGTGGAACCAGGCTCCCAAGTTCCAACGCCCAGCTTTTGTCAACAATAACAACGACACCATGCTGATGTATTTCACCAGTGGAACTAGTGGTGAACCTAAGATGGTGGCACACGACTACCTCTATGCCATGGGGCACCTGACAACTGGTGTCTTTTGGCATAACCTACATGAAGGCTCGCTGCATCTGACTGTTGCCGATACCGGTTGGGGCAAGGCGGTATGGGGCAAATTCTATGGACAATGGTTTGCCGGAGCGACCGTCTTCGTCTTCGACCATGAGAAGTTCAATGCTGATACGCTGTTACGTCAAATAGAGAAATATAAGGTGACCTCTTTCTGCGCCCCTCCAACCATCTACCGATTCATGATCCGGGAAGACCTTTCTAAATACGACCTCTCATCCTTGGAATACTGTACCACAGCCGGTGAGGCACTGAATCCTGCCGTCTTCGACAAGTTCAAGGAAAAGACTGGTATTCAGATGATGGAAGGATTCGGTCAGACCGAAACGACCATGACATTAGGTACCATGCCTTGGATGAAGCCAAAACCGGGAAGCATGGGTATTCCCAATGCCCAATACAACATTGACTTGCTCCGTGCTGACGGAACCTCCTGTGAGGATGGTGAGAAAGGAGAGATTGTCGTCCGTGTCGGTGACAAGAAACCCATCGGACTGTTCAAGGAATATTACCGTGACGCAGAGTTGACCAAAGAGGCGTGGCACGATGGTATCTACCATACCGGTGATATGGCATGGCGTGACGAGGATGGCTACTACTGGTTTGAGGGACGTATCGACGATGTCATCAAGTCAAGTGGCTACCGTATCGGTCCGTTCGAGGTAGAGAGTGCCCTGATGACCCATCCTGCCGTAGTGGAGTGTGCCATCACGGGTGTACCCGATGATATCCGTGGCATGGTTGTGAAAGCGACTGTCGTACTCGGCAAGGAATGGAAAGACAAGGCAGGTGACGACCTTGTCAAGGAGTTACAGCAGCATGTCAAGAAGGAGACTGCTCCTTATAAATACCCACGCATCGTTGAATTTGTTGATGAACTACCAAAGACCATCAGCGGTAAGATTCGTCGTGTGGAGATCAGGAACAAAGACAAGCAGAAATGAAACAAAGAATCGTAGTAAAGGTTGGTTCCAATGTCCTGACACGCCCGGACGGCAAACTGGATGTCACCCGTATGTCAGCATTGGTTGACCAGATAGCTTGGTTGAGGAAAAACGATAACGAGGTCATCCTCGTCTCCTCCGGTGCCGTTGCCTGTGGCAGACGGGAGCTCAAGGTTGAGCATTCCCTGGATTCCGTAGAACAGCGACAACTGTTCTCCGCCTTAGGGCAAGTCAAACTTATCGGGCTCTATTACGATCTGTTTCGTGAGTTCCATATCCATGTCGGACAGGTCCTCACGATGAAAGAGAACTTCCAACCTGGTGAGCAATATGAAAACCAGCGTGCCTGTATGACAGTCATGCTGGAGAACGGTGTCCTGCCTATTGTCAATGAGAACGATACGGTGAGTGTCACCGAGTTGATGTTTACCGATAACGACGAGTTATCGGGGTTGATAGCGCGTATGATGCATGCCGACACCCTCATCCTGCTCTCCAACATCGACGGCATCTATACCGGACAGCCAGACAACCCTGCCTCTCAATTGATTCGTGAAGTAGAACCCGGTACCGACCTCAGCCAATATATCCAGACGGAAAAGAGTGCTTTCGGACGGGGCGGCATGCACTCCAAATACACAACGGCAAGCGCACTCTCTCACGCAGGCATCCGTGTCATCATCGCCAATGGAGAGCGTGACAACATCCTCATTGACCTGATGGAGAAACCTCAAGCAACCCCACATACAGAATTTAAACCTCATCTATCATGAACTTGACAGAAACCTTTAAGAACGTCAAAACGGCAAGCAAAAGCCTGGCTTTGCTCACAGATGCACAGCGTAACGAGATCCTGATGGCTGTCGCTGATACCATTGTAGACTTTAAAGAGCGTATCCTCGTCGCCAACGAGAGGGACTTGGCGAAGATGGATGTCAAGAATCCACTCTACGACCGTCTGCAACTGACGGAGAAACGACTGGATGATATCGCCAATGATATGCGCAATGTCGCCTCTCTCCCTTCTCCTTTAGGACATGTCACAAAAGAGAAGACACTACCAAATGGACTACGTCTCTGTCGGGTATCCGTCCCCTTTGGGGTCATTGGCATGATTTACGAGGCACGTCCCAACGTCACTTATGATGTTTTCTCGCTTTGTTTCAAGAGTGGTAATGCCTGTGTCCTGAAAGGCGGCAGTGATGCAGACCTGTCGAATCAGGCTTCCGTGGAACTCATCCATGAGGTGTTGGAACGTTATGGTGTAAACCCTGATGTCGTCACATTATTGCCTGCCACCCATGAGGCTACCGGTGAGATGCTGAATGCCGTCGGCTACATTGACCTCTGCATCCCTCGTGGCGGTAGACGCCTGATTGACTTCGTCCGTGATACGGCACGTATTCCTGTCATCGAGACAGGAGCTGGTGTCGTCAACACGTATTTCGATAAGGAAGGCGACCTAGAGATGGGTAAGGCGATTATCTGCAACGCCAAGACCCGACGAGTCAGCGTCTGCAACGCCCTCGACTGTCTCATTATCCATGAGAATCGACTGGGTGACTTGTTTGAACTTGTCAAGCCGTTGCTGGACCATAAGGTAACCCTCTATGTGGATGGTCCAGCTTACCAATTGCTGACAGGACGCTATCCCAGCATTTTACTACGTCCTGCCACGATAGACTCTTACGGCACGGAGTTCATGGATTACAAGATGGCTATCAGAACGGTATCCTCCTTAGAAGAGGCGTTGAGCCACATCGACCAATACGGCTCTGGACACAGTGAGGCGATTATCACCCAGAATGAGGAAACGGCACGCAAGTTCCAACAACATGTGGATGCAGCCTGTGTCTACTGGAATGCCCCGACATCCTTTACCGACGGAGCACAGTTTGGGCTGGGTGCCGAGATTGGTATCTCCACCCAGAAGCTCGGTCCGCGTGGTCCGATGGCATTAGAGGAAATTACCACCTATAAATGGCTCATCGAGGGCGAAGGCCAGACCAGACCATAATTAAAATGCCGGAATAACGAAAAAATCATAATAAAAATGAAAACCTTCATCAACGTTTCCGATATCGGCCCGCTGGAAAAAGCCCTCGCCGAAGCACAAGAGATTAAGAACAACCGTTTCAAGTATCAGCATCTGGGTAGGAACAAGACCTTGATGACGATCTTCTTCAATAACTCTCTACGTACCCGCCTCTCAACCCAAAAGGCAGCAATGAACCTCGGCATGAACGTCATCGTG
>JAEEGH010031868.1_pt1 | contig 10161 bp, 9 predicted proteins | sample 9134181 | NCBI WGS metagenome assembly JAEEGH01 (sample SAMN16246544, study PRJNA631951) | gut metagenome | biome: gut microbiome; feature: rumen; material: DP-attached | host: Bos | place: Iran: Karaj | collected 2018-10 | reverse complement strand
ATAACATGGTGGAGAGTGCGCCGCAGGTGAAAAACCGCAGTATTCTCGATTTAGACCTGCCTATGACGTGGATTGATACGGCTAATTTCGCTGTAGATGCCAGTCAGACGGTCGAAACGGGCTCTGCTGCTACTCCTGCTTCCGCCCCTCCCTCCTTCCATGAGGAGTTCGTGGGCGAGTCGTTTGGTCGCATCAACAAAGCGGAGGCCGAGCTGACCATCCTCACGCTGCAGGCCTATTTTGAGATGATTGGTAAGCAGCGCATTCTCGACGAGCGGCTCGATGTAGGTATCATCTCTCCCTATCGTGCCCAGGTGCAGTATCTCCGTCGCCAGCTGAAGAAGAAAGAGTTTTTCAAGCCCTACCGTCAGCTGATATCCGTCAATACGGTTGATGGTTTCCAGGGTCAGGAGCGTGATGTCATCCTCATTTCCCTGGTTCGTGCCAACGACGAGGGACAGATCGGTTTCCTGCGTGACTTGAGGCGCATGAACGTCGCCATCACCCGTGCCCGCATGAAGCTCTTCATCCTTGGCGATGCCTCGACCATGACCCGTCACCCCTTCTACCGCAAGCTCTATGAATACATTGATCATCTCTGATGTATAAAAAACGTGAAAAGGTATGGCGTTTATAGTTTTTTTTGTACCTTTGCACAGCAAAAGCAATATGAATGATTAAAATAAGAAAAGTAAACACGAAAAAGGAGCTGAAACAGTTCGTTCAGTTCTATTACGACTTATATCGCGGCAATCCGCATGCCGTGCCTTTTTTGTATTCAGAGGAGATGGCCACGCTCAGGCGCGACAAAAATCCTTCGTTCGAATGTTGTGAGGCAGAGTATTTTCTGGCCTATCGCGACGGAGAGATCGTGGGGCGTGTGGCTGCCATCATCAACCGCCGTGCGAATGAGCGGTGGAACTGTAAGCAGGTACGCTTCGGATGGTTCGACTTTGTAGATGATATCGAGGTGAGCACTGCCCTGCTGAATGCCGTGGAAGAGTGGGGCAGGTCAAAGGGCATGGAGGAGATAGCCGGTCCGTTGGGCTTCATCGATACCGACCGTGAGGGTATGCTCGTGGAGGGCTTCGAGGAACTCTCGACGATGTATATCAACTATAACTATCCCTACTATCCCCAGCACATGGAGCGGATGGGGGGCTACGCGAAGGACAACGACTATCTGGAATACAAGGTGAAAGTGCCCGACGTGGTGCCCGACAAATTTGCGAAGGTGACGGAGATGGTAAGCAAACGCTACGGGCTGAAGGTGCATAAGTTTACCCGCAGGGAGCTGATCAAGGAGGGGTATGGCCATGAGGTGTTCCGCCTGCTGAACGCCACCTATAAGGACCTCTACGGATTCTCCGAACTGTCGGAGACGCAGGTGGACAAGCTCGTGAACGACTATATCAAGATAGCCGACCTGAATCTGGTGACCGCTATCATGGACGGTGACAAGATGGTGGGCTTCGGTATTACCTTCCCCTCGTTCTCACGGGCCTTGCAGAAGACGTGCGACGGCCGTTTCCTGCCTTTTGGATGGTGGCACCTGCTGAAGATCCTGAAATGGCACAAGACGCCTATCGTGGACCTGCTGCTGATAGGTGTGCTGCCGGAATACCGTTCGAAAGGTGCCAATGCCCTGATCTTCGACGATCTGATCCGACAGTTCCAGGATTACCAGTTCGAGTGGGCTGAGACGGGGCCGCAGATGGAGACCAATGGGGGTGTGCTCTCACAGTGGCAGTATCTGGAGTCGGTGAATCACCGTCGTCATCGTTGTTATCGTAAAAATCTTTAGCGTATGGACATGACTTGGGATTTTATCTTGCGAATTTTCGTGGCGGCCATCTTAGGTGGTGCGATAGGACTGGAGCGTGAGTACCGTGCCAAGGAGGCTGGTTTCCGCACTCATTTCCTCGTGGCACTCGGGTCGGCCCTGTTCATGGTGGTCTCTGCCTATGGCTTCGAAGGAGCCATGAGCACCCCGGAACATCGCTGGGACGTGTCGCGTGTGGCGGCACAGGTGGTGTCGGGTATCGGTTTCATCGGTGCAGGCACGATCATCTTCCATAAGAGTGAGAACGTGGTGCGTGGCCTGACCACGGCTGCAGGCTTGTGGGTAACTGCTGCCATCGGACTGGCCTGTGGCGGTGGCATGTATATCCTTGCGGCAGCCTCCACGGCTTTAGTACTGGTAGGGCTGGAGGCCTTTAATTTCTTCCTGCATAAGTTTGACAAACATAAGAATACCCGCTGACGTTCCTGCCCGTGGCCTTTCGTTCTACCTGGCGATGGAGGAATACGTGGCACGTCATCTCGACCTGCCCGACGGCTTTTTCATGTGGCAGGTGGCACCAAGTGTCATCTTCGGACGTAACCAGGTGGCAGAAAACGAGGTGAATCTGGACTACTGCCGTGAGCACGGCATCCGGGTCTACCGCAGGAAGAGCGGGGGCGGCTGTGTCTATGCCGATATGGACAACCTGATGCTGTCGTATGTCACTTCTGAGGAGAATGTGAACTTCGCCTTCAACCGCTTTGTCAATATGGTACTTCTGGTGCTGCGTAAAATGGGCATTGAGGCCACGGGTACCAGTCATAACGACATCATGATCGGCAGCCGTAAGGTCTGTGGCACGGCCTGCTATCATGTGGGTGGACACAACATCGTACACTCCACGATGCTTTACGACACCAATATGGCACATATGCTGAACGCCATCACACCGGGGCCTGAGAAACTCGAAAAGAAGGGTATCCAGAGCGTGCGCCAGCGTATCACGCTATTGAAAGACCACACCTCTCTGACCCTTGACGAGGTGAAGGCTCTCATCATCGAGACACTCTGTGTGGACGAAAGGGTGCTGACAGCCCACGAGGTGGAGGGAATCGAACAGCTGGAACAGACATATCTGCGTGAGAATTATATCAACTTATTACAATAATCTATGGCAATTAAACAAGAATTGGAAAGAAAAGAGAAGCGTACTTGTCTGCATGACAAGCACGTGGCATTGGGAGCGACAATGGTCTCCTTTGGTGGTTTCGACATGCCTTTGCTCTATCAGAGTGCGGGTATCGCGCCAGAGCATATGGCAGTACGCGAGCATGTGGGTCTCTTCGATGTCTCTCACATGGGTGAGGTGACGGTTCGTGGCAACGATGCGGAACGTTATGTGCAGCACATCTTCACCAACGATGTCGCTGGCGCACCCGTGGGAAAGATTTTCTATGGCATGATGTGCTATGAGGATGGTGGAACCGTCGACGACCTGCTCGTCTATAAGATGGGCGAGAACGACTTCTTCCTCGTTATCAACGCTGCCAACATCGACAAGGACTGGGCGTGGATGCAGGAGCATGCCAAAGGCTTCGATATCGACCTGCAGAACCGTTCTGACTTCTACGGCCAGATCGCCGTGCAGGGCCCCGAGTCGGAGTATATCGTGGAGACGGTGTTAGGTCTGCCCTGTGCTGAGCTGGCATTCTACACCTGCAAGACCATCGGTGAGGTCATTATCTCCCGTACAGGCTATACTGGCGAGGACGGTTTCGAGATCTATGCCTCTCACGACTATATCCGTGAATGCTGGGACAAGCTCATCGATGCCGGTGTACAGGCTTGTGGCCTCGGCTGTCGTGATACCCTGCGCTTCGAGGTAGGACTCCCCCTTTACGGTGATGAGCTGACGGCAGACATATCGCCCATTATGGCGGGCCTCGGTATGTTTGTAAAACTCGACAAGGCCGAGTTCATCGGTAAGGAAGCACTGGCAAAACAGAAGGCTGAGGGAACAGCCCGGAAACTGGTGGGTATTGAGCTCGCAGACAAGGCGATTCCCCGTCACGGCTATACGGTACTCTCGATGGACGGCACCCCCATTGGCGAGGTGACCACAGGCTATCATACCCTCTCTACCGACAAGAGTGTCTGCATGGCCCTTATCGACAGCCAGTATGCCAAGCTCGACACCGAGGTGCAGATACAGATCCGCAAGAAGGTGTTCCCTGGCAAAGTCGTCAAGAAACGTTTTTACGACAAACATTATAAGAAATAAATCGTAAATCAATAAATCGTAAATATTATTATGGCTAAAGTAATTGAAGGACTCTACTACTCGGAGTCACACGAATTTGTAAGAGTAGAAGGTGATTTTGGTTTTGTAGGTATCACGGACTATGCCCAGAACGCATTAGGCAACGTGGTGTATGTCGATATGCCAGAGGTGGATGATGAAGTAACGGCCGGTGAGGAGTTCGGTGCCGTGGAGAGCGTGAAGGCTGCCAGCGACCTGATCTCTCCTGTCAGTGGAACCGTCGTGGAGATCAACGAGGCCCTTGAGGATCAGCCAGAGCTGATCAATCAGGATGCCTTCGAGAACTGGATCATCAAGGTGGAACTCTCCGACAAGGGCGAATTGGATTCGCTGATGAATGCCGCCGACTATGCCGCCTTCTGCGCCAAATAATTGTGCATTGTGAATTGTGAATTGTGCATTGTGCATTGTGAATTATGAATTATAAATATTTTCCCCATACAGAGGATGACCTGCGGGCGATGATGGAGAAGGCGGGGGTGAAAGACCTCAACGGCCTCTATGCCCAGATTCCTGAGAGCATTCGTTTCGGAGGCGACTACCAGCTGCCTCTGGGCGCGAGCGAGATGGAAGTGCGACAGGCCTTTGAACTGCTGGGATCGCAGAACAGACAACTGACCTGTTTTGCCGGCTTCGGTGTCTACGACCACTACACACCGTCGGTCATCCCCAGTCTGCTGTCGCGTTCGGAGTTCCTCACCTCCTACACCCCGTATCAGGCCGAGATCTCCCAGGGTACGCTGCACTATATCTTCGAGTATCAGAGCATGATGGCCGAGCTGACTGGCATGGACATTTCTAACGCCTCGATGTACGACGGTACGACGGCTTGTGCCGAAGCGATGATGATGGCTGTGGCTGCAGGCAAGAAAGCGAACAAGGTGCTGGTATCTGCCGCCCTGAATCCCAAGACGCGCGAAGTGCTCGACACCTATGCCCTCCATCAGGGCATAGAGTTGGTAACGGTTCCCCAGAAAGAGGGCATCACCGATCTCTCAATGCTGAAATCTCAACTCTCAACCCTCGAAGGCGTGGCCGGTGTTATCGTTCAGCAGCCAAACGTCTTTGGCATCGTCGAGGACTTCACCGGCTTTGCTGAGGCCTGTCATGAGAAAAAGGCACTCTTCATCATCGACAGTGTCGCTGCCGACCTTGCTGTGCTGAAGACCCCGGGCGAGTGGGGCGCTGACATTGCCGTGGGCGATGGTCAGAGTCTGGGTATCCCCATGCTTTTCGGCGGTCCCTACGTAGGCTATTTGTGTTGCACGGAGAAGCTCATCCGCAAGATGCCAGGACGTATCGTGGGTATGACGAAGGACAATCGCGACCAGCGTGCCTTCGTGCTCACACTTCAGGCTCGCGAGCAGCATATCCGCCGACAGAAGGCTACCTCGAATATTTGCTCGAACCAGAGTCTGATGGCACTTTTCGTCACCATCTATTGCTCGCTGATGGGTAAACAGGGCCTCAAGGATGCTGCACAGCTGTCTTACGCTGGTGCCCATTACCTCTGCGACGAACTCCAGAAGACCGGGCGTTTCTCGCTCGTTTACGACAGACCCTTCTTTAATGAGTTCTATGTGAAGTACGATGGCGATGTAGACACCCTGTACCAGCGTTTCATCGATGCTGGATTCCTGGGTGGAGTGAAGTATGACAATGGTATCCTCTTTGCCGTTACCGAGAAGCGTACCAAGGAAGAAATTGATAAACTCGTAAAGATTGCTGCCTTATGAATAATAAACTATATGGTTCTTTAATTTTCGAACTTTCGAAGGAGGGCCGCAAAGGCTACAGCCTGCCAAGAAACAATTTTGGCACTTACGAGATACCTGCCTCGATGCGTCGTGCTGAGGATGCTGCACTGCCAGAATGTGACGAGCTGACGGTGGTGCGCCACTACACAAATCTCTCGAATAATAACTTTGGTGTCGATACGGGCTTCTATCCTCTTGGCTCCTGTACGATGAAGTACAATCCGAAGATTAACGAGGAGATGGCCGCTCAGTCGCAGTTCCAGAACCTGCATCCTGAACAGCCGTCTGAGACCGTCCGTGGTGCTGAGGCTGTCATTGCCATGCTCGAGCGCTCGCTCTGTGCTTTGACTGGATTGGCCCATTTCACCTTTAAGCCCTATGCCGGTGCCCATGGTGAGCTGACAGGTCTGATGGTCATCGACAACTACCACCGCTCTCGCAACGATCTGACGAGAAAGAAAGTCATTGTCCCCGATAGTGCTCATGGAACGAATCCTGCCTCTGCAGCCGTCTGTGGACTGGAGATCCTCGAGGTGAAATCCACCAAGGATGGTCTGGTCGATTTTGAGGACTTGGAGCGTCTTGTCTCTCTCGAAGGTCCCAACATCGCCGCCATGATGATGACCAATCCCAATACCCTCGGTCTTTTCGAGACCCGTATTCCGGAGATTGCAAAACTCATCCACGACTGCGGTGGCCTGATGTACTACGATGGTGCCAACCTGAACCCGATGCTCGGTGCCTGCCGCCCTGGTGACATGGGCTTCGATGTGATGCACATCAATCTCCACAAGACCTTCTCCACGCCTCATGGCGGAGGCGGCCCAGGTAGCGGCCCGGTAGGTGTGCGCGAGGGCTTGCAGACGTTCTTCCCCTGTGTGTCGCCCTATCACGGAAACTTTGGGGTGATGATGCGTGCCTACGCCTATATCCTCACGCTGGGTCGTGAGCAAATCAAGATGGTTGGACCACTGGCTACCCTGAATGCCAACTACATCAAGGAGTCGCTGAAGGATGTCTACGAGCTTCCCATCGACACCCACTGTTGTCATGAGTTCGTGTTCGATGGTCTCAAGGATAAGTCCACGGGAGTTACCACGATGGATGTAGCCAAGCGTTTGCTCGACTATGGCTATCATGCGCCCACCATCTATTTCCCGTTGCTCTTCCACGAGAGTCTCATGATTGAGCCTACGGAGAACGAGAGTAAGGAGACGCTCGATGGCTTTATTGCCGTGATGCGAAAGATAGCCGAAGAGGCCAAGAGCGATCCCGATCTGGTGAAGTCTGCACCTCACACGACGCCTATCGGCCGTGTCGACGATGTTCTCGCCGCCAAGCATCCTGTTACGACGTATCGCCAACTTCAGGCTGAAGCCTAAATCGTAAATCGTAAATCAGTAAATCGTAAATGAATAAAGCTGATCTCATCATCATCGGTGCAGGCCCTGGAGGGTACCGCGCCGCTGAATACGCCGCCAAGCAAGGCCTCAAAGTCACCATCTTCGAGGCTGGCGAGGTGGGTGGTACATGTCTGAACGTAGGCTGTATCCCTACCAAGACTTATGTCCATAGTGCCACCTTCGAAGAGGCTCGCGAGCGTATGGCTCAAGTTGTCCCCCAGCTCCGTCAGGGTGTCGAGGGCATTCTCTCGCACCCCAACATTACATTGGTACGCGAGAAGGGTACTTTTGTCGATTCACATACGGTACAATCACTAACCCCTAACCCCTCACCTCTAACCTCTGATCATATCATCATCGCCACAGGCTCTGAGACCAAATGGCTCCCCATTGAGGGCGTGAAGGGCAATCCCCGTGTGGTCGATTCTACTGGCTTGCTCCAATTGGAAACCCTGCCCAAGCGCCTCTGCATCATCGGTGCAGGCGTCATTGGCATGGAGTTCGCCTCGGTGTTCAGTCGTTTTGGCTCCGAGGTGACGGTCATTGAGTTCTTGAAGGAGTGTCTTCCCGCCCTTGACAGCGACATTGCCAAGCGCCTCCGCAAACAGATGGAAAGGCAAAATATTACTTTCCACATGCAGTGTGCCGTGAAGCAGATAGTTGATGGCGAGGTGTTCTTTGAGAACAAGAAAGGTCAGACGGAAAGCGTCGAGGCCGATGTCATCCTCATGGCTACCGGTCGCAAGCCCCGCACCGAAGGTCTTAACCTGGCAGCTGCTGGCGTCACCCTTGCACTTAACGGCGCCATCCCTGTCGATGATAATTATCAGGTAATCTCTAACCCCTTACCTCTCACCTCTCACCTCTATTCCATTGGCGACGCCAATGGAAAACAGCTGCTCGCCCATGCTGCCGAGATGCAAGCTGTCCGTGCAGTCAACCATATTCTGGGCAAGAGCGACGGCATCGACTTCAACATCATGCCTGCCGCCATCTTCACCGAGCCAGAGGCCGCCTGTGTAGGCCCCACAGAGGATCAGCTGAAGGCAGCTGGTACGCCTTACTTATGCAAGAAGTCATTCTGGCGTGCCAATGGCAAGGCCCTTGCTATGAATGAGACAGAAGGCTTGCTCAAGCTTTTCGCCTCGCCTGAGGGGGAGATTCTTGGCTGCCACGCCTATGGAGCCCATGCTGCCGACATCATCCAAGAGGTCTCGGTGCTGATGTGCAAACACACCACTCTCCACGAGCTCGCCGACATGGTCCACATCCATCCGACCCTCTCGGAGATACTAAAAAACGCTGTAGATTAACCCTACAGCGTTTTTTTCATTTTTTCATTTTTTCATTCTTTCATTCTTTCAATGATTATCTCCACTTCCTTGGGGAAGTACTCCATTTCCAACTGATGTTCCTTTTCCGCAATATCATCTACCGTATCTTCGGGCGATAGTGCCACTTTGTATTGGGCGATGATCTCACCAGCGTCGCACACGGGTGTCACCCAGTGGATGGTCATGCCTGTCTCCGTCTCACCGGCTGCCTTGACGGCCTCGTGTACATGGTGACCCCACATACCCTTGCCGCCATATTTAGGCAATAGGGCAGGGTGGATGTTGACGATTTTTTTCGGGAAGGCCTTGACCAAGTTTTCGGGAAGCTTCCAAAGGAAACCGGCCAACACAATGAGGTCAATGTCAAGGTCTTGCAACTCCTTGATGAAGGCCTCGCTGTTGAAGTCCTGTTTGGTAATCATCCGCACAGGGATGTCTAATTTCTTGGCCCGTTCGATGGCGTATGCCTTGGGATTGTTGCAAACCACATTGACGATGGTGATGTCCCAATACTCTAAAAAATACTCGGCAATGCGCTGCAAGTTGGTGCCGTTGCCGCTGACAAATATGGATAAGCGTTTCATTTTCTGTGTTTTATGGTTACGATTTCGTTTTTGCCCAAATCAAACCATACCAAGTAGCCTTCGTCCACCTTGCGAAAGTTGACGGGCTTGCCTTCCACCGTGATAGGCTTGGTGCAAAGCAAGGTCAGTCCTTTGACGGCTTCACCTTGGTTGATTAACTGGATGCTATTGTTGTCTAGAATCAGATATTCGATGTTTTGGAGCTTTTCGTAATAGTTGAGGTATTGCTCCACGGTGGTTGGCAGGATTTTCTTCTCGTCGCGGAAATGCGCAAGTTGACTTAAAGCGAAATTGAAGCCAGGCATGGCCACGATGGTGCCGTCTTCGTCGTATTGCCAAAAGGCGCGGTCGGGATTGGTCCAAGCGGGATAGATGTGCGTGATAAACACATTATGCTGGTCGACAAGGCGTTGCAAACGAATGGAGTCAAAGAAATAGTACCATTGGTAATCCTCATTCACTTCTAATGTCGAGGATGTCGACCAAAGTAAAAAGTCATTGTGGTTGTCGGGCAATGTGGTGATTTGTCGGTTGGGTAGCGCATCACCGAAGCCGTCGTAGGGCTGCACGAAATGGCTGTCGAAATTGTACTGCTCCATGCGGTTCTCCTCATAATAGGCGTTCCAAAGGTAACGCACCCCGTTTTCCTTCCAAAGTTTGGCAGCATAATGAGGCGAGTCGGGGAGAAGCCCATCGCAAACCAAGTCCTCTCTGTTCTTTTCTGGGCCGTTATTGTAGCCATGGTCAATCCAAGAGACCGTGCCGAAGTGACGTTTCATGAAGCGCATGGCTTTCGGGAATTCATGGGGGATGGTGGTGTATTGTTCGGGGGTGTGCAGACAGATCTCGAAGCCTTCTTTCTTGATGGCTTTCAGCAATTTGTAGTATTCACGATTGTTCTTGATGCTGGTATGGAGTCCGGTAAACCTGCCTTCGCTGAAATGCTCGTTGGTCACGTCGTCGGGATTCCAATAGAACAC
>JAEEGH010031867.1_pt1 | contig 10161 bp, 10 predicted proteins | sample 9134181 | NCBI WGS metagenome assembly JAEEGH01 (sample SAMN16246544, study PRJNA631951) | gut metagenome | biome: gut microbiome; feature: rumen; material: DP-attached | host: Bos | place: Iran: Karaj | collected 2018-10 | reverse complement strand
GGTTGCTGCTGACACCCTCTGTTCTTCAGTTGTTCTTCAGTCGTTCTTCAGTTGTTCTTCAGTGGATGACTGAAAAACAACTGAAGAACAACTGAAGAACAATAGAAAAAGAGACCTACCCCGCACATACCAATAGGTGTGCTACATAGGTAAAGATAATGGTGTGGGGGTATTACAGCACGTCGGCAAGCAGTCCGGCGGCGTCGGCCACCATCTCGGGGCAGAGTTTCTTGCCCTGTGCCAGCAGGCGACCGCAGACGATGTCGCCCTCTTCGGTGCGGAATTTCTCTATCAAGGGACGCACGTCGGCCGTGTGACCCGTGAGGCCGCAGACCATAGCCATGCCACTTACGCAACCGCACACCTCGCGGCAGCCGGAGAGGCCGCGACCGAAGGGAGCGGCCATCCCTATGGCATTCTCCTTGTCGATAGGCAGGCGGTCGGCATAGGCCATCACAACGGCCTGGCAGCAGTTGCAGCCCTGCTTATGCAACACACGGGCGGCGTTCATACGTTCTTCCTTGGTCATAGTTTCTTCGTTTTAAACAGTTCCCAGATGACGATGGCGGCGGCACAGCTGACGTTGAGCGAGTGCTTGGTGCCGAACTGCGGTATTTCAAGACAGCCGTCGCAGAGGGGCAGCAGATTCTCTTGAACACCATCTATCTCGTTGCCGAGGATGAGTGCAACTTTTATTGCTTGATTGCCTGATTGTTTGATTGCTTGAGTAGCTGACGCATCTCCGAGTTTTATGCTGTCGTCAACCTGTTCGACGGCGTATATCTTATAACCTTGCTCTTTGAGGGCATGAATGCACTCGGCGGTGTCCTCGTGGTAGCTCCACTCGACGCTCTCCTCGGCACCGAGGGCGGTCTTGTGTATCTCGCGGTGCGGCGGTGTCGCCGTGATGCCGCAGAGAGCGATATGCTCCACACGGAAGGCGTCGCTGGTGCGGAACACAGAGCCGATATTATTGAGGCTCCGAACATTGTCGAGCACAACGGTGAGCGGAAGTTTCTCGCTCTGGCGAAACTCCTCCACCGATAATCGGTGCATCTCCTCGGTCGTCAACTTATGCGTCATTCTTTCGATGCTTTTTCGTATTCAAGTACATCGTTGCGGTATTCCTTCCAAGCATCATACCATTCGTTGTTCTGCATCAGGCTATCGAACCTCTCGGGATAGCGTTTCTCTATCTCAATGGCTTTGTTCCACACCACCTCACTTTCGGACCAGTCAAACCATTTCAGGTATTGCTCCATCATATCGAGGGTATCTGCAATGGCCATCTCACCGGCCATTAAAAACAATGCACAAGGACTTTCCACATCGACGTCACCATCCTTGATGATTGCATAACGCTCAGTTGCCATAAATACAACAAAGTCCGCCTTGTTTTGCGGCATCAAAGCCTGCAAATGCTGGATTGATATCTCTTGACCGGCAATGACGCTGTCTTGTAAGTCAATAAGTTCTTTGAAATAAAACAGTTTCTCTTCAAACCGATCCCAGTTGTCAAAACATACCGCAGGCTCATCAACCTCTTCCTGAGGCTGTCTGTCGGTTGTGCATGCCACTACCAAAAACAATGCTATAACCCCAATCCACTTTTTCATGTCAACCTACGCTTCCCTCAAGTGATATACTCAGCAGTTTCTGCGCCTCGACGGCGAACTCCATAGGCAGTTTCTTTAGCACGTCCTTGGCGTAGCCGTTGACGATGAGACCGACGGCGCTCTCGGGACTGATGCCTCGCTGCTGGCAGTAGAAGAGCTGGTCTTCGCTAATCTTGCTTGTGGTGGCCTCATGCTCCAGGATGGCGGTGTGGTTGTCGGCCTTGATATAGGGCCATGTATGCGCACCGCATTGGTCGCCAAGCAACAGGCTGTCACACTGCGAGTAGTTGCGGGCATTGTCGGCCCCTTTGCCTATCTGCACCAGTCCGCGGTAGCTGTTGTGGCTCTTGCCGGCGCTGATACCTTTCGACATGATTGTCGAGCGCGTGTTTTTGCCCACATGTATCATCTTGGTGCCGGTATCAGCCTGCTGGTAATTATTCGTCACAGCAACCGAGTAGAACTCGGCCGTCGAGTCGTCGCCCTGCAGTATGCAGCTGGGGTACTTCCACGTCACCGCGCTGCCGGTCTCGACCTGTGTCCAGCTCAGCTTCGAGTGCGAGCCTTTGCAAATGCCGCGTTTGGTGACGAAGTTATAGATACCGCCCTTGCCCTCCTTGTCGCCCGGGTACCAGTTCTGCACGGTGCTGTACTTCACCTCGGCGTCCTTCATGACAATAATCTCTACAATGGCAGCATGCAGCTGGTTCTCATCGCGTTGCGGAGCCGTACAACCCTCCATATAGCTCACATAGGCGCCCTCATCGGCCACTATCAGCGTACGCTCGAACTGACCCGTGCCTTTGGCGTTGATGCGGAAATAGCTGCTCAGCTCCATCGGGCAGCGCACCCCCTTGGGGATATAGCAGAACGAGCCGTCGCTGAAGACGGCGCTGTTCAATGCGGCAAAGAAGTTGTCCGTCGACGGCACCACCGAGCCTAAGTATTTGCGCACCAGGTCCGGGTGCTTCTGCACCGCCTCGCTGATTGGCATAAAGATTATACCTTTCTCTTCGAGGGCTTTCTGGCTGGTGGTCTTCACACTCACCGAGTCCATGATGGCGTCGTAGGCCACGCCGGCCAGTGCTTCTCTCTCCCTCAGCGGGATACCCAGCTTGTCGAAGGTAGCCAGCAGTTCGGGGTCCACCTCGTCCATGCTTTTCTTCTTCTCCTGCTTCGGAGCGGCGAAGTAGATGATGTCCTGATAGTTGGGCGTCTCGTATTCGAGGTGCGCCCAGTCTGGCTCTTTCATCTTCTGCCAGCGGCGGAACGCCTCGAGACGGAACTCCAGCAGCCACTCCGGCTCGTTTTTCTTCTTAGAAATCAATCGCACGACCTCCTCGTCCAATCCCTTGCGGATGGTCTCGGTGTCAATATCAGTGGTGAAGCCCCATTTGTATTCTTCGTTGGTAACTTCTTGTATTATATCTTTTTCGTTGTCTTCCATGACAATAAATATATCTATATTTAAAAATGCAAAGATACAAAAAAAGTCCGACATGCGGACTTCTTATTTCATATCATTTTTCAACTTTCGGTTAATCCACACTGCGTAAGGTACCGCGAGCACGAACGTCAGCAGGTCGGCCACTGCCTGCGCCATCTGGACTCCTCGCATGTCGAGCCATATGGGCAAAAGCAACAGCGCCGGCAGGAAGAAAAGGCCGTTCCTACAGACACTTAGCAGCGTCGCCGGGAAGGTCATGCGTATGTTCTGGAAGAGCATCCCAGTGGCGGTGAAGAGACCCACCAGCGGGAAGGCGGCGCACTGCCAACGTAGTGTGACGGCACCTATCTCGATGAGCACGGGGTCTTCGGCGCGGAAGAGTGTAACTATCTGAGGCGCAAATATTATGCCCACTGCAGAGATTACCAGCAGGAAGGAGGTGGCCACACTGGAGGCAAAAAGCCACGACTCACGCACACGGTCGTATTTCCGAGCGCCATAGTTGTAGCCGCAGACAGGCTGGAACCCTTGACAGAAGCCCAGCACTACGCTGAAAGCGAACATCATGATGCGCGTGACGACAGCGAAAGCAGCCACAGCACTCGCCTCTTGCCCGGGGGCGGCATAGAGGGCGGCGCAGTAGTTGAGGCTCACGGCGGCAGCACAGTTGAAGACTTGACGGAAGAGCGACGGCAACCCGCCCCTGAATATCTCGTAATAGACTCGCCACGAGGGCTTAAAGTCGCGTAGACGTATATGCAGGCTCTCGGGTTTGAAGGTACCGCAGAGCAGCAGCACCCATGCGAAAAGCTGGCTCACAGCAGTGGCCAGCGACGCACCGCTGACACCCATGTCGAGGGCGAAGATGAACAGCGGATCGAGGGCAATATTAAGTATGGCGCCACTGACGATGCCTATCATGCCAAACCGTGCGTTGCCCTGCAGGCGCAACTGGTTGTTCAGCGTCAGCGCCGACATCATAAAAGGCGTTGCAACAACGATATAGCGCAAGTAGTCGTTGGCATAGGGCACCACCTCGGCCGGAGCACCCAACAATGCACTCAGGGCCGAAAGGTTTGGCAGACAGACTATTGCCGCAAGCGTACCGATGATGAATGGGGTGATAAAACCCACACTCGCCACCACAGATGCCGAGCTTGTGTTCTTGGCACCGAGGGCTCGGCTTATGTAGTTGCCGCTGCCATGTCCGAAAAAGAAGCCAAGTGCCTGGATGAACGTCATGTAGGCGAACGAGACACCTATGGCGGCAGTGCCCTCGGTCGACAGCCGTCCGATGAACGCCGCATCGACGACATTATACAACGCCGTGGTCACCATGGCGATGATAGTCGGCACCGCCATCTGACACACCAGCAGCTTCACCGGCCGCTGGGTCATTGCATCGTATTTATCCTCAAGTGTCACTTACGGATAATGTCGGTATTACCCTTGGAATTAAGCAATTGAGCCTTGACGGTCATCGTATGGCCGTCGCGCTCGAAATCAACCTCAACCTCGTCGCCGGGACTGAAGAGGCCCAACTCCTCCATCATCTCGGCGAAGGTGTTCACCTCTTTGCCTGCAACTCGCAGTATTATATCACCTTGCACTATTCCGGCCCGGTCGGCGGCACAGTCCTTCACAACCTTTGCAACCATGAGCCCCTTGATGTCGCGGGCATTGGTCTGACGAGCTATATTGGCATCAACCTCAGCCACTTGCAGCCCAAGATAGCCACGCTGAACATAGCCGTAGCGCTGCAGGTCGCCCGCCACCTTGACGGCGAGGTTGCTCGGTATGGCAAACGAGTAGCCGATGTAGTTGCCGTTGCCCGACGCGATGGCCGTAACTATGCCAATCAGCTGGGCCTGTGAGTTGACAAGAGCACCTCCACTGTTACCTGAATTAACAGCCGCATCTGTCTGTAAGAAAGATTCTAACGGCGTCTCATTACTGCGCGGATTGTCTATGATGTGCATGTTGCGTGCCTTGGCGCTGATGATGCCCGAGGTGACCGTGGAGGTGAGGTTGAAAGGGTTGCCGATGGCAAGCACAGGCTCGCCAACCTTCACCAGGTCGCTGTTGCCGAAGGGAATGTAGGTAAGCCCCTCGGCCTCAATCTTTATCACCGCCAAGTCGGTGGCGGGGTCGTTGCCCACGAGGCGCGCCGGCAGCTCGCGTCGGTCGTTGAGTGTCACGGTGATACGCTCGGCGTCCTGCACAACGTGGTTGTTGGTCAGGATGTAGCCGTCGGTGGTGACAATCACACCCGAACCATAGGCGCTGTACACCTGCTTCTTGACACCCTGCTGGATGATGAAGCCGAAGAACGACTGGTAGAGCGGCGTCAACTGCGTCATCTCTGTCTTTATATGCACAACACCGTCAATCGTCGCCGATGCCACGTCAGTGAAATCTCTAATTTCAAGTCTGTTTACAGCCTGCTGTTGAGGTATCACTTTAACCTCCGCAACAGCCTCTTTGGGCTGCTGGGCACAGGCTTGAACCATCATGGTCACACCGACAATGACCAACACAAACGTCTTTTTCATACTCTTGACTTTATTTTCAATAACAGATTTATTCATTTTTTATTGCCATCCTGCACGAAAATATGACCGCAAAAACGATGCCAGTCCGCTGCCGCTCCGCACCCCCACCGACCCCTCTCCGACTTTTCTCCGACAAAAACCGTTAAACAGTCGGAGCGACTACGGAGCGGGTACGGAGCGGCTACATGGAAAAAGGGCCGCGGCGGACAATAAAAAACAACCTGTGGCGTTAACAATGCATGACTAAAGGACGACTGATACTATTCCCCGTGCCCATTAGGGATTGCGACCAAAGAGGAGCAAACCCTGAGAAAGCCGAGGACATTGCCTCTTCCCTACCCGCCGCCAACGCCGAGCTGCTGGCCTCGTGCCACACCTTCATCGTCGAGGAGCTGCGCACGGCGCGCCGCTTCCTCAAAAAAGCCGGATACCCGCACGCCATCGACGACACCATATTCTTCGAACTGAACGAGCACACGTCGCACGAGGAGATTGGCAACTACCTGGATGCCATCGACAAAGGCGAGAACATAGGGCTGCTGAGCGAGGCGGGGCTGCCCTGCGTGGCCGACCCGGGGGCGATGATAACCAAGGTGGCACAACGGCGTGGAATAGAGGTCGTTCCGCTCGTTGGCCCCTCGTCGCTAATGCTGGCGCTGATGGCCAGCGGTTTCAACGGCCAGTCGTTCGCCTTCAACGGCTACCTGCCTGTGGACAAGAGCCGTCGCGCCAGCGCTATAAAGCATCTGGAAGAACGTCTGCACCGCGAGCACCAGACGCAGCTGTTCATCGAAGCCCCCTACCGCAACAACCAGATGCTCGAAGCCTTGAGCACCGTCCTACAGCCGCAGACCATGATCTGCGTGGCTTGCGACCTCACGCTGCCCACGCAATACATCCGCTCCCTCTCCGCCGCCAAGTGGCAGAAAGAGCGCGAGAAGGTAAACCTACACAAGAGGAACACGGTGTTCCTGATAGGGGAATAGAATCCACATGCAAACCATTAAAACACAATTACAATCATGAAAAAGACACTATTCAGCCTCATTGCAGCTGCACTGGTATTCTGCGGCTGCAACAACAAAAACGCCGAGACATCCACGCTCACGCTGAACATCGGGAACGCCGATGGCCGGACGGTATACCTGTGCTGGACCGCCGACGACGGCATGGCAATGGTAGACAGCAGCGTCATCACCGACGGCACGGCCATGATGGCCATTCCCCACAGCGACCCGCAGACGCTCTACACCATCAAGTACGACAAAGATGCCGAATGCGGCGTCTTCTCGTTCTTCACCGAGAACCAGAACACCACGATTACGGGCGACGCCGACAACATGCCGCACTGGACCGTGGAAGGCTGCCAAACGATGAACGAGCTGTCGGCGCATCACCAAAAGAGCATCGAGCTGTATGAAGACCGCATCATAGCCATCTATGCTGAGATGATGGAGTCTGACCCAAAGAAGGTCGAGGAGCTCAACACCGAGGTACAAGTCCTCCAGAAAGGGTATTCCGACTACCAAGTAGAATTCATCCGTAGCCATTCCGACAGCTATATCGGCCACTATCTGCTCGACCTGATGAAAGAGAGCCTCGACTTCGAGCTCGTCAGCGAACTGGCTTCCGGCCTCACCAACGAGTCGGTCTACAGCCTAAACGTGCAGGAATACGTTGCAAAAGGACCGCAGGCAGAGTAAGCCAAATCACATACAATAAAGAGGGCGCGTGCCGGTGGCACGCGCGGAGAATAGTTAAAATTTGTTAAATTTTGACTATGCATGAAACATTTTATTGTTTTTTCTGTCTATTAGGGTGAAAAAAAAAACTTGAAGCCATGAAACGTACATTTTTTTTGATGGCCTTGATAGCCATCGTGTCCAAGGTCTTTTCCCAGGACATCAACATTTCAGCTGTTGCTCCAAGCGGGCAGACATTATTTTATAGACTCCTCAACAACACCGCCTATGTTGTCTCGCCCGAGGACATGACAGACAGCAACTATGTGTCGGGCGATTTGATAATCCCCGACACGGTATTCTACAACGGTGATGCCTATCCTGTGGTTCAAATCTGGGATTTTGCCTTCTGGGGTTGCCGAGACTTGACTTCTGTTGTGATAAGCAACGGCGTCTTTCGCATCCACAACAATGCCTTCCTCTCCTGCACCAACATGAGGTCTGTCTCCATGCCGAACTCGGTGCTCATAATAGAGTCGGCCGCCTTTGCCGATTGTCTCAGTCTGGATTCGGTAGTCATTCCCAACCAAGTGACAACGATCGAGGATGGCACCTTCTCTCACTGCCACAGCCTTTCCTCGATAACCATTCCTCCCAGCGTGACTGTGATTAAAAAGCATGCTTTCAGCGATTGCCACGCCCTTCGCACGATAGATTTTCCCAACACATTGACCGAAATTGGGAAATGGGCATTCTTCAGGTGCGACAGCCTGACCACCGTCACCATCCCCGAGATGGTGACGGCTATCGGCCAAAGCGCCTTCACCGACTGTCCCAACCTGCGCACCATCTGGCTGAAGCCGGCCATACCGCCTATGGACACAATATCCTACCACTTCCCTGTTCACTCGACCCTTATTGTCCCACATGATTCCTACGACGACTACATAGCATGGAAAGGTACAAAAAGATACAACATCTATTGCGACACCGTCTATCTTACGACCCTCGGGGCCAAAAAAAACTGGGGTTATGTGATGGGGGCCGACACACTGTATGCCTACCCCTACGACACCATCCGCCTCGAAGCGGTGGCGTACCCCGGCTATGAATTCAGTGGCTGGGAAGACGGATTGACCGACCCCGTACGTTATCTTGTCGGAATACAGCACGACACTATTCTATATGCCTCCTTTACTGAAGTCCAAGCAGGAATAACCGACATCCTAGGTGACGGCATCCAAGTGTCGGCACACGACGGTCACATCTCTGTGTACGGCGCCCAGGAGGAAGTGGCGATCTATGACATCACCGGCCGTCAGATAGCCCATGTCAAAGGCACCAGCCTCGACATCAGAATTCCCCACCCGGGTGTCTACCTCCTCAAGATCGGCTCACGTCCAGCCCACAAAACAGTGGTTATCAAGTGAATTTTCCTCATTCCATCCCACCAAAAAAGAGCATGACCCATTCTTAGTCATGCTCTTTTATTTTTCAAATTAGGTTTTAAATCATCTTCAAAAACCCCACCTGGATGGCAGCTGGCTTTCTCAAATCATTTTGAGAAAGCCCACTTCCTTTTCTGTCAGTTCACGCCAGCGGCCGCGGGGGAGGTCTTTCTTGGTGAGGCCGGCGAAGGTGGTACGGTCGAGCTTGTGGACCTCGTAGCCGAGTGCTTCGAAGAGGCGGCGCACGATGCGGTTGCGGCCGCTATGGAGCTCGACGCCCACGATGCGCTTGTCGATGGTCTTACCGACTGCAGCATACTGTATATCATCCACATGCATGGGACCGTCCTCCAGTTCTATACCTTCGAGCAGCTTCTTCATGTCCTCTTTGGTGACGGGCTTGTTGAGCTCCACCTGATATATCTTGTAGACTTGCGTGGAGGGGTGCGTGAGGCGCTTGGCCAGCTCGCCGTCGTTGGTGAAGAGCAGCAGGCCTGTGGTGGCGCGGTCGAGGCGGCCGACGGGATAGATGCGTTCGGCGCAGCAGCCGTCCATGAGCATCATCACCGTGCGGCGCTCCTGCGGGTCGTCGGTGGTGGTGATGAAGCCCTTGGGCTTGTTGAGAAGGAAGTAGCGCAGGCGCTCGCTGCGGAGCTTCTCGCCGCCGTAGGAGACTTCGTCGCCTGGTAGTACCTGGTAGCCCATCTCGGTGACCACCTTGCCGTTAACCTTCACGCTGCCGGCAGCAATCAGTTCGTCGGCCTCGCGGCGCGAGCAGATGCCCGCATGGGCGATGTACTTGTTGAGGCGCATGGCACCCTCGGCGTGCGGCTCCTTGGGTTTTTGCGGAGCGGTTTTCTTCGGTGTGGCAGTTCTTTTTCTCCCCGCTGCGCGGAAATCCATAGATCCAGACTTCGCGGACTTACTAGATTTATGGATTTCGCCGGAGGCGGATGTTTTCTTCCTCCCCGCTACGCGGTAATCTATAGATCCATCTTTAGTGGATTTACTAGATTTATGGATCTCGCCGGAGGCGGGAGATTTCTTTCTGCCTGTCTCGCGGGAATCCACTGCCGTAGACCTCCTGGATTTATGGATTTCGCCGGAGGCGGGAGATTTAGCACTCCGCGGCGTCTTGCTGTTGTCTTTCTTCTGTATCATTGTTGTTGTCTTTTTGTTCTTGCCATTCTTTGAGCTCCTCTGCCGCGCGGTGGTGACCGCCAAAGTGCATCACATAAGGCCATGCGTACTCCTTGTCCTGATAGTCGAGGAACTTCTCAGTCTCGCGGGCCAGCATGAGGAATATCTCGAGGCGGTGCGACAGGAGCCACTTCACTGCCGGTATGTTGCGCCGCGCGGCGAGGGCATACATCATGTTCACCTTGGTGAGGTTGCACTGCACCCACTCCTGTGCCT
>JAEEGH010031865.1_pt1 | contig 10161 bp, 5 predicted proteins | sample 9134181 | NCBI WGS metagenome assembly JAEEGH01 (sample SAMN16246544, study PRJNA631951) | gut metagenome | biome: gut microbiome; feature: rumen; material: DP-attached | host: Bos | place: Iran: Karaj | collected 2018-10 | reverse complement strand
GGGCGGGTGGACGGCCGTTACATGGTACTGGCCAACGATGCCTGCTGCACTTGGGCCGGCATCGGCGTCTGGGCCGTGGAGTCGTACAACGTGAACCGTCGCAACCCCGACGGCAACCTGTTCCATCCGCGCGGCGTCGGCAACGGCTACGTCCTCGACTTCGACGGCTTCAAGGTCTATCTGGCCGGTGACACGGAACCGATTCCCGCCATGCAGGACCTGCCGAAGATCGACCTCGCCTTCCTGCCCAAGAACCTCCCCTACACGATGACCGACGAAGAGTTCATCAAAGCCGCCAACCTTATCAAGCCCAAGTGTCTCTACGCTTATCATTACTTCGAGATCGACGTCCCGAAGCTAAAAAAGGAGCTCGATCCTGCCATCGAACTCCTCAACTGATCCGGAAAGCCGGCCTTTTGGCCGGCTTTCTCATTAATCCGTCACCCCGTCACGGAGATTGGGGTTCTCGTCGGTGACAGGCTGGTGACCGCCTTTGTTATCCACGATGCCTTGGTTGTTATTGAGTTCGTCCGGCGGAAAGCGCAGCAGTAACCAGGGATCATCATGGGGAAGGTTGAAGCGGTAAGAGGGGGAAATGTTGCCCTTGTCATCGTGGAAGCGGACGAGCGGCTTGTCGAATCGCTTCATGTCGGACACAAAGAAGCCTTCGCCCCAGAGTTCAACGCGTCGCTGGAACCATATTTCGTCGAGCAGGCTCCGACCGCCGGCGGTTGCACTGTAGTTCGGATCGCGATGGGTTTTGACGAAGTTTTCAAGGATTCTCACAGCATCGGCGTCAAGGCCCATGCGGGCCAGGCATTCGACCTGGATCAGAATCATCTCCTCGACGCGCATCAGCGGCATGTCTTCATCGTTGGTAGTCGTACCGATGGTGTAGCAGCCGAACTTCACGTTCGTGTAAGGAAGGTAAGTAAGTTTGGTCTCACCTCCGTCGTCGGCGTGGGCCACATCGTCGAATCCGGGCCACTTGAGTCCATCGAGCAGCGTCGATTCCAGGTTTTCGTCGACCCACCACTGCTTGCGGATGTCGCTCTCGGGAATCTTGTCGTACAGCAGTTTGTTGATGCAGGTATACACCTGGCAGATAGGAGCGTAGCCATCTCCCGAGAAAGAACGCAGCCAGGACGATGTGGTTGCATAAGGGTTAACGGCCGCCGTTTCCACGGTCATGTCATAACCCCAGATCCAGTTGTGTTCGCGGATGTCGTAAAAGGCCGGTTTGGATACTTCTGCAAGGGTGGCGGGGGTGTAGCCTTCAACGGCTTTCGTGGCGTCATCGATGGCTTTTTGCCATTCCCCCATTTCCAGATAAGCACGAGCGCGGAGACCGTGGGCCACGTTGCCGTCGATATACATTCTGGAGGGACGGGAAGCACCTTCGAGATGCTGGACAGCATAATCAAGGTCTTCGATGATCAGATCATACACTTCCCGGACGGATGCACGCGGGTTATTGGCGAAGTCGGTGGTCTCCTGGGTCACAATGGGAACAGCGGGTTGGTCGGCAGCCGTCAGATAGCAGAACTGGTAGCCATTCGCCAACAGCATGTAGCTCCAGGCACGAAGCGCGCGGGCCTGTGCCATCATGTTGATGAAGTTGGGATCGGCCGCATTCTCGCCGATGCCGTCGAGTAAGGTGTTGACCGAAGCGATCATGTCGTACGGAACATGGTAGCGCATATTCAGGTTTCGGATGTGTCCGGAATGGGAACTATACTTGCCGCAGACGTCGAACCAGTTGTAACCGGAGTCGTCAATTAGAGCATCGGCTCCTTCGATGTCGTTGCAGAACAGGATCATCAGAAATGCCCAATTGTCCGGCGGATTCAGACCATAATACCTCTTGCTCGGATGACCGATGGAAACGAACAAGTCTTCAAACGCCACCGGCCCGTCCATTGAGCTTCCGACGATTGGCTCAATCAGCTGATGGGCCAACATCAATCCTTTTCCCTCCGGCTCCGGCCTTTCGCAAGCAACCGTCAGCACCAAAACAAATAACAAGTAAGTAAAAGCTTTCATCTTCATACTTACAAATATAATGATTATTCCCAAAGGAGAAGCACGAAAAAGCCCGCATCCGCGGGCCGTTCCGAAGGAACGAGGGGTCAGGGGGCTGTGCCCCCTGTACTAAAGGAGGCGGCTAAGCCGCCGACTGATTCCGCACGGGGGTTTGAAAGCCGCTAGCGGCTTTCAAAAAGGAAAGGCGCTGTAACAGCGCCTTTCCTTGTACCCCCGTGCGGAATCGAACCGCAACCGTCAGAACCGGAATCTGAAATTCTATCCATTAAACTACGGAGGCCGGTTTGGGACTGCAAATATATTGTTTTTCTTTTAAATAATCGTTACATTTGCAAACTGTTTGCGGAAAAACCAAACTAATTTTAAACATACTTCGCTTCAATATGGCTCGTGAAATCAAATTCTCCCTCGTTTATCGAGACATGTGGCAGTCGTCGGGCAAATACACCGCCCGCGTCGACCAGCTGCAAGAGATAGCTCCGGTAATCATCGACATGGGGTGCTTCGACCGTGTGGAAACCAACGGCGGCGCCTTCGAGCAGGTCCAGCTCCTGTACGGGCAGAACCCGAACAAGGCCGTCCGCGCCTTTACGGAACCGCTCCACAAGGCCGGCATCCAGACCCACATGCTCGACCGTGGTCTCAACGCCCTCCGTATGTACCCGTGCCCGGTGGACGTCCGTAAACTTATGTACAAGGTCAAGCACGCTCAGGGCGTTGACATCACCCGTATCTTCGACGGCCTCAATGACGCCAACAACATCATCCCCTCGATCAAATACGCGATCGAAGGCGGCATGATCCCGCAGGCTTCCCTCTGTATCACCTACTCTCCGATCCATACCGTTGAGTATTACACCAAACTGGCCGAGAAACTCATCGAAGCCGGTGCGCAGGAAATCTGCCTCAAGGATATGGCCGGTATCGGCCGTCCCTGGTCGGTCGGACAGATCATCGCAGGCATCAAGAAGAACCATCCCGAAATCGTGGTCCAGTACCACGGCCACACCGGCCCCGGTTTTTCCGTGGCTTCGATGCTGGAAGCGGCCAAAGCCGGTGTCGACGTGCTCGACGTTGCCATGGAACCGCTCTCCTGGGGTAAGATCCATCCCGACGTGATCACCATCCGCGCCATGCTCAAGGATGCCGGTTTCCAGGTCAAGGACATCAACATGAAAGCCTATATGGAAGCCCGCGCCCTTACGCAGAAGTTCATCGACGACTTCCTGGGCTACTTCATCGAGCCGACCAACCATCACCTGACCTCCCTGCTCGTGGGCTGCGGCCTTCCGGGCGGAATGATGGGCTCCATGATGGCCGACCTCAAGGGCGTCCATCCTGCCGTGAATATGTACCTCCGCAACAACGGCAAACCGGAAGTATCGCTCGACGACCTCGTGGTGAAACTGTTCGAAGAGGTCGAGTATGTGTGGCCGAAGGTCGGTTACCCGCCGTTGGTGACCCCGTTCAGCCAGTATGTGAAGAATATCGCCCTGATGAACATCATGGCCGAAGCGCAGGGCAAACCGCGCTACAGCCTCCTCACCGACAAGAGCATCTGGGGCATGATCCTGGGCAAGAGCGGCAAGCTTCCGGGCGAGGTCGCTCCGGAAATCAAGGAACTTGCCAAGAATCAGGGCTTCGAATTCTTCGAAGGCGACGTCCAGGCGCTCTATCCCGACGATATGGACGAGTATCGCAAGGAGATGAAAGAGAACGGCTGGGAGTTCGGTCCCGACGACGAAGAGCTCTTTGAACTGGCCATGCACCCGACGCAGTACCGCGACTACAAGAGCGGCGCCGCCGAGAAACGTTTCAAGAACGATCTCGAAGCCGCCCGTGCCAAAGCCGGTGCCCCGATCATCGTGGAGCGCCCGGTCGTGGAACGTCCCGCTTTCGACATCGCCAAGTATACCGAGGAGCATCCGAATGCCCAGCCGATCCAGACGCCGGCCGCCGGTACGCTGACCTGGACGGTCGAGCCGTCGGGCGACAGCATCGCTCCGGCCATCGGCACCAAGATCGAAGAAGGCAAGCCTGCCTGCTGGGTCCAGGCCTACTATGGCGTCGAGGAATGCAAGGCCCTCAAGAGCGGCCGCATCGTCTCGATCAATGCCAAGCAGGGCGAGAAGGTCGTCAAAGGCCAGATCGTGGGATTCATCGAGTAACGTTTTCCGCCTGCGGCTTTTTGTCGTGGCGGAGAACATGCTGATATTCAGATATATGTATAAAATCGGTTGCGTAAAAAAACGCAACCGATTTTTGTTAAAGACCTGACAGCCGGCGGATTGGGTGCCACGGTTGTTTTTGGTCCGACCGTAGTGAGCCGGGCGAGGCTGGCGTACAATTCTTTATTTATTGAATACTGCGGTGGTGACGTTGACGCCGTAGAGGTATTTGTAGTCGAGGGTGTCGGGGTGTTCGAGGTCGAATTGGAGAGGGCGGCCGACAGTTTTGAACGTGACCGAAGTGAGGTCGGTCTTGTCGACGAGGCGGATTTCGAAAGTGCCTTTCAGGTTTTCGTCGGCGGCTTGCCGGGCGAGCAGTTGATTCATATAGTCAGCACAACAGTTCACCAGGGAATTTTCCTGATCGGGCGGCAGTTCGCAGATGGCGGCGATCGTTGCGATCTTTTCTATCGTGCCGTCGACCGACGCGCGAGTATAAGCTACGCTGAAGTCGGCCTCCACGTCGGTGGGGAAGACCTCCTCGAGGAAAGGTGCCCGTACACTGCGTTCCCGCCGCTGGATCAGCCAGGTACTCGTCATCTGGGCGGCGAAGAGCAGGACAGCCTGCGCCGGAAACGACCACCAGAACAGTTCCGGTGCGATCAGGCCCGTCACAAAGGGCACGCCGGCCATTACGCCGGCCTGCAGGAGTTCGAATGTCAGGGCGAGCCGTTCGCGTCCGACAACCGCGTGGATATTTTCGAAGAAAGTGACCAGGGAAAGCGGGATGAGGAACAGCGACATAATCCGCAGGACGCGGCAGCCTTCCGCGAGGTCGACAGATTCCCCCTCGGCTCCGAACAGGGTGAACAGGCCTTGCGGGAAGGCCAGCAGCAAAACACAGATCGCGAGCAGCGTAATCGAGAGGAAGCGCAGGGTCTGTCGCAAATAAGCCCGGAAAGCCTTGAAATCGGAACTGCCCAGCAGCATTCCGCCGATCGACTGGTTCATCTCGGCGACGCCGTTGATGAACATCTCGCTGAGCGAGATGACCTGCATCACGACGGCCCAGATGTAAATGCCGGCGGCCCCTTTGAAGAAGAGGACGATGCGGTTGAGCACCAGGTCGAGGGCGGCGAACAGGAACTGCATCGCAGCAAGGGGGATGCCGGTCAGGAAACTGGCGCGCAGCACCGAAGCCCATTCGGCCGGCATCCGGAACCGGAAGGAAGTGCGCTTCCACAGGAAATGCACGATCAGGATGGCCAGCCCGGCCAGGTCGCTGATCAGGGTTGCGATGGCCGCGCCGGCGATTCCAAGCCCGGTGAAGCGGATCAGGACATAGTCCAGAACCGGGTTGAGCAGGAAGCTGACCAGGATCGAGGCCGTCACCAGGCGCGGTTTTCCGTCGATGTTGACAAAATAGCGCAAGACACAGTTGGGCGCCATCACCAGGAAGGTCGGCAGCATCCAAAGCAGATAAGAGGCCGTGTAATCGCGGATGACGGAACTCTCGCCGCTCGCCAGCAGGGAGACCAGCGGCTGGAAGAACAGGGCGGAAACCGCCGTCAGCAGGGTGATGATCACGCTCGTGCCGACCAGCGACACGGTGAAGAGATGCGAAGCGCCGGCGTAATCCTGGCGGCCCATCCGCCGGGCCGCCAGAAAACTGGCGCCGAGCGCGAAAATTGCGATGATCGCCTCGAACGCCGAATCCAGCGGCAGATACAGGTTGATGGCCGAGAGGGCGGAAGGACCGATCAGGCGGCTGACGAGGATGCCGTCGGTAATGACGCGCAACTCTACGATGATGCTCGTCAGGATGGCGGCCGGCAGGAAATGCCGGAAGGTGTGCTTGACAACGTATCCTTCCATCGGGGGTCAAAGCACGGCTACAAGGATTTCGGCGGATAGAGCGCATCCCACCAGGAAGGATCGTCCTGGAGCCACTTGGCGAACCAGGCCCAGATGGTGTTCTGCCATTCGAGGCGCTTGGCGTAGTCGAGGATGTGGTGGTTCTGGTCCTTCACGGCCACGAGGGCCGTTTCTTTGCCGAGGAGTTTGAGCGCCGTGAACAGCTGGATGCTTTCGTTGAAGGGCACGTTGGTGTCGGCGTCGCCGTGGATCAGGAGGATGGGCGTGTTGATCTTGTCGGCCAGGTAAAGCGGACTGTGGTTCACATACAGGTCACGGTCGGACCACGGGTAGCTGTTCGCCATGGAGGTCTCGCTGTAGGAATAGCCCCAGTAGCCGAAACCCCAGTAACTGGTGTGGTCGCTGATGCCGGCGTGGGAAATGGCGCAGGCGAAGCGGTCGGTCAGCGTGGGGATGTACTGCGACATGAAGCCGCCGTAGGAAGCGCCGATGCAGCCGATCTTCTCCGGATTGACGAACGGGTGCTCCTTGCAGAACTTCTCCGTACCTTCGATGATGTCCTGGGCGGGGCCGTCGCCGGCCGTGTTCACGTGACGGGCCGACCATTCCTGCCCGTTGCCGGTGGCGCCGGAAGGAAGGGCCACCACATAGACCACGTAACCCAGGGCAGCGTAGGCGTGGTGGGGGTAGCGGCTTTCAAAATTGCGGCTCGTAGGACTGCAGCCGCCGTAGTAGTTGACGATCATCGGATACTTCTTCGACGGATTGAAATCCGGCGGGAGATAGAAGCGGCCATAGACCGTTTCGCCTTTCGAATTCTTGAAGTTCCATTCCCGGCATTCGCCCAGCCTGACATCCTTGAGGATCGTCGCGCTGAGATCTTCGCACAGCTCGGACTTGCTTTTTTTCGTGTTCATCAGGTAAAGCCGGTCGGAGTTCGAGGCACTCTGGCCAAACCAGGCCATGACGGGCGCGGCATCGGCAAGGCTGAAGCCCTTGACCAGTTCTTCCGGGATGTCGATTTGCCGGATCTTCCCATTCTTGGGATCGAGGCGGAAAAGATCGATATGGTCGCGGTTTTCGGCAGTCAGGTAGATCTGCCCGTCGGCCCGGCTCCATTCGGAGGAGGACACGCAGGGATTGAAATCACGGGTCAGCGGCTTGATTTTCCGGGTGTCGAGGTCCATCAGATACAGCTGGATGTCGGTCATGCTCGGGGTCTGGCCTTTGCGGACGTTCTTGCCGATGCCGCCGAAGGCCTCGGGGCTGCCGCTCAGCAGCACCTGTTTCCCGTCGGGCGAGAAGGAAGCTCCCTGCATGAAGCCGTCGCGGTCAACCAGCTTTTCAGCCTGCAGGGTCTGCAGATCCATCAGGTAAAGGGTCATGACCGTCGTCGGACGCTTCTCAAGCCGTTCCTCGCTCACCAGGAGCAAGGCCTTCTTGCCGTTCTGCGACACGTCGGAGAGCCAAACGTTGTGGTAACCGTAGGTCAGGCGCTGCATGACGCCGGTCTTCAAGTCGTAGCGTGCCGGGTAGCTGCGGCTGCGCCAGCCGGGCTGCCGGTCGTCGGGTGTCAGGATCTGGTAGATGCTTTCCTTTTCCGCCGGCCCGTCTTCACTTTCCATATAGATCAGGAAATCTTCGGTCGGTGCGAATTGGAACATTCCTTCGGGTACGCCTTCGGCCAGCGTCTCCTGCACGCCTGTAGCAGGATCCACGGCCAGAATCCGCAGGCCGTCGGACTCACGCTGCGTGTAATAGTATTTGTTGGAGCGGGGCATCCAGGCGATTCGCTCGGCAGTGCGGGTGACGACCCGGCCGGTGGCGACTTCCGACAACCGGCTCGAGCGTTCCACCTTGCCGCCCTCCCGCGTGGTCGCATAGTTCGTGATCATCCACTTGCCGTCGGGCGAAAGCGACACGCCGGAAATGCGTGTGCCCAGCAGGACATCGCTCATTCCGTAGCGGTGTTTGCCGTCTTCCCGCAGGGAAAGGATGCCGTCTTCCGGTGTCTCGAGGGAGATGTCCAGCGACGGTTCCTGACCGGATTCCAACTGGTATTCGATCTCGGCATGGTGGGTGCCCGGGGCCAGCTTCAACGGCCCTCCGGCCGGCTTGCCGTCCACGAAGAGATTGTGATCTTTCACAGGACCTTCGATATGAACGGTCACCTGTGCGAACCGGCTGTTTTCAAAATCAAAGGAGATCCTGCCGCGTGCGCTGACGGGCTGGAAAGCCTCCGATTTCACATTGACCGAATCGATCAGGAAAGGGGTTTGCAGGGGGAATGGTCCGTCGTGGCGGAAATTCCGGACCGGAATCGTCTCCGCATTGGAAACGGGAGCGAGGCAGAGCGCCAGGGCCGCAAGGAGGATGATTCTTCTCATAAAAGGGTTGTTTTATCTTCTACGAAGATAGTGAATTCTTTGAATAGATGATATTGTTATTATCTTTGCGGCGCATTTCTAAACTTGAAGAATCGATGAAAAAAGCATATGTGTTTCCGGGACAGGGGTCCCAGTTTACAGGAATGGGGCACGAGTTGTATGTCCGCGATCCCGAGGTCCGCGATCTGTTCGATGCGGCCGACAGCCTGCTGGGCTTCGGTTTGCGTGAGATTATGTTCGAAGGCACGGCCGAAGACCTGAAGGCTACGCGCGTGACGCAGCCGGCGCTTTTCCTCCACAGTGTGGCAGCTGCCCGCTATTACGCCATCCGGCCGGATATGGTGGCCGGCCATTCGCTGGGCGAGTTCTCCGCCCTGGTGGCCGCCGGCGCCCTTTCTTTCGAAGACGGACTGAAACTCGTGGCTGCCCGTGCACAGGCCATGCAGCGCTGCTGCGAGGCTACGCCGGGCGCGATGGCCGCCATCCTCGGAGCACCGGCGGAGCTGGTGGAAGAAGTCTGTGCCGCAACGCCGGGAACGGTGGTTCCTGCGAACTACAACAATGACGGACAACTCGTAATCTCCGGCGAGGTGGCTGCCGTGCAGGCGGCCTGTGCCACGCTCAAGGAGCGCGGCGTCAAGCGCGCCCTGCTGCTGCCGGTGGGCGGCGCCTTCCATTCTCCGCTGATGGAACCGGCCCGTCAGGAGCTGGCTGAAGCTATCTCCGTGGCCGAATTCCACGCGCCCGTGTGCCCGATTTACCAGAATGTCGATGCCCTGCCGCACACCGATCCCGACGAGATCCGTCGCAACCTGCTGATGCAGCTCACATCGCCTGTCCGCTGGACCCAGACTGTCAAGAATATGGTCGCCGACGGCGCTTCCTCCTTCACGGAGGTCGGTGCCGGAACCGTCCTGCAGGGACTGGTCAAAAAAATCGCACCCGAAGTCGAGGAAATTGCGGGGATTGCTTAAATACTTTGTATATTTGCAAGTTAGAACATTATTTAAATCCTTATAGTCGTATGGCAAAAGAAAAGAAATTCATCACTTGTGATGGCAATTTTGCCGCGGCTCACGTGGCGTATCTGTTCAGTGAGCACGCGGCCATCTATCCTATCACCCCTTCATCGACGATGGCGGAACTCGTGGACGAGTGGGCCGCTTTCGGCAAGAAGAATATGTTCGGCGAAGTCGTGAAGGTTACCGAGATGCAGAGTGAAGGCGGCGCCGCCGGTGCTGTGCACGGTTCGCTTCAGGCCGGCAGCCTGACCACGACCTTCACCGCTTCCCAGGGCCTCCTCCTGATGATTCCCAATATGTACAAGATCGCCGGCGAGCTGCTTCCGACCGTGTTCCACGTTTCGGCCCGTACCCTCGCCGCGCAGGCGCTCTCCATCTTCGGCGACCACCAGGACGTGATGAGCGTGCGTCAGACCGGTTTTGCGATGCTGGCCTCCGCCAGCGTACAGGAAGCGATGGACCTGGGCGCCGTGGCCCATCTGGCCACTCTCAAGTCGAGTGTTCCGTTCGTCCATTTCTTCGACGGTTTCCGCACCTCCCACGAGATCCAGAAGATCGAGATGCTTGAGGCCGAAGACCTCCGTCCGCTGGTGAGCGACAAGGCCCTCGCGCAGTTCCGCGCCAAGGCCCTCAATCCCAACAAGCCCGTCACCCGCGGTACCAACC
>JAEEGH010031859.1_pt1 | contig 10163 bp, 9 predicted proteins | sample 9134181 | NCBI WGS metagenome assembly JAEEGH01 (sample SAMN16246544, study PRJNA631951) | gut metagenome | biome: gut microbiome; feature: rumen; material: DP-attached | host: Bos | place: Iran: Karaj | collected 2018-10 | reverse complement strand
ATCGATGCCATGGCGGTGATAGTAGTTGCAAAGGGCACGGCGGTAACTCATGATACCGGCGGAGTGGCTGTACTCCAATACGCCGTTGGTCTCAGGAAGATGAAGAGCTTTCTCCGACAAAACCTTCAAAGCGCCTTTAGGCGTCTCAATGTCGGGCTGGCCAATGTTGAGGTGATACACATGGACACCGCGCTCTTTGGCGGCGTCAGCAAAAGGCACAAGTTTACGGATTGCCGACTGCGGCAATTCCATACCTTTCTTGGATATTTGTGGCATAGGGTTTTGATTTTGTGTAAAAAGCCATCTAACACAATGATTAGACGGCTTTTATGATAATTAATTGATGTAATTCATTATTTGTTGTTGACGGGTGAACCCGTGCCGAAATCGTTCTTTTTCTCAGGCATGGCCTCAGTAGGTTGATCGAGCACGCGGCCTTTGATGCGCAGCACAACGTTTGAGTTCTTGAGGGCATTTGAGGTCACGGTCACAGTCTTGTTGATGTTGCCGGCACGGTTGGTGCGATACGTCACCTTGATGACATCCGACTCTCCAGGGAGAATAGGCTCGTTGGGCCACGAAGGGATGGTGCAGCCGCAACTTGACTTAGGCTTCTGGATCAGAAGGGGTTCGTTGCCCGTGTTGGTGAAGCGGAACTCACATTCGCCGTTGCCGTTGAAAGGGATTTCGCCATAATCGTGAACGACTTTTTCAAATTCGATTTCAGGCCCGATGGCCGGTTTGCTGTCTTGCGCCTTGGCCACTCCAGCAAAAAGGAGCATGATACCAAGCAGATAAATGACTTTCTTCATTTCGATATAATTTTAAAATTGTGGCAAAATTAGTAATTATTGTTGTTCGTTGTTCAAATTGTGCCATTTTTCGCAACAATTTTTCTTTCCTTTCAAAAATTGTACCAAAAATTCAATAGGTCAGCCCGACCAACCATAGAATCTGTTTGCTTATCGGCTGCAAAAACAAAAAAGGTTAATGCAACAACCATTTTTAATCAAAAATCGTTTAGTCCATTAACCTTTTTCTGCTGTTTTTCGGTTATTTCCTGACTTTGACACCTTAGAATTAATGTATTTGTAACCCATTGATTACTAAATACAACCAGAAGTGTTGTTGGTGGTGTGGGTGGCGCAAGCCCGAAAAATGTATACTTTTGTGGCATGTATATGCGCCGCAAGCGGAACCGAAGTGGTTCCATCACTATCGTTGTCGTTGACAAGAGCGAAGGGAAGTACCGAGAGATAAAGACCTTCGGCACTTCCACGGACCCTGACGAGATTGACAGGTTCGCCCTCGAAGCCGGACGCTGGATATCTGGATTCGGTGGCCAGCAGGAATTGGACTTCAGCGAGTCCGCCCGTGCCCTTGCGGGAGTGAAAGGTGCGCTGGCTCTTGTTGAGCGTACCATGCTGGACGCGCCTCAGGCCATCCTGAACCGCGTTTACGACCGAATCGGATTCAACGCCATCGGGGACGACATCCTCCGCCACCTTGCCGTTGCCCGTGTCTGCCAGCCGATGAGCAAGACGGCGACAGTGGAATACTTGAAATCCTACTTTGGCGAAGATGTCAAGCTGCACAAGATCTACCGCTACATGGACAAGCTGCACGGCACGCAGCGGGAGAAGGTGCAGCAGATAAGCGTGGCGCACACGATGGATGTTCTTGGAGTGTCAAAACTCGAAAGTCAACTTTTTTGAGGCTGTTTTATTCGTACAGTAGTCTGAGACTGCTCTCAAATATTCGATTCTCCGAGAAGTATTTTTCATTTTGACACACCCTCGCTTTTTTTGTTTTGGGGTGTGCGGCTGCCACGGTGTGACAGCCCTCCGTTGCGAGCAGGGACTGTCGTCGCCTGCTTGTGTTAGGGTCGTCCTTTCAGGACTTTGGCGGCACACTGGGGAACCCCGTAAGTGTGACAGCACATCAGGTAGTCGGTGTAAACCCCTGCCGATAATACGGTGTAAAATCTTCATTCCATTGAAGATTTTCAATCGAATTTCTTCATTTCATTGAAGATTTTAGAGTTTTTCTGTACAGAAATCCACAAAATTGGAACGGGTAACCACCGTATAGGACACATCGGGATACTGTTCTTTAAATGAGGCTGGAACTTTCGGGTTCTTGTTGCCCCATTTGAATTCAAAGGCTTTTACTTCGCCGTTGCGCTCTTCAATCAAATCAATTTCTTGCCCTGAATAGGTGCGCCAGAAATAATACTCCGTCCGATGATGCAGGTTGTCATTCATCTTGATGCGCTCCGAAATCAGGAAATTCTCCCAAAGTGCGCCAACATCCTGCCTTAATGCCAGCGGACGGAAGTCGCCGATGATGGCATTGCGGATACCGTTGTCGTAGAAATACCATTTGCCCGCCTTGCTGACCTCCTTTCTCGGATTGTTAGAAAAGGCCGGAAGCCGGTAAATGACAAAGGTCTTTGTCAGTAAATCCAAGTATTTCTCAACGGTGTTGCGGCTCAATGCTAACTGCCGCCCCAATTCTTCATACGACACTTCGCTGCCCATTTGGAAGGCCACCAACCGAAGCAAATTGAACATCTTTCCAGAGTTTTTGATGCCGTCCAAAGTGAGGATGTCTTTCAGCAGATACGACTGCGCCAGTTCCGAAAGATAGACTTGTTTACGCTCGAAATCCGGAATGGAAAGCAGTTCGGGATAACCGCCGTAAACAAGGTGCTCGTCCAAATCAAGCAACAGTTGCGCCATTGGCTGTTGCGAAAGCAACTCACCCACCGACAAAGAGGAAAGACGGAAAGTGGTGGAACGCCCCACCAAAGGCTCACCGGTCTGGTTGCGCAAATCGAAAGAAGAAGAACCCGAAACCAACACACGGATACCTTCCACCTCGTCCACAATGAGTTTCAGAATCTTGCCGATGTCGGGAATGTTTTGCGCTTCATCAATAACGAGCAGGTCAGTACCACTCAAAAGTTGGCGATAATGTGAGGCTGTTCGAGTGCTAAACATCTCTTCTGTCAGGGCATCTTCTCCGTTCAGAAAAAGAACCTTGCCTTTGAATTGTTCAATCAATTGCTTGATTAACACTGTTTTGCCAACTCTTCTTGCTCCAAACACCAGCATCACCTTGTTCGGTTGCATGGAAGTCCCAATCACTTCTTTCAATGCTCTATGTATCATGGTTTGATTGTTTTTACTCCGCAAAAATACAAAAATCTTCATTCAATTGAAGATTTTCAATCGAATTTCTTCATTTCATTGAAGATTTTAAAATAAATGGCAGAGAAAACCCAACTTGATTCATGCCATCAACTTCTCATTCCTCAAATGCCGCTCCTTATCCCGTTGCGTCTTTTTCTCCATGTTTTTGGCAAAAGCATCGGTGAGGTCAACGCCGGTTTGGTTGGCAAGGCAAATCAGCACCCAAAGGACGTCGGCCATTTCGTCGCCGAGGTCATGGTTCTTGTCTGACTCCTTGAAGGATTGCTCGCCATAGGTGCGAGCGATGATACGTGCCAGTTCGCCGACTTCCTCGGTCAGCAAGACCATGTTGGTCAGTTCGTTGAAATATCTCACGCCATAGGTCCTGATCCATTCGTCGACGGCAGTTTGAGCTTGTTTGAGGGTCATTTCATTGCGGTTTAAACGAGGTAAAAATACATGATTTTTCCATTCCCGCGCCCAATTCGGACAATAATCTTAATTTTGCGGCATTAATTGAAGGATGAAACACGCGAGACTGCTCATATTATCGCTTTTCCTATTGTTGACGCAATTCCTTGTGGCTCAGCAGCAAGACTCCGTGCAACGGAAGAAAACCAAAGTCCACATCGAGCATTACGACAAGGCAACCTTCTCCAAAAGCATGGGCGACATGCAACGGCTATTGGGTCATGTGAAAATCCGCCACGACTCGGCCTATTTTTTTTGCGACAGTGCCTATTTCTACGAGAAAACCAACAGTTTCGATGCCTACCAAAACGTCCATATCATCGTGAACGACAGCGTGGAAATCTTCAGCGACCTGCTCAACTACGACGGCAACGCCCGTTTTGCGGAATTCTTTGACAACGTGAAACTTATGGACGACTCCACCACGCTCTATACCGAATACCTGACCTACGACCGCAACCTGCACTTGGCTGCCTATCCTGACAGCGCGACCACCATCCGTGGCGACAAAACCCTCATCAGTTGCCTCGGCTATTACCGCGATGACCTCAAGGAGCTTTCTTTCTTCGAGAACGTGGAGGTGACTAGCCCGAAATACCAGATGTACACCGATACTTTGTATTACAACACTGCGATAGAAAAGATGTGGTTCCTCGGCCCGACGAACATCATCAACAAGGAAAACATCTTAGACGGAGAACATGGCTATTATCTTGTGAATGAAGACATTGTATTTCTTGACAAACGGCCATTCCTGCATAACGAGACGCAGTGCATGTGGTCTGATTCCATTCATTACGACCGCAATCGGGGCTTAGCCAAGGCTTTCAGCCATGTGGACATGATTGACACATCGTATAAGGTGATCATGCGTGGTGACTACATGGAGCTTTGGGAACGCAAAAATTTCTCCTTTGCCACCGACAGCGCCTACGCTATCAGCTATGACGGAGGCGACTCGCTCTATATCCATGGCGACACACTATTCATGCACTTCGACAAACAAAAAGAGGATGTCGAAAAACTCATCGCACGGCTCAACGTACGTTTCTTTAAGAGCGACATGCAAGGCAAATGCGACACACTCACCTACTTGAAGTCCGATTCCATTATACGAATGCGTGTCAATCCTGTGCTTTGGGCTGAGGACAGTCAACTGACGGGCACCGACGTCGACATTAAGGTCAACGGCGGGAGCATCGACTGGGTACTGCAAAAGGGCAATGCGTTCATCATCTCCAAGGACTCCGTTGAGGGTTACAACCAAATCAAAGGCACCGACATCCTATCTCACTTCATGGATGGCAACATCCAGCGCGTCAACGTGGATGGCGACAACGCCGAGACCCTTTACTGGATTCGCGACGACGATGGAGGACTTATCGGTATCGATGTGTCGAGGTCCGCCACAATGGTCATCGAGATGAAACACAACAGCATTTCGGCCATCAAGGGCTATAGCAACATTTCCGAAACAATGTATCCCGAAGATGATTTGAAAGAGTCGTCACGCTATCTCCAAGGCTTCAAATGGCACGATGGAGCAAGGCCCACAGACAAAGACGACATTTTCCGTCATGTCGAGGCCGAAATGCCGCAAGCTGAAACTGAAACCGTTTCATCGGAAACTCAAACAGATACGACTGCCGAGACTCAGAAAGAGCAGCCAAAGCGTCATCGGGAGAGAAAGAATCCAGAATAGTGTTTCAAAATCAGAAAAGTTTGTAATTTTGCAGAAATTTGAAACTAAGCAAAATCAAATAAATCAACTCAATATGAAAAAACTAATCCTCATCCGTCACGGTGAAAGTGAATGGAACAAATTGAACCTCTTTACGGGGTGGACCAATGTTGACCTCTCGGAAAAAGGCGTACAGGAAGCTATTGAAGCGGGTAAAGTGCTGAAAGAAAATGGCTACAAGCCCGAGATCTGCTTCACCTCTTACCTCAAACGCGCCATCAAAACCCTGAACCTCGCTCTTGAGGCCATGGACATGGACTGGCTGCCCGTGTACAAGTCATGGAGACTCAACGAAAAGTCGTATGGCCAACTGCAAGGCTTGGACAAAAAGATGACCGCCGAGAAATACGGAGACGAGCAAGTGCGCCTATGGCGCCGCGCCTTCGATGTGCGTCCGCCTGCGTTGGACATGAACGACCCCAAAAGCCCCCGCATGGACCCACGCTATGCCGAGCTTACCGACGAGCAAATCCCGCTCACTGAGGCTCTTTGCGACACCATCGAGCGTGTGATGCCTTACTACGAGAACAACATCATGAAGGCCTTCGATACCCACGACCAAGTATTGGTGGTGGCTCATGGCAACAGCCTGCGCGGCGTCGTCAAGGTGCTGAAAGGCATGAGCAACGACGAAATCATCGCCTTCAACATCCCAACGGGCATCCCGTATGTCTTCGAGTTTGACGACAATATGAAGTTGCAAAAGGACTTCTTCCTTGGAGACCCTGAAAAGGTGGCCGCACTAATGGCTGCCGTCGCCAACCAAGGCAAGGCAAAATAACCTGAAATATCGACATTAATGACTGTAGGGCTGTCATATTGTGGCAGCCCTACAGTGTTTAGAAGACATAATTGAATCCGACAAACGTCTTTAGCTTCTCGCCGTCGCGCTTGTCCAGGGCTTTGCCCACATCAACGGAAACGATGAGGTTGCGGTTCATGATGAGCTTGAGGCCGCAGCCCGCAGCCATGTGGACGCTCTCTTTTTCACCGCTATAGTAAATTTTCTCCGCCCTTTGGCCTTCCAGAAGCGATGCCTCGTAATCCTTTTGAGCATTTATCATATCGTCTTCACGGAACTTCTGCGTCACCATGCCTGCGTCAAAGAAGGGATTCAAGGCCACCTGCCAGTTCTGGTTGATGAACTTGAAGCCCACGATACGCCAACGCAATTCCACATTGGCAAAGGCAAAACCCTCGCCGATGACACCATTGCGGTTGACACCACGCATCGTGACCGCGCCACCCAAGCCTTCCGTGTACATCTTCTGGAAAAACATGGTATTCAAGTTGTTAATCATATACCACGGAGTCTTTCCAGCAATGCGGTTTTGGGCACCCAAACGGTAGGCGAAAGTCAGCTTGTCCTTATATAAAGGTACATAATGCCGCCACAGGAAAGTGAATGACAAGTTGCTATAGCCCTTGCGGTCAATGAAATCAGGGGCGCCGACAAGAGTGGCTTCGGCGTAAATGCCTCGCGTCGGGTCACTGTTGTGGTCGCGGCTGTCGTAGAGCAAGCCGAGACGAATTTGTGTGGTATTGCCGCCTGTGGCCTCGTCTTCCTTGATGATACCTGATTCTACATAGTTTTCGTATAAAGAGCTCTGACCCGCATAGTCAGGCATTTTGATGGTATCCAAAGTGGATACTTTGGTGTTATAGTAAGCCAGACCTGCCGTCCAGTTGAGATTGGGCACGCCGAAAAACGGTCTTTGCATACTTCCCACAAAACGGAACTGATTTCGGTTGATAAAGTGATAACCGCTTTTAATGCTAACAGTATCAGGTAGATAGTCCGTATTAGGGTCGAAGATGCCAGTCTCAAAGCCATTAAAGCCGAAGAACTCGTATTTCTTGGCATAGAAATAGGTCACGTCGAAGAAAAGTTTTGTGTCCTTGACGACGTAGGGCATGTCGCTGTAGAAACGGAACACGCCCGAGCCTTTGGTGTAGCGCGAGGCCTCCACGTTGAACTTGTAGTTATATTTCGGGTAGCGCGAGCCGTCGCCATAATTGAAGATGTCACAGCATACGCCGTATTGGAAGCCCAAGTCGGCATCGTAGCCCACCACGGGCAGCGGACCGAAGTTCCAGCCTTTCTTGATGATTTCACCTTTTTCGTTGTAGATTTTTTCTTTCTTGGCTTTCTTTGGCTTTTCTTGTGCGAAACTGCCCACCGCCAATAGCAGAGCCAGCATAAGGAGCAGGGATTTTTTCATGGTTAATTAGGTTGAATTTTTGGCAAAAATATGGATTTTCTTCCTTCCTTAGAGAAAAATAGTGTTATTTTTGCGACCATATTATATTAAGGTATGAGTTTCATTGAATTGCTGCTGATTGCCGTTGGACTTTCGATGGATGCTTTCTCGGTCTCCATCTGCAAGGGTCTGACCACCAAGCGTTTCTCATGGCGCATGGCGTTGACTTGCGGTCTTTGGTTCGGCCTGTTCCAAATTTTGATGCCCATTATTGGCTACTTCTTAGGTGCACAGTTTCAGCATCTTATCGAATCCATCGACCATTGGATTGCTTTCGGGCTTCTTTTCCTGATTGGCGCCAACATGATTCGCGAGGCTTTGTCAAAAAAGGAGGAAGACTCGGATAATGGCGCACTTGATGTCAAGACGATGTTCCTCTTGGCCGTCGCCACCAGCATCGACGCTTTGGCGGTGGGCGTTTCGTTTGCCTGCATTCAGGTAAAATTGTGGTCGTCGGTGCTTGTCATTGGCATCACTACCTTTCTTTTCTCGGTCTTGGGCGTGAAAATCGGCAACGTGTTTGGTTCGAAATTCGAGAAATCATCTGAAATTGCAGGAGGTATCATTCTGATTCTCATTGGTTTGAAGATTCTTTTGGAGCATCTCGGCGTGATTTCCTTCTAAAGGGATTGAAAAAAACTGAATGACAAATTGCACACCATATCAAAAAAATGTGTACTTTTGCAGCGCAATTGGGTTCGGGATGTAGCGCAGCCCGGTAGCGCGCTTCGTTCGGGACGAAGAGGCCGCAAGTTCGAATCTTGTCATCCCGACCAAAAGAAAACAGCTTGAGAGTTTCCCCAAGCTGTTTTTTGTTTTTGTAGCAACAACTTTTTCAAATATAGCTTGTAATCAAAACGATTAATCTTTTGAAAAAAGTTCGGCATACGCTTTTCTTTCAGGAGGAATGGGCAGATCGTTTTCAGAAACAACGGTAAAGACGTAAACAAGTTCCTTTTCACTCTTGGTCTCCCTTATGTATTGCCGCTTCAATTTCGGGTTCACTCCTGATAGTCCCAAGGTTTCCGACATCTTTCGCTTAAGGGTTTTCTCCGGGGTGTCGCCAAACGCCACATGCCACCAATAACGCTTTGTGGTCTCCCCATTACCATTCATGACATGCAAGTGCACAACGGGGTGCAGCATCTTGTTTCCTTCGTGCAACTCCATATACATTGCCCGTCCAACGATGTTACCCCGCTCGTTGACAATGGGCAAGAATTCGATGGGATTCACTTCAGGCTCAAATCGGCGTGGACCTTCCGCTTTGAAGGGCGCAGCAACGACTTCTTTGTCTACAATCAGCTGTGCCTGTGCCATCGGCTCGGGTTGCTCTTCGATGATTCTTCGGGGTTGTCTTTCTGTTGTTGTCGAGGTCTTAACGGGCTTGTCATGCACAATCTGGGTAAGTGCCATCGGCTCAAACGAGACTTCCTCCACCTCTATCCGTTCCAAGCCCTTTGAGCCTTTTATGTCGAAAAAGTCTCCCGCCTTCTTTCCCATCAACAATTTGGCAATGGGCGAGATGAAGGAGATGAGGCCGTTGTTCACGTCGGCTTCATCCACTCCAACAATCCGCACCACACGACCGTTGTAGCGCACCCACGCCCCAAAGCTCGCCGTATCCTTGATGGACTTGGAAAGGTCAACCTCCACAGCGTTATTAATGCGGTCAACAAGTAGTTTGATTGATGCATCGATGTAATTGACCATGATGTAGTTGTCGCCCGCCTTGACACGCTCAGATTGAAGGGCTTTCAGCTCCTCTTTGAGTGCCTCAAGCCCTTCCTTTGTGACATAGTTGGGTACACCTTGGGGCAGGTAAGCCCTCATCGGCACCCTCGGAATCTCTTCCTGGTCGCCTTCTTTTATGAAACCTCTACTCATCAGAGTGTTTTTTCTTCAGTAACAGTATCATTTGGCATGGGACGCGGGACTATTTCAGCTGTTAGCTATTAGCAGTTAGCTATTAGCTTATTGGCTACCAAGCTAATAGCTAACGACTGAAAGCTAACAGCCATTGTCTCGCAGTCTCGCGTCCAATATGTCAGCCCATCTACCTATTTAATTACCAACTCCTTGATGATATTATCGCACTTGCCAACTTTCTCGATGCACCAGAGCAGATAGCGGGCATCCATGCAGATGGTGCGCTGTACCTTGTTCTCGAAGCTGAGATCGCCGCTCATGGCCTCCCAGTTACCGTCGAAGGCCAGTCCGATGAGGTTGCCCTCGCCATCGATGACGGGACTACCCGAGTTGCCGCCCGTGATGTCGTTGGTGGTGATGAAGTTGACGACCAGCTCGCCGTTCTCATTGGCATAGCCGCCGTAGTCCTTCTTGGCCACGAGGTCACGCACATCCTGCGGGATGTCGAACTCCCAGTTACCAGGCACGTACTTGGCCATCACGCCGTCCATGGTGGTGTAGTAATTGTAGTTGACAGCATCGGCGGCCTTGTAAGGCTCCACGGTGCCGTAGGTCAGACGCATGGTG
>JAEEGH010031857.1_pt1 | contig 10164 bp, 10 predicted proteins | sample 9134181 | NCBI WGS metagenome assembly JAEEGH01 (sample SAMN16246544, study PRJNA631951) | gut metagenome | biome: gut microbiome; feature: rumen; material: DP-attached | host: Bos | place: Iran: Karaj | collected 2018-10 | reverse complement strand
CGTGCCCATTGCGTTGATTTCGAAGTTGATGTATTCCAATGTCTTCGGACCCTGACCGGGGGCGAAGAAGAATTCCAGAACATCGTCTTTGTACGTCGGGCCGTCGTGGAAATCCGTGTAGGCCATCAGATCGAGATCCTGCGCGACCAGAAGGACATAGAGGTATTCATCGTCCCACGCGATGCGGCCTTCCGTCTTCGAGATCGGTTCCGCGTAGTTCGGCGGGCAGTGGAAATGCGTCACGGCGGGAACGGCCTTCCAGGCTTCGTCCATCTTGCCGTCAACGACGATCTTGCCGGAGATGCGGACACAGTTCGTCGCGATCATCTCTCCGGACGGCGGCAGTATAGCCTCAGTCGCCGCCGACTTTTTCGATGAGCAGCATGCGCATCCCGTCATCATGCAGGCCAACGCCGCGCAACCAAACAGCTTCATGAGTTTCATTGAAAATCTCCTTTTGCTTGCAAACCAAAACGTTCAAACAAAAAAGCCTCCGCCTGAGCTTTTGCTTCAGGCGAAGGCCCATCATCAATTAAGATAGCACATTTTTACGTGCTTGACAAGAATTAATAGTCTCTGCACCAGTTGCCCATCGTGGTCTGGTACTGGTTGCGGGTCTCGACGTGGCCGTCCGCCCACTGGTAGTTGTGGTTGTTGCCGGAGTTGTGGCTGGCGTCATGGGGATTGCCGATACGGTCCTTCGTGTAGGCACCGCTGTCAGCATTCGGCAGAACGCTCGAATTCTCGTTGGCGAAGTCCGTATCCGTGCATTTATAGAGGCCGCCCCAGCAGTCCGCGCCGGTGGCGACGCAGCGGTTGTCGGTGAACAGGATCGTGTTGGAGGCGTTCTTGATGGTGCTCAGCTTGCAGCCCTTGTCCAGACGGTTGGTGGCACCGCTGTTGCAGGACTGGTTGATGGCGTAGGAGACTTCCCAGCCGGACTGGAACTGGTTTTCGCCAGTGTCATGGACGACGCCCTGGAAGTTCGTGGAGGACGACGGGCATTTCCACGTCTTGCGGTCGCCGAGGTACTTGGTGTAGAGGTACATGTTGTAGCAGCGGAAGTAGTTTTCGCAGGGCTGGTAGTAGTTCGGGGCCAGCGTGCCGTCGAAGTCGTCGGCATACAGCAGCTGGGCGGTGCCGATCTGCTTCAGGTTGGAGGTGCAGGAGATGGACTGCGCCTTTTCACGGGCCTTCGCCAACGCGGGCAGCAGCATGGCCGCCAAGATGGCGATGATCGCAATCACGACCAGCAGTTCAATCAGCGTAAAGTGCTTTTCATTTTTTTTCATTTTTTTTCCTTCTTTTTGTTTTGTGTTAACACGATTTTATACAATCATTAACCAAAAATTAACGTTAGGCAAGTAAATTAATCCCTCAACCCTAGTTGTCAAGTGTTTTAAAGTTTTTTTCCCCCTCGTGGTGGTATTTTGATGACACGTTGTGGATTGTCTTTCCGAAGTATGGCGGACAATACCTATTATATATATGAAAGCAGCGTGTCGTACAACCCTTTTTGCGTATGGATCTGCATGATGTTCGGCCCCGGGCAGTTGTTGCCTTCGACGAGTTCAAAGCCCTCCGGCGTGATTGCCACATCCCATCCCGCATACCGTATGTCCTTGCGGAAATCGGCCACTTCACGAATCCATGACAGAAGTTCCTGAAAACGCGGAACGGGAAAACCGACCATCAGCGCCTTGCTTCCAGGATGCCGTACGAATTCCTCTAGCCGTGAATTCCGGCCCGGACGATCGACAATTCCTTCGTCGGCGTCCACATGGTAGGCCACGCCGCCGCCGAAATAATTGTCCACGACGGCGTCAGGGCCGCCTATGCGCATCACGATCGCCATGATGTGCAGCGCGCCGCCATGGTCGCGGCATGTGACGACGCGGATGGTATTCAGCGATGTCGGATTCAGGCTCTTCAGCTCGTCGCAGTTCTCGATGATTTCCTCCGCCAGAAAAGACTCGCCGCTTTGCTTCAGCTGCATGATGTCGCTGGTCTTGATCTTCCTCACGCCATTGCCATGGCATGAGGAGATTGGCTTGACGATGCATTCATCATGCTTGGAGGCAAACTCATGGACTGCCGCCTCCTGCGTGGTGTTGTCGATGAACAGCCAGTCCCGCCTGACGAACGGGGCGTAGGTCTTCAGAAACCGATGCTTGTCCAGCAGGATTTCAATCCCCTCGGCTGAATTGAATGCCGCGTCCAGATCCGAATGCCGTCCGTCCGTGAGGAATTTGTTCTTCGACCACCATCTCCTGTTATAAAATTGGAGCCCCATGTAGCTGTCCGGAGACGATCCGTACAATTTCATCGACAGCCACCGGTCGAAGATGAAATACGGGACAAGCAGACGGCTTGTCCCCGTGATGGCGCAGACAGCCTTCGCCGCGTTCGTCGACCGGCCTAATCTTTGCCTGAGTTTCGAGAGGAAATTCATTGTCTTTGCAGAGCAAAGCTACGGGACGACGGAGCGCCTCCGCGGCCACCGCTTCACTTCTTCGATTTGATGGTCTCGTACAAGTCCTTCAACGTCACGGCGTTGCGCATGTCATCGCCTTTCAGCACGACATCAAACTCCTCGTCAACCATTGCGATGATCGAAAGCGCCAGAAGCGACGAATATTCGTCCAGATCGTGGAATTTCGTATCCGCGGTGATTTCGGACGGATCCGTCTCTTCGAACTGTTCGGCAAACAAACCAACGAATTCCTGCAATGATTTCATAATCGGCCTTGAATCTGATAAAAAGGTTATATTTGTAAACTCTCGATTAATTATAAACAAGATCTTCTATTGATTCTGTATTGGAATCATATGAAGAAACTATTGTCCTCATACAATATAACTGATTATGAACGAATTGCAAGCGAATGCAACCCAAACGGACCATTGTAAGGCCATCGTCATCGCCTGCCGCAGGGAAAAACGACGATGCCCCTAATTTGTATTTCAACGGATGACGGGTATATTGGTTTTTCAACTGTATTCACATCTTGTTTTGCGAAGAGAACATGGGTGATATCCATTTCGCGAGGAGGCGAAAAAACTTGCGATTTGGATATATGGAAATATGGAATAGAGGCAAATGTCATTTCTGGAGTTTAACGCAATCAGAATCGCCGGAATGTCCGCCGGCGTGCCCGCGAATGTCGTGCAGACTGTATCCACGACGGATCAGTACGGTGCGGACGACTTCATCGCCATGACGGGCATCAAGGAGAAACGGTACTCCAACAGTTTCACCACGTCGGATCTCTGCCTGCCGGCCGCGGAAAAACTGATACAGGATTTGCAATGGGACAAAAGCGAGATCGGCGCGCTGGTGTTCGTCACCCAGACGCCCGACTATGTCCTGCCCGCGACCTCCTGCATCCTGCAGGACAAGCTGAAGCTCAACAGGGAGTGCATGGCGTTGGACATATCGCTTGGATGCTCCGGCTGGGTCCACGGACTGGCCGTCCTGAGCGGCCTCATGCGCGGCGGGGCCATCAGAAAAGCGTTGCTTCTGGCTGGCGACGCGCGGAAGCAGGTCTATGAGGAGCCGGACCAATTGTTCGGATACGCCGGAACGGCGACCGCCTTGGAGTTCACGGGCAACGACGCCGACCGGTTCATGTTCCATTTCGGAACGGACGGCAGCGGATACGACGCCATCATCCGGCCTGCCGGCGGATGCCGCAACCAGGCGACTCCCAAGGACTTCGAACTGGTCGAATGTGAAGACGGCCGCAAACGCCACAACTTCCAGACGCGCATGAAGGGGATGGATGTCTTTGGCTTCGGCATCTCCACCGCCCCGAAATCGATCAAGAAGCTGGGCGAGCATTTCGGCTTCGACTACATGGCCGCCGACTATTGCGTCCTCCACCAGGCCAACATGAAGATGAACGAGGCGATCGTCAAGAAGCTGAAGATCGGGGAGGAAAAGGCGCCCAGCAGCATGTCGCATTTCGGGAACACGTCGTCCGCGTCCATTCCGCTGACCATCGTGACGCAGCTGAAGAACAAAATCGAAAACAAGAAGACGAAGTTCATCTGCTGCGGTTTCGGCGTCGGCCTCTCCTGGGGGACCGTCGCGTTCGAGACGGATTCCGTTGTCATATCGGATCTGGTTGAAGTCAAGGAAGAAGCGTAAGGATTTGGAAATATGTCGGAAGCATACAATCCATTCTCCCTTCGTGGGAAGACGATATTGGTCACGGGCGCCTCGTCGGGCATCGGGCAGGCCACGGCGGTCGAATGCTCGAAGCTTGGCGCGCGGCTGGCCGTCTGCGCGAGGAATCCGGAACGGCTTCAGGAGACGTTCACGCAGCTGGAAGGGGAGGGGCACAGCCAGATCATCGCGGAGCTGACGTCGCCGGAGGATGTCGCGAATCTGGTGGACCAGTCGCCCGAACTGGACGGTCTTGTCTTGTGCGCGGGCAAAGGGCTGACGCTGCCGTTCGCGTTCTGTTCGCGTGAAAAGTACGATGACATTTTCAACATCAATTTCTTTTCGACCGTCGAGACACTGCGGCTGCTGGTGAAGAAGAAGAAACTGGCGAAGGGGGCGTCGGTCGTGATCGTGGCGTCCATCGGCGGCGTCGGCGTGTTCAGCGTCGGCAACGCCATCTACGGCGCCTCCAAGGCGGCGTTGACATCCACGATGAAATTCTGCGCCAAGGAACTGGCGCCGAAGAAGATCCGTGTCAACAGCGTCAATCCGGGCATGACGAACACCAAGCTCATCAACCGCGGCACGCTGACCGAAGAGCAGTTCAACGCGGACATGGAGAGATATCCGCTGAAACGCTACGGCGAGCCGGAGGACATCGCGCATGGCATTGTCTACCTCCTGTCGGACGCCTCTTCATGGGTGACCGGACAGGCGTTGGTGATCGACGGGGGCGTTTCAATTTGAGTGCGATTTGCGGACGATTATGACTACTGAAGATACAATCAAGAAAATCATTGCCGAAGCCCTTGAAGTGGATGTGGAGAAGATAACGGACGATCTGGCCATCAATGGCATTCCGGAATGGAATTCCATCGGCAACCTCGCCATCATCAATGCGCTGGAGGACAAGCTGGACATCAGCTTCCCGATAGACGATTTGTTTGAACTGACGAGCGTGGAGGGCATCGTCGAGGAGATCGCCAAACTGGAGAAGGAAAATGCCTGAGCACAGCCCCATCCTTTCCGCCATTCAACGGCATGCCGCGGAGACGCCGCAGGCCGTGGCGTTGATTTCGGCCGCCAAAGAGCGCGTGACGTATGCGGCGTTGTATGAAAAGATCGTGCAGGCCGCGGCCTTCCTGCAATCCCACGGCCTGCGCAAAGGCGACCGCATCGCGTTGTCCGCGCGGACGGAGCTGGATTTCATCTACGTCTATTTCGCCGCCCATCTGCTGGACGTCGTCGATGTCGTCGTCGACGCGAACGCCAATCCGAAGAAACTGGCGTACATTCTGGATCTCACGAAGCCGAGGCTCGCGTTCGGCTTCGAGACGGAGGTGTGCGTTTCGCTCAAATACGACCAGATCGACTACGGGAAACGGCTTGAATCTACCGACGGGCAGTCCATGGCCGCCGACGACACGGCGGACATCGTCTTCACGACGGGCACGACGGGCCTTCCGAAAGGCGTCATGCTGTCGCATTTCAACATCTTCTCGTCCGCGGACAACATCAACGGATTCATCGGCAACACGGAGCATGAAGTGGAAGTATTGGGATTGCCGTTGTGCCATTCCTTCGGGCTTGGGCGTCTTCGCTGCACATTGATAAAAGGCGCGACGATGGTGCTGGTCGGCAGCTTCGCCAATCTCAAGCTGTTTTTCAACGCGATGGACGAGTTCCACGCCACGGGCTTCGGCATGGTGCCCGCCGTCTGGGCGTACATCCGGAAATTCAGCGGGACGCGGATATCGAAATTCGCGGGCCAGCTGAAGTACATTGAAATCGGCAGCGCGGCCATGCCGATCGACTCGAAGAAGGAGCTGTGCGAACTGTTTCCGAATACGCGCATCTGCATGCACTACGGCCTGACGGAGGCCTCCCGTTCGGCGTTCATGGAGTTCCATGAGAACATGGACCGGCTGAACACCATCGGCAAGCCCGTGTCGGCCAAGGTGGACATCCGGATCTTCGACGAGAACGGGAAAATGCTACCGGACGGCGAGCAGGGCGAGATCTGCGTGAAGGGCAACATGGTGACGAAATCCTACTACCGGCCGGAGGAGAACGCGAACGCGTTCTTCGGCGACTATTTCCGCACGGGGGATGTCGGTTACCGCGACACGGACGGCAATTTCTATCTGGCCGGCCGCCGGAAGGAGCTGATCAACGTCGGCGGGAAGAAAGTCAGCCCGCAGGAAGTGGAGGACGCCGTCTGCTCGCTCGGCGTCGAGGACTGCATCTGCGTCGGCATGGAGGATCCGAACGGCATTCTCGGCGAAGTGCCGAAGGTCTATATCGTGAAGAACGGCACGGACATGCCGTTTGATGAAATCCGCCGGAAGCTGGCGCCGTTGCTGGAGGACTACAAGATTCCGGCGGCGTTCGACTGGATCGACGAGATACCGAAGACATCCTCCGGCAAGAAACAGCGTCTGTCATTGAGAAATCCGTAATATGACCTGCCAATTAACCACAAACCATGTAAAAGTCGTCGGCGTCGGCGCATGCGCCCCGCGTTTCGCGGAGGAGAACATGCGGCTGCCCATTTTCGCGGATCCGTCGGAAGCGGAGAAGGTCGTCCAGTCGACGGGAATTGAGCGCCGCCACATGGTGTCGCCCGGGACGACGGCCTCCGATTTGTCCGTGAAGGCCATCGGACGGCTGCTGGAGGATCTCTCATGGGACATCCGGACGGTGGACTGCCTGTTCTACGTCTGCACGTCGCGCGACTACATCGCCCCGCAAACGTCGTGCATCCTGCAGGACCGCCTGGGGATGCGGAACGACAGCTTCGTGATGGATCTGCCGCTCGGCTGCTCCGGCTGGGTCTACGGCATGAGCGTCATCACGTCCATGATGCAGACAGGCTTCCTGAAGCGCGGGCTTCTTGTCGCCGCCGAGACAAACACCTTGAACAGAAGCATGAAGGACCGCACGGTGCGGCCGCTGTTCGGCGACGCGGGGACGGTCACCGCCTTGGAGTTCGATCCGTCATGGAACCATCCGAACAATTTTGTCTTCGGCGTGGACGGATCCGGAGCGGAGGCGATCATGGCGAAATTCGGCGGGATGCGGCATCCGACGACCGTCGACGCCCTGCAGGAACGCGAGGTCGAGCCAGGCGTCGTGCGCAAGGGGACGGACATGGCCGTGCACGGGATGGATGTGTTCGGCTTCGCCATCAAACGGCCGCCGCAGTCGCTGAAGGAGCTGGCGGCGACCTTCAAGATCGACATGGATTCCATCGACTTCCTGTATCTCCACCAGGCCAATTTATTCATTGACGAAAAAATCCGGAAGGCGTTCAAGATACCGCCGGAGAAAGTGCCTTACTGCATCCGCGACTACGGCAACGTGACATGCGCGTCCATCCCGCTGACCATGGCCACGCAGGACAAGGCGGCGTTGTCGGGCCGTCTGAACCATTGCGTCGCCTGCGGGTTCGGAGTCGGGCTGGCGTGGGCGAGCATGGAGTTCCATCTGGACAGGATTCTTTCTTCCGGCGTCGTCGATTACGAAAGCTGAAGGCGGCGTGCCGCCGTCCCCTGCCGGATAGAATTGAAAAGACGAAGCGGAAATGGTATATTAAGCAAGGTAACGACCTTTTTTCTTGAACCATTTTAGCTGTCCATGGAATACACTGTCCGATTCAAACTGACTTCTGACCTGACACCGGAGGATTGGGACGCCTACGTCAAGGCGTTCAACGACGTGTTCAACAAGGATTATACCGTCGAACAGCTAAAGTCCAAATACACAGGCACTTGCTGGGGGTATTCCATGCATGGCCTCCTGTATGTCGAAGACCTGCTGGTCGGCGGCCAGACGTTCATGCCGCAGAAAGTGGACTACAAGGGGCGGGAGATTTTGCTGGCGAACGGTTGCGATTCCTTCACGTTGAAGGATTACCGCGACGATCCAATGGCGATGATGAAAGCGCGCAAGCCGTCCTATGAATACATGAAAGCGCACGGCGTCAGCGGCACGTTCGGCTCGACGTACAAGGCTTTTGTAAAATATCTGACGCATTTTCTCGGCGTGAAGGTGATCGGCATGCCGACCAACTGGGTGCTGCCCGTGTCCTATTTCCATGGAGTTCTGGGGCTTGTTGTCAATCCTGTGTGGCGGACATGTGTGAAAATCCTCCTGTCAATCAACACGTTGCGCAAACGGAAACTTTACGGCGGCGACGAGTTGTTCAAGCCCGTTGGCTACTACACGCCGTCCGCCTATTATACGACGTTCAAGCAGCTGAAAAACGGCAGGCGATGCAATTACTACATATCGTCGAAGAACCACCTTGTGATCATCCATGATGATTTCGAGACGGTTGCGGATTTCGCCGGCGGCGTAAAGGAATTGCTGGCGGACTGCAAATACCGCGTCCGCGCGGTGGAATATCGTACAGGATGCCGCCTCCCGTTCCCGTTCTATGCGTACAAGAAAGATGAAATCATGAATGGAAAACTCTGGGATGAAAGCATTTCCATGGAGGATTTCTGCGATTTCACCAAATGGCGGTACAAGCGAGGCTATTTTGATTAAACTGATTGTCAATGCGGATGATTTCGGATATTCAGCCCAAGTGAACGAAGCGATCGTGAAGGCGTTCGCCGACGGGCTGGTTTCCTCCACCACGCTGATGCCCAACATGCCGGGCTTCGACGACGCCGTGGCATTGATACGGCAAGGGCGGATTCCCGCCGATTCGACGGGCGTGCATCTGAATCTTTTCGAAGGCGAACCATTGACGGAACAGATGAAAGCATGCCGTGTGTTCTGTGGCGAAGACGGACGTTTCCATGGACGGCGGATTTCGTTTTCAGCGCCGCGCCGTTGTCTGGAAACCGTCCGCCTTGAACTGGAGGCGCAACTGCAAAAGGCGATGGACACGGGACTTGCATTCACGCATCTGGACAGCCATGCGCACCGTCATACGAACTGGTATGTGGGGCGGGTGGTCATCGAACTGGCCAGAAAACACGGCATTCCCGCGATTCGGCAGACGACTAATTTAGGCAAGGCAGGTCTGCAGCGGAAACTGTTGCGTGTGCTGTACAACTGGCGTCTTGGTTCGTTGAGAAAAACGCATGTGTTTGGCAATATTCCGGACATGGACGCCGCGTTTCCGCGGATTTGCGGCATGACGGACGGCGTTGTGGAAATCATGTGCCATCCTGTCTGGGACGACGGCGGCCAATTGGTCGACGCCGAATTCGGAAAGCCTCTGGCGGAATTGCTGTCGCCGTTCGTCAAATCGTCCGCCGTCAGAATGTGCAGCTATTTCGGACTTTGAGAACGGTTCCGTAAGGACTGGAAAAAGGAAAAAAAGAGGGGCTGTTGCGATGTTTGCAACAGCCCCTCTTGTGTGGATGCTATGGCATCAGGTTGGCAGAATTACATCATGCCGCCCATGCCGCCCATGCCGTCCATGCCGCCGGCGGGCATCGCGGGTTCCTTCTTCTCTTCGGGCAGATCGCAGATCATGCATTCGGTCGTCAGCAGCAGGCCGGCGACGGAAGCGGCGTTCTGCAGGGCGCAACGCTCGACCTTCTTCGGGTCGATGATACCGGCCTTCAGCATGTCGACGTATTCGTCCTCAGCGGCGTTGTAGCCCATGTTGCCGTCGAGTTCCTTGACCTTCATGACGACGATGGAGCCTTCGACGCCGGCGTTCAAAGCGATCTGGCGGAGCGGTTCGTCGACGGCGCGCATGACGATGTCGGCGCCGACGGCTTCGTCGCCCTTCAGCTGCAGTTTCTTGATGGCCTTCGCGGCGGCGCGGATGATGGCGACGCCACCACCGGGGACGATGCCTTCCTCGACGGCCGCGCGGGTCGCGTGGAGGGCGTCTTCGACGCGGGCTTTCTTTTCCTTCATTTCGGCTTCCGTCGCGGCGCCGACGTGGATGACGGCAACACCGCCGGCCAGCTTGGCCAGACGTTCCTGCAGTTTCTCGCGGTCGTAGTCGGAAGTCGTCTCTTCGATCT
>JAEEGH010031854.1_pt1 | contig 10164 bp, 5 predicted proteins | sample 9134181 | NCBI WGS metagenome assembly JAEEGH01 (sample SAMN16246544, study PRJNA631951) | gut metagenome | biome: gut microbiome; feature: rumen; material: DP-attached | host: Bos | place: Iran: Karaj | collected 2018-10 | reverse complement strand
CTCATCACCATATTCGCCAGAACAAATATTTTTATACTGTTTTTTATAGAACAATTCCGCTTCTTGATCAGAAACAATACTAGCACTAGACAATATGCCCGCTTCTGAAGGATGCTCAGAAAGAACCATACTACAAAATGAATCTATGGTTTCCATAAAGCACAAATCAATATTTTTCAACGCCTCTGCGCACCGATTTCTAGACTCAAGCGTCGGTTTCGGCAGTTGTCCGGCAACGCCCTTATCTTCCCAAACATAATCAGGATTACTTCTATCACTCAGGAGAGCCTGAAATCTTTCATAAAATTCTCGAGCCGCAGCCTTCGTAAAAGTAATTGCACATATTTTTTCAACAGGACGACCCGCTTCAACCATAGCGATCATTCGGCTGACAAGCATTGTCGTTTTTCCCGAACCCGCACCAGCGATGACAAAGAAATTATTATCCATATCCGACACAATTCTATTGCGGGACATTTCATCGATTTCCTGATTCGTCATATTACTCATTATCTCCATCTCCTTCGTCCTGAATTTTTCCGCAAACCAAGCCAAACTTGCAATACTTGCAAGGATTTTCGTCCGTTTTTTCTTTATTTAAGACGCTTTCCGGAATCGGGAAATCCATTGTTTCTAAATGATGTTTAAATAAAGTCAGCTTTTCTGAAAGCAGCTGTTTCATTTCATCATCATATCTGCAAGATATTGTTTCACCTTTTCGTAAATATCGAAATTCTCCACCAGTTACATTAAAGCCCTTCTGTTCCATCAAATAGGCATATATAACGATTTGCAGACAAGTATCAATATCGTCTTTTATATGTTCGACAGACCGACCTGTTTTAAAGTCCACAATCAAATATGAACCATCTTCCTTTTGTTCCATACGATCAGGAAAGCCATGTATTTTCACACCACTTTTATGCGTACACTCAACATCCTCTTCCATAAAGACTACTTTCCTATGGGGATCCATCTTATACGCAGTTTCCATCATTGTAAGAAACTCTTCTCGTTTTGGCGCGACACGTTCTATTACATAAGCCGGATGTTCAGCAATGAATCTGTCAAAAAATTCTCCTGAAAGTTCTAAGAATTTTTCTAGAGTCATATCCGAATTCGCAAGTTTTTCCATCAATGAATGAGCCAATGTACCCCATTCATTAGCAGCAATCACTTCAAACGGAGAATCATCTTCTAGCGTAGGGATGCCTAGCAGATTTGACAACATAAAGGACCGCGGACAATTGAAGAAATTTTTCAATGCAGACGGCGAATACGCTATATCAAAATTCAATTTGGCAACATTCGATGCCTTAGCGCAATCAAACGAATTCCTTAATATAGGAGTTTCATTTGTATAGGCCTTTCCGATTTCTCTTGTAACAGAAATTGCAGGATCAAAATAACCGACTTTTTTTGTAAACTCGTTTAGTTCATTTAAACTCGCCGATCGGCCCAACTTTTTGTTATAAAGTTCATATACTAAAGAAGACGCATTATTCTTTTTTAATTCCGATACATTAAAACCTGAATACGATAAATAGACTTTAGTTCCTAAAGCCGAGGCCAAGTCCGTTAATGCATAAAGTTTCTCGACTTTTCCCTTGACTTGTCCAGCCGAAGTCATGTACGCAGCATTTTCACCGAACGCCTTTATATCTTCATCAAGCAACAGGTAATTTTCCTTCGGTGCACCAGGATAAAGAGAGGCAGATAAACCTGCTACGTAAAGATTGTTCCGAAGAGATGGGATTGCACCATCAATATCCGTCACATATAGTTTACCTTCTTCACTTTTTTGAACGCAAACATTCTTATTAAGAATGTTTTGGATAACCCCTTGCTTATAAAGACTATCCATACCTGCAGTCATTTTCAATTCTCTACTTATCGCCACAGCAGCAGAATTATCCAACGCCATCAACAGTTTTGCGCTATTTGTATCCGAGCCTCTACGAATGTAAGCGTATTTATCAATAAACTCTTCCGTTTGAAGAGCTAATTCACTAGCAACAACTTCGAGGGCTGAGATATAGGATTTTTTTTGCTGTATATTCTGTAAAGCTTTTCCATCTTTCTCAGCTCGTTCTTCTTCCTCAATTGCCTTCTTAAAATCTTCTAATCTTTTTTTATTCGTGGATTCATCCGGCGTCAATCGAAGATCTACGAGAATCTCGTAAAAGGCATTCCAATGGAAATTTTCTTGACAAGGGAACGCCTTTTTCAATTTAGAACGATCAAAAGTACTACTTGAAAGCATTTCCTTCAAAGCAACAGCACTATCTACACCATTGTTGCTCCATTTGCTATACAGTTTCAGCAATTTTGCCGGATTAGAATTAGCAATTGGAATTCCACAGCCAAATGACATCGGAACATCATGGAGAACGGCATAATCAAAAAGTAATTGGCTATATGTAGCCCTATCAGTAACAGCAACAACGCACTGATCCACCCGATTCGTCCTGTAAATCTCAGACAAAATCGTTTCTATTTCGTTAGCTTCTCCATAGCAATTACGGATTTCCTCAATGTCTATTTTCGTTTCTTGTTTACCATACAATTGAGCAATCTTCATTTGCGATACGTTTCCACCGGATAGCTTATTTAAAAGCGCTTTTTCCAACGGATTTAGAGGATATTCATTTAATACTATAAATTCCGAATCCAACTTATCGCATTTTTCAATGGCCATTCGAATTAGCGATACGCAATCAATTACATTCTCATCTTCTAGAACCTGAACATACTTTCGATATACCGAGACAAGCGCATTGTTCTTATCTTGGAAAATTCCCTTCCCCATTATTTCAGAAATGCATTGATTTTCATCATTCGAAGGAACAAGACTCCGCATCAAACGAATTGCGTCTGCAATTTTCTGAAGGTCGGCATAAGACGAAGACTCAAAATACTTTTCGCCTTCAACAGCTTTTTCTATACGCAAGACTTCTTCTTTCTTACTCACAAAATCAGAGGATATGTGAACATTAGAACGCATAAGTGCCGTACGGGCCAATTCGCATGCATCACATACCCGCAAATTAAAGCAACTCACTCCATGAAGAGCAAGATTAACCATGAGTTCTCGCCCATTAAGCCCAGGCGCCAATACAATTCGTTCTTTCATTGAAATACTCCTATATTTTCCCGTAACGGCTAGTTCTTTTAGGCGTTTGAGGATCAAGATCTAGCAACCATTTTGCAACAAACCTTATAAAGATTTTCTTCTACGTTTTCCATTTCCTTTTTGAATTTTTCCCATTCAGTATCACTATCATAAGCAGGAATAGGAACTGCAATAATAGATATTTTTCCACCATAGCCCAAAGCTTCTTTAGGCGAGTCCGGTGTTTGAATCACACCTTTCCGCGCCTTATCTTTATAAGGGGAAATAAGAACTGCTTTTTGAGCTTTTAGGCAATGCATGTAGGATAGCATTTGAAAAAGATCTTCGCGTTTGTAGTGAAAGGACACTCCATTCTTTTTTACGCTCGAGTCATCTGAACTTTCATCCGAAATTTCACCATCTATAGTACACAACTGTTTATACTTAGCATCAAAAACTAAAGCGTCTTCAGCGTTTTCAGATGTTTGCTCACGATAGAAGTCAGGATAATAATCATGACCACCTTTAAAGATTTTTATACCTTTTTGATTTTCACGATTGTTTGAATGAATCAATCCTAATTTATGTTTTTCAAACACCTTTGCTAAATACTCTTCCCACAGAGATGCTCCATCAAACAGAATCCCTGTAATAGGCTGATTGTCAGACTTGCCATAGCTCAATTTTTTATGAAGTAAAATAGCCAAGCAAAGTTTGCGCAACGGTTCATAAGCAGTATAATACGGATGCATCACCGGATGCAAATTTTGCGAAATAACCTGCATTTTCAAATTTTTTGAATAAGTTGGAGTCGCAGCAACAATATCATTCACATCATCTCGCACATCATCATTTGTACCCAAAACAGCGCCACCGTATTTCAAAGTGCGGATATATTCTATTGTATGCCTAACAAGTTGCGTTATCTTATTATCAGTCGTATATTCGCGAGTATGGTAAGCAATTTTTCCATTGAACGGCATATTACAGCGAATATGTCTTGCCACATCTATAGGACCACGAACATTTGAATCATTATATTCACGCGTTACATACGCACGATAAATTCCCTGTTTACAAGCGGCTTTTAAATAACCAGGGAAAAGATAATACAGGAAATCAAAAATTTGTTCTTCTGCAGAACCTGTTTTAGGTACAAAAGCAACATTACACACTTTCTGAAGCATGTAGTGTAAGAAAAAATTTTTTCCTACCCCATCCTCATTTTTTATTTCATCAAATCGGGACGTAATTTGCATTTGCACATCATCGCCAAGACCAATAAAGCCCATTATATTGCCAGTCTGGAATGACGGATTCCCTTTAGTGCGATTTGTCAGTTTAAAGATAAAATTATCTTTTTTGTTCAACTCACTTTCAGCACTCTTCGACGGAAACACTACAAACTTGTCATTCTTTTCAGCATGGGAGGCCAAATCCATTATGGATTTTTCATTGATATTTTCTAACCTATTTTTCAAAACGTCTTCAAAAGACGGCATCCCGCCATCCTTTTCAGTAGCCCAAGCGGCATTCCACTCCGTTAACCGGTTATCATTCAAAGAAATAATTTTCATTTTCTATTCTTTTGCCAAGGTTATTCGGCTTTAGCATCTTTATATGCAGCTTCTATTTTGTCTTGTTTTCCTTTAGCATCATCCATACCACGGAGATATTCATGAACAACTCCTTCTATATGGAATTTCCAAAGCTTATCAAAGTCGCCATCATATTTATTTAATTTCAAGAAATATGCAGGACCAATATGATATGCGGATGAAAGGCCTTCAGTTTTTTCAATAGCAATATTCAAGGCATTCATTTTTGCTATTGCTAATTTTTTCAGTTTTTCGTCCTTAATTTCATCAAGCATTTCTATTCTATCTTTAACTTTGATTTCCTTGAATGCGAACCTGCGGCGCATAGCAAAATCCATACTTTCGACGCTACGATCTATATCGTTCATCGTACCAATGATATAGACGTTTTTAGGAACGAAGAAATGACCATAATTGTCCTTATTTAAATCATTCTTCTTTCCATCTTTTTCAACCTCATTCTTATTTATACCAAGAGCCAAGTCAAATGCATTAGGTTCTTCCTGAAGATTGGCATACTGAGTTTTTATTTTTCCTTCAGTTCCACGATATCCTGGATCAATAGAAAAGAAAAGCTCTCCAAAAATCTTAGACATTTCACCGCGGTTGATTTCGTCAATAATGAAAACAAAAAAATTACTTTTTCCAACTATAGATGCTTTTATTTCACGAGCAATTGCATATAAATACGAATCGCCTAACGTATGATATCTTTTTCCATCATCTTTTTCAGGACGATTTAAAATTTTCTGAATATCCTTAACATATTTCAAATCTTGACATTTCACCACTTCAATCAAATCATTGATTTTTATAAACCACTGAGATATTTTGGGATTTTTGGGAATTTCGATTCGAACAGAATCATCATTTCTATCTAGTATATTAAATTCACCACCAGAGACAATAAAATGTTTTTTTTCTTCCGTTGCGCAACATCTATCAATATATTCTATGCACTTTTTTCTCCAATATTGATTATCTTTAGCCCCGTCAAAAGACGGCTTTTCCCCGACCATCGTTTTTAAAGCCTTTTTGCAGAAAGCTTTAAAAACACCATCCTTCAGCTCAAAACCAATTTTACCTTGAACTTGATTTACAGGACGTAAGCCCTCAACAAAGTCCGTATAATCATACGATTGATGGAACTGAACAAAACCGCAACGTTCATTAAATTGCTTTACTTCTTCCGGCGTCAAGTTTTTTTCAGCATCACCAAAAATTATTTCCTTAGCAATTTCCTTTGCTAAATATGTTTTTCCTGTTCCTGGAGCTCCATGTAGGATAATATTATGATTTTTCAGCAATAAAGTGATGTAATTTATCTGTTCTTTAGAATTTTTACTTTGTTCTATCAATCTTATAATTTCATCGCCATATTTTTGATAAAACTCAATCATCGCATCAACGGCTTCTTTTGCTTTCACATCAGGATCAGCTTCACCAACTTCAACAACTTTGTATGTAATGCATGCATTTTCTACGTTGTGTCTTGAAGTCCTTTTTAAATCATTAAATTTTTCACAGTCTCCAATTAGTTGACCTAAAGAACGTTTTGAATCAAATTTCTTTTCAACGTGAAAAGCTACATTACAACTTGTAACAGAATCTTTCTCACCTTGTATTTCAAATTCAAAATGACACTTTTCTTTTTCCCAATCTTTGGGATCATATTTTTTCGGTCGATACTGAATATATGTTGTGGAATTTCGAGAAGGTGGCATATACTGTAAAGATGCAGCATCACCTTGACTCATCAACTCTTTAATTTTTTTCGTAAAAGTTTTTCTATCAATCGGCATAGAACTACCTAAATTTTTTTTAAAATAACGAATTAACGGGTAGTTTCTTCTTTATTCTATTTCCCTTTTGGAATAGCCATACGCTTTGGCTAAATCCCTCAGGTTCTTCTCTGCATTATCCATACCACGGAGATATTCCTTTACAACCCCTTCAATATGGTATTTCCAAAGCAAATCAAAATCACCCTTGTAATTTTTCAGTTTAAGGAAATATGCAGGGCCAATATGGTACGCAGAAGAAAGTCCATCAATTTTTTCAATGTCTTTATTCAGTGCCACCATGCGATCTTCAGCCTCTTTAGCTTTACCACCTACCCCATGATCTTCATCATAAAGCATTTCTACACGATCAGCTGCAGTTATTTCTTCAAAAGCAAAACGGCGGCGCATAGCAAAATCCATGCTTTCAACACTGCGGTCAATGTCATTCATCGTGCCGATGATATAGACATTTTCAGGCACGAAGAAATGACCATATTTGCCTTTATTTAAATCATCCTTCTTTCCGTCTTTTTCAACCTCATTTTTATTTATACCAAGAGCCAAGTCAAATGCATTAGGTTCTTCTTGAAGATTTGAATACTGCGTTTGAATAGCAAACGGAATTTTACCCTTTTCCAGGTCTTCTTTTTCCACACGATAGCCAGGATCAATAGAGTAGAAAAGCTCACCGAAAATTTTGGACATTTCGCCACGATTGATTTCATCAATGATGAAGATAAAAGGCATTTTGATTTCGTGCGTTTTGCCAGCAATAGATACTGTTACGGACTCATTAATCTTTTTCAAAGCTTTTTCGCAGAAATCCTTAAAAACGCCTGGAAGCAATTTAAATCCAATTTCTGTTCCATTTTTTGTAGGACGCAAACCTTCCACAAAATCCGTATAATCATAAGATTGATGGAACTGCACAAAACCACAACGTTCGTTAAATTGTTTTTTCAGAGATTCATATAGTTCTTTTTTATCAGAAGCAACATTTTCCTTTTTTTGATCTATCAAATCATGTTCTTCTTTAGTAAATATCAAATCCTTAGCAATCTGTTTCGCAAGGTACGTTTTACCTGTACCCGGAGCACCATGGAGAATGATATTGTGGTTATTAACAAGAAGTTCCTTCAACGATTCAGTATCCTTAGACTTTTTTCCACCTTCATTTTTTTGATCCAAATATTTTTTTTCAATATTTTCAACTAATTTTAGATATTTATCTACTATTCTCTCGCCATCTACAGTTTTTTCACTAAATTCATGCATTTTGTCTAAAGCTTGTTTTAAAGAATCTTCAGTCCAAGCTTCATTGCTTTTCCCAAAAACAATATATATTCCACTTTCGTTTTTTGAAGGTTGTCCCTTAGAGCATTCATAGCCGTATTCTTCAGCCCATTTTGTTAATTCTTTAAAAAGATCAAAATAAAAGCCTTCAGCTTTAGCATCATTCCTTCTATAATCAAGAGAAAGCCTAAATATTGTTTTTTTACTTAGCAACGTATAGACAATGTTCTTACCATACTTGTCTTTATCTATAGCAATAGGATCCTTTCTAAGAAGAAAATAGTCTTGGCCGGAGGACGGCGGTATCATCTCCCACTTTTTTTCATTCTCTGAATTTTGCTCCAACATCCATTGATCTACAAAATTCTTCATTTCTTCTCTAGTCATTTTCTTTATTTCCTTGTCATTTAAATTTTTCCATGCGGGGTGAGGGTAACAAATAGACATTACCCATCATATTCATACAGTTCAAATATACACTAAATTCTACAACGCAAGCAAAGCACGAAACCACTCCAGAAGAGCTTATGGCGTCGGACACGCCTCCTTTCATTTACGAGGTCGTCCCGATTGAAGTTGTGCAATAAAAGATTACTTTTTATTTCTCATAAAGCTTTTCCGCCTGCTGCAAAAGAGTCTGGTTAAACTCTATCGGCTGGCGGACAATCTCGCGGAACAAAGCCTCAAGACGCAGATCATCAACATTGCCCAAGTTCCCCTTGATGTATTCCACCCAGTCCAAGAGGGCGTCAATCTTGAAGCACAAAAGCCACTTGGCATTTTTCCATGCTTCCCAGTCAAATTTCCGACTGGAACGGAACAGATTCAAACCCAGCGCATATTTCTCCGGCTGTGTTTTTACGAAATCCGTGACATATTCCATCCGGTCAAATCCATTGGTCGTTGACGGGCCGACAGAATCTAGGTAATAGAGGGCAATCATGTTAGCCAAAGGCTCCTCAACCCATGTTTTCAGACAATAAAGGCCCGACGTTGGAGCATCCATAATAGCATGCCCCAGCTCGTGAACCAAGGTCAGAGCCGTAGTGTATTTTGAATCCTGCCATTTCTGATGCTGGTTGCGGATTTTTTCGTATGAGACCCAAATTTCTGGTCCCTGGTCCTGGAACTCGCCCTTAGGGAAGTAGAGGCCGATGGGATCACCCCTATCTACTAGAGCCGTTTCTAGTTCCCAAAACCGATCTTCATCCACGATATCATGGAGTTTGTCTAAATCATCGGAAACGCCACAATCAATCGCCAGGCCCTTTTGGTTGATGGTCCTTTCACTGACAAAAAAAATAGGGATTTCGAGGGCCTTGCTATAGATGCCGTAACCGCACTCTTCTTCAGCAGGAGCTATAATGTGCTTTTCAAAATACATAAGCATATCGTCTGACGGCATAACCGTCTCTGACGTGTCTGGCTCTTGTTGGAATTTGATTTTGTTCACGAATTTTGGCTTTGGCATTAGATATGCTTCACTTTTTTTTGGGGGTAATATATATAAAATTTATGGGTATACAAAAAAGCCTCCGCGGAGCTATTTGGGGTCATGGGGGCAATTTTAATTCAGCAAAAATATTTTACGGGAAGTTTTGGCGCTACTTTTCTATCTGCGCTTTAATTTTTTCCACTAATTCTTTTGCGACATTCTGCATTTTAGCAACGAAGTCGTCCCATTGGGTTGCACAAGCTGGAATAGGGACTGCAAACACAGATATCTCACCCTTATAGCCTACGGTTTCCCAATCCCTGATACGGATGTCATTTTCTTGTATTTTACGAGATTCGCTAAATGAGTATGGAGAAATCAAAATGGTTTTCGTTGCCTCTAGAGTATACATATAGGCAAGCATTTGCATCACATCGCGACCTTTGATAAAAACGCGGTACTCGCCATTTCCATTTTTTGGTATATAATTATCTTCTTCAAATTCGGAATCGTTTTTATCAATATCATTGTCGTTCTTATTCACGCACAATTTCTTGTATTTGGCGTCTAAAACAACAGACTTTTTGTTATTCGCCCCATCTCTTTTTCTATAAAAGTCGGGATAGTGATTTTTTCGACCTCCAACCAAAAGCTGTATTCCATTTTCTCCCGTTCTGTTGTTGGAATGAATCAAGTCAACATGATTATCTTCAAACACCTTCGCCAAAAACTCTTCCCATAGCGAGGCTCCATCAAACAAAATCCCCCTAATGGGCTTGTCACTATGACCATAGCTCAGTTTTTCATGCCGTAAAATAGCCAAACAAAGTTTACGCAATGGTTCGTAAGCAGTATAATACGGGTGAGTGACCGGATGCATATTTTGGGAGATTACCTGCATCCTTGAATTTTTCGAATAAGTCGGCGTTGCAGCAACAATGG
>JAEEGH010031853.1_pt1 | contig 10164 bp, 7 predicted proteins | sample 9134181 | NCBI WGS metagenome assembly JAEEGH01 (sample SAMN16246544, study PRJNA631951) | gut metagenome | biome: gut microbiome; feature: rumen; material: DP-attached | host: Bos | place: Iran: Karaj | collected 2018-10 | reverse complement strand
TCGACTAATTCGGGGTTAGCAACTCTTTTCTCTATAAAGTCCGATTCAGTCCGTGCGAAGGAGGAAAGAATGGAAAAGGTATGAAACAATACTTTGGAGAGGTTGAGTACAAAGGCCTGCTTTCGACCCGCGATATTACATTATTACATTATTACAATATTACAAAATGCGTGTTTTTTGCATATTTCGACTTTTTCGTAAGGAGTAGAGGGAAAATTACCGCCCGTCCCAGACGACCTTGTGGCCGTCGAAAAATGGCAGGGTTAGTGATGCCAAAAGTATTTTTATGAGAAAATAAAATGAACGATTCGCCGTTTCATGTGTATGCTGTCATGAAATAACCCCTAAACAAGAACAGTATGAAACGGAAAATGATGACACTACTGGCAGCCGCCACGATGATGACCGCAGCCAGCGCACAGCAGACGGAACGGATAGGCAGAGAAGAGATGCTGACCCTATACGGCGACGCAGCGAAGACGGACAGTCTTTATGATTTCTGGAACACCTACGTCCAGGTTCATCCGAAGGACGAAGTGGCCTGGCGCAACCTCTTCGACGTGTCGGAGAAGAAGGTTTACCGCAGGATCAATACCACCAAGGACTGGAAAGGCAGCGAGGAATACCGCAAGCAGCTGAACGTGGTGGGACGTATGGAGAAAGCCATCCCCGGCACCTATACCTTTTATTATTGCGCCTACGAAGGCAGCTATCTCCCAGAGGAGGAAGAGAAACTGGCAAAAGAACACGACATACTGACGCTGTACATGCACCACGATACGTATGCCGATTCTGCCATCGCTACGCTGCCTGCCGATGCCTTGGCCGGTGACTACGAGCGCTGGATACAACACCTCATTCCGATGAGTGACACCGTGCGGATTGACCAGCTGCTGAAGCGTTGCTACGAGAGTGGGCAATATCCTGAGGAGACATTGCAATACCACTTCAACGAACTGCAGGGCATGGAGACGGGCGCCGTCTATTGTGGTGCCCACGAGGGCGACATCATCGGCAAGCTCATCCTGCAACGGGTGTTGGGCGTGCATCAGGACAAGATTCTCTATGACGAGAATGCCGCTATGGAGCGCGACTATGTGAAGAATGTGTTTGGGCAAATCGGTATTCCCTTCGACAAGGCGTGGTACGAGCAGGGGTACGAGAATCAGATAGAGAAGCAACGGTCTATCATGCGCTACATCTTCGACCACTCCAAGCGCCCCGTCTATCTGTCGGCCCACAACATGCAGGGATATGTTTTAGGATATGGCTTGCCCGACGAGCTGAAGGCCCGCTTATACAACGAGGGGCTGACCATACGCTACTCCACCAAGCCCTACGACAACATGGCTGTGAAGCGTCGCAACATCGAGCAGCGCTACCGTCTGGAGTATCTGCGCATGCCGTTCCATCCGAAAATGAAGGACACTCAGCTCTTCTCGTTCAGCGCCGATGCCTACGCCATGAACTATATACGGCTGCTGCACGACCAGCTGCCCTACTACAAGAAGCAAAACCGCGAGCGCTATCAGTGGCTGCACGACATCTTTACCGACATCATCGAGCGGTTGGAGAAAGAGAACTACGATGTGGATGAGTTTAAAGCGTACCTGAAATGAACATCTTCCATCTGAAACCGCTGCGCCAGCAGACTGACGAACAGCTGATGGCACGGGCAGCAGCAGGCAGCGATACGGCTTTCGAGGAGCTGTATCGCCGCTATGCCCGCCGACTGAAGGGTTTCTTCTTCATGCAGTTGGGCGGCGACGAGGAACTGGCAGCCGACGCCACGCACGACGTATTCCTCCGCGCCTTCGAAGCCCGAAGCCGCTATCAGGAAGGGCGCAAGGTCGACACGTGGCTCTTCACCATTGCCTATAACATCTGCAAGAACCACTATCGCAGCAATGCCTACGAGGCACAGCTATTGGCCTCCCTCGACGCAGAGCCTGTGTCAAACCAACAGATAGAGGTTGATCTCGACGCTGCCATACTGGACGAGGCCCTCGCACAAGTGCTCAACGAACTGCCCGCCCCGTTGCACCAGATATTCTCCCTACACTACCTGGAGGAACTGACCATCCTGCAGATTGCCGAGATTGTCGGCGTTCCTGAAGGTACCGTCAAGTCCCGACTCCACAAGACAATGAATATTATCCGCAAAAAACTCAAGCAATATGAAAATAAGTAACGAACAGATTATCCAGTCGGCCCGCCGTCAGCGCGAAGCCGTCAACAACAGCATGGACGTTGAACCGTGGTCGCATAGCCATCGCCGTGGACGTGGCCTCGCAGCCGTCATCGGCATTGCCGCCTGCCTCGTCAGCTTCATTGCCGGCTACGGCGTTCACGCCAACATGTCGCAGTCTGACATCCAGCCGTTGGCTCAGACCATTAAGGTGCAGCACGACACTATCATGCAGAAAGAGACCATCCGCGATACGATTTACCAGACCCACACGGTCACAAGAACTGTTACAAAACACGTGGAGTCCCTGACGGCCCAGAGAGAACCGCAGTCGACGACATCGGAAATACCGCAGGCAGCGACACCGGCTGAGCAGATGGCCTGCTCCATGCTCTGTGACAATATTCCCTATGACCTGCTGGCCCAGCCGTGACCCCCAACAATAGTGCTGAGAGGTATTTAATGATAAATAACGGCCTTTTCTTGTCGGTATCGGCAGAAAGTTGTATCTTTGCGGCATAAAATGATGTAAAAACTTGCCGATAAAAAGAGTACGGAGTATTATGAAGAAGACCATCATCACCGCACTATTTACCATCGTCATGATGTTGATAGTAACACCGGTACAGGCGAAAGACAAAATCATTGAAAGACCAGCATTTAGGTCAGAGACATCAAGGGACCTGTGCCCCGTCAAGGTAGAACTGACCAAGAAAGCTACCATCGTGCATTTCCACGTGAATTGCCGTTTTAGGGCGTGGAATATGCAGGGGGCATACTTGGAGTGTGACGGAAAGACCTATGCCTATCAGAGCGGACGCATCATTACGCATGACGGAGCAGACGTGCTGAGCGATGAGCCTTTTGAGTTGAAGAAAGAGTACGACAACAACCTCAGCGATTCACTCATCCTCATGTTTGACCCGCTACCCAAAGATGCCAAGACGTTCGACTTTTTGGAAGGCGACAAGCCCTCATGTTGGAAATATCTCGGCATCCGCCTCGACCATCAGCTTTATCCGTATCGTCTTCCTGAATACCAGAAGCCGGTGGACAATGGCGAGCCCTTGAAACCCCTGACGCTGAATTACGGTCAATGTAAGCTTACTGTCGACAAAGACAGCAGCCTGATGTTCGCCGCAGGCTACACCCAGAATCCCGTCACAGGAGCCAATGAGCATGAGACTCCGGCGAAGGATACCTATCTGATCTCTGTTTATCCAGCAGCTTTCCCCACGTTCCTTGGTCCCTATATTCCCCATTGGGATTTGAATCAGTTCAAGGGCTTGCTCGTTGCCGGCGAGACGCTGACACTTAGCTTCGACGAAGCCGCCTGTGTGGCCTATCAGCACGACTTTGCTGCAGGAAAGCCCGACCCACGCCAATGCGTGCAGGCAGGAGGCAGCATTGGCGACCTTAATCAGGTGTTGATTGACAATCCTGGCTTGGCATTAGGTTGGTCGAACGAAGTGCCCAAATATGAGGCAGGACAGACCTTTGCGGAATGGAGCGAGCAGCTGTGGCAGAACATGGGCAAGTTGCGTCAGGTGATGTTGCAGAGTCCTGACTATACCCGCAGGCAGAAAGATTTCATCCAGCTTTATATCGACTGGATATATCTCTTTGTTCGCGAGAACTACACCCGCTCACTTCGATACAGAATGCATCCCGCAGCAGACAGTATTTGGCAAAAACTGGATGAGACCTACACATTCATAGACCCTCATGCCAAGGATTTGCAGCTTTATCGCGACGGGCGCAGTTATTATCTGCCACTCTACAATAACTATTCAGAGGCTTCTGTTTCCAATCGCTTGGCCTATCTTGATGACAACGGATTGAATCATGGTGAGGTCTATGAAGTATTAAAGGGAATGGCAGAGTCGCAGGCCATCGCAAAGTGGATGATAGAATATCAGGTGCAGTCCGACAGCATGATAAACAGAGTTCATCCCTACTTCCAACCCATGCTCCATGCCTTTTACGACAGCACCAGAGAACTAGTAAAGCGTATGATGGATGAAGGAGAAAAACGTAAGCGCACGGCACCCGACGTGCCTGGCGACCAGTTGGTGCAGGCCATCGTCAACCAGTATCCGGGCAAGGTGGTCTTCGTTGACCTCTGGGCCACATGGTGCGGTCCTTGCATGCGCGGCATCCAAGCGATGGAGCCTCTGAAGAAGAAACTGGCGGATCGCGATGTCGTGTTTGTGTACCTCACCGACGAGAGCAGCAGGCTTAACGATTGGAACAAGCAAGTCATCGATATCCCTGGCGAGCACTATCGCGTGAGTTCAGCCGTATGGAAGCAAATACCCAATGTTCCCGGCATTCCCAAATACTACCTCTACGACAGCGAGGGCAAGCGTGTGTGGGAACATTTAGGCTTTAGCGGTGACGAAACGCTGAAAGACATCGAGGAAGCTATCGGAATAAGACTTGCAGAAGTTCTTGGCGAAAAATAATAGCTGTTTTGTTTGGCAGTTCGGAGAATTCTTTGTATCTTTGCAACTGATAATATTTAATCATTTTCTATAGAAAAGAGATGGAAACAAATAATATTTTGTCAGTTCTTGACAACTATACGTTGGACTCAGAAGATGATATAGCGCTTAAGTTGGCAGAGAATTTCAGACACAGACGGGTAGAGAAAAATCTGACTCGTGAGGAAATGGCAAAGTTGGCCGGAATTGCTGTGAGCAATCTTGTCAGGTTTGAGCAGAAAGGACTTATTTCTTTGAAGAATCTGATAGCGCTCGCTATGGCTTTGGGCTATAGTTCAGAAATCAAGAATCTTTTCGCAACTCCCAAATACGCAACTATGGAGGAACTGACCCAGATTCGCCAAAATACCAACAAGAAAAAGGCCTATAAGAAATTATGAAAGCAATAGACCGCCTGACAGTAAAATACCGTAATCGGATTGTTGGTATACTCTCGCTGACACCCGATGACAAATTCTGTGCCTTTGAGTACGACAAGAATTGGTTGGTCAACGGATTCAGCATATCCCCCCTTGAACTCCCGTTGCGAGAAGGGCTATTCATAGCTAAGCCCCAGCCTTTCTATGGTAATTTCGGAATCTTTGAGGACAGTATTCCTGATGGTTATGGCCGCTATCTTCTTCATAAAGCGTTACTGCGCGAAGGAATCAATGATTTTAATCTGTCTTCATTAGACAGGCTAAGTCTTGTGGGAAGTGGGGGCATGGGAGCACTCACCTATCATCCAGAAACGCATATTCAACAAGGTACGGATATCCGAGACCTTGATATGCTTCAACAGAAGGCGCTTGAAGTATTAAAAGAGCAACAGGACACGGATGCCGGACTTCTGCTGTATAACAGCGGAAATAGCGGTGGGGCACGCCCAAAAGCTATATTCCAAGACGAAGAAGGCCATTGGCTGGTGAAATTCCGCCACACCTATGATCCAAAGGATATCGGACAACAGGAGTTCCATTATAATGAGGTAGCCAGAAGGTGTGGTATCAATGTGCCGGACTTCAAACTGATGAATGGACGTTATTTCGCATCACGGCGTTTTGATATGGATGCTGACGGCCAGCGTATTCATACGGCTACTGCAGGAGGTCTGCTCTGCTTGTCGCTGGCCAATCCTGTACTTGACTACAGCAACCTTCTTGCGTTGACAGGCTATCTCACTCAGAATGCAAAGGAAGTGGAAGAAATGTTCCGTCGCATGGTTTTCAACTATCTGACGGATAATAAAGATGATCACTGCAAGAACTTCAGCTTCTATGTCAGCGAAAAACTCACAGGGGGTTACAGCTGGCATCTGGCACCTGCCTACGATCTGACTCTATGTACGGAAGGCTATAATGGAGAACACGCAACATCCGTCAACGGTACTGGCAACCCTACGTTGAAAGATATGATTGCCATAGGCACCAAAATCAAAATGAAAAAAGAGCGTTGCTATGAAATCTTCAAAGATGTTGAGTCTGCCTGCGACGACCTCCTACTTCATAGAATAAAGTGAGAGAAGGAACTAAAACCATTCATAAACCAATGAAGAAAACCATTATCCTAACCATTATGTTTGCCCTTATCACAATGACGGGGCAGGCACAAAGTAAAATCGGAACACTCGCAGAGACGATGTGGCGTAACGAACAAACAGGCGACTGGGACATAGGATTCACAGAGAAGTGTGCCATCTACGACTGTCGGCTGTGGGACTATAGCGATGTCAGACAGAAGGGCGACAAGTTTGAAGTGACGCTGACGAACAGGGGTGAGAACCTGAAAGTATCCGTCGGCAAGCTGAAGGACGGTAAGCGCCAGATGACAATAGGTAACGGCAAGAAACAGCTGTATTCGCAGATTACCACTGACGAGCTGCCCAACTATCCGACGAAGGACCTGAAGCCCTTTAAGGACAACGGCTACCAAGCAGGCGACACCGTCACGTTTATAGGCTGGCTGAAGAACTTCCCCAAGGAGGTGCTCGACAAGAATCGGAAGTACGAGATATCGGTATCCAGCATCATAACAAGAGAAGGTGTGGATTATACTGGCGATATCGATGACGAGGGCCGCTTCGTCGTGAAGGTGCCTGTAGAGAACAGCCAGCAGATCTATGCCGACTGGGGCAGGACAAACCTGATTTCCGTATTAGAGCCTGGCGAGACCTATTTCCTCCTGATGGACGCTAAGAGTCACCAGCGGCTGATGATGGGACGTAACGCCCGAGTGCAGAATGAACTGCTGGCCCACGAATATCGGAAGGCGTTTGAGCAGTCCGACCAGCACAGCATGACGGAGGAGCAGCTGATAGCCTATAAGGACCTGTGGGCAGGCCTGTACCAGCGCAACGAAGCCATGCTCGACTCTATCCTACAGCAGAACCCCACGCTGTCGCGCCGTTTTGAGGACTATCACCGCACAGGCGATGTCTGTACGATGGCCGAGGAGGTGATGCAGAGCAGCCTGTCTGCAGAAAGTTGGAAACTGCCTCAGGTGGTCAAGAACTATGTGGACTCACTGTTGTGGAAGAACATCGCGGGGCCATACACCATCGCCAGAGAGATGAGCTATCTGCTCTATTATTATTCATCGAATGTTGAGCACGGCAGCAACAATATTGGGAGAACCATCACCATCAACGCCAACAGTCTGCTGCAGATGGAAAAGGATGGCTTCATCAAATTCACGGACGAGGACAGGGAGGTGCTTAGGAAGTGGCAGGTTCTGCTGAATGAATATCAGCAGGCCAAGGAGGAGGACTACCCTGCTATCAGCGAAAAGTATAAAGACCTTGAGGCGCAGATCGGTGCGCTTTTCAACAGGTCTGACGTGCAGACAGCGATCAACGAAAGTCTTGATGCGATACAAATGGAAGTGGCAATATCGGACTCTATCTATGCAGACCCCGTTCTGCGCGACTTCTCCAAGTCTCAGAAGCTGTACGAACGCTTGGATCGTAAGCGTCAGCCACTCAACAAGACCTGTATGGCTATTCTCAACACCATACAGCTGCCGGCTGTCAAAGATGCCATCATGGCGGAGAACGACAAGTTCATCAACATGCAAAAGGCCGAAGTGGCCCACTCAGAATGTCTGCGTCCGTCGTCGGATGTGGAGGGGCTGACTGACGGCGAGGCCATCCTGCGGAAGATTCTCGAGCCCTTCAAAGGCCGCATCGTCTATATGGACCTCTGGGGCACGTGGTGCGGACCTTGTAAAGAGAAGCTGAAGGAGTCGCACCATGTGAAGGAACAGTTGAAGAACTACGACATCGTCTATCTGTACTTGGCCAACAGAAGTCCTGAGGATTCGTGGAAGAACGTCATCAAGGAGTACAACCTCACGGGCCCCAACTGCGTACACTACAACCTGCCAGGAGAGCAGCAGCGGGCCATCGAGCAATTCCTGAAAGTAAACAGCTTCCCCACCTACAAGCTTATCGACAAGCAAGGCACCATCCACGACCTGCATTGGCTCCATGCCGAGGACATGAACAGCTTCATAGAAACCATCGACAAGTTGAACAAATAAACAGCGCATTTCTTGCCAGCATCGGCAAGAAATGCTATCTGAATATATCAATACGCTTCGTTCTCGGTGCGGGCAATAATTTCGTTCTGCAGCTGGGTGGTCATGTCGTTGAAGTAGTCGCTGTAGCCGGCGACGCGGACCAGCAGGTCACGATATTCGTCGGGATGCTGCTGGGCATCGTGCAGGGTGGCCGTGTCAACGATGTTGAACTGGATATGGTGACCGCCGAACTTGAAGTAGGTGCGGATGAGCGAGGCTATCTTCTTTTGGTCTTCCTCACGCTTCAGCAGTTGCGGCACAAAGCGGACGTTGAGCAGCGTGCCGCCGCTCTTGGTCTGGTCGAGCTTTCCGAGTGACTTGATGACCGCCGTAGGACCGTGGGTGTCGCTGCCGTGGGCGGGGCTGGTGCCGTCGCTGATGGCGAAGTGGGCGAAGCGGCCGTTGGGTGTAGCTCCGCAAACGCTGCCGAAGTAGTTGTGGCAGGTGGTCGAGAGCATATTCAGCTGCGTCTTGCCGCCACGGGTATTGGGCCTTCCCTCGATGGCCTTCACTAAGTCGTCGTAGACGCGGACAGCAATCGTATCGGCATACTCATCGTCATTGCCGAAGAAAGGTGTGTGGTTGCGAATATAAGCACGTTGAACATTGAACGTTGAACGTTGAACGTTATCGCCTTGCTGTCCCCAATTGTTTCTACACGCCTCCAACATTTCCTCCATCGTATACCGCTTATCTTCAAAGACGTGCTTCTTCAGGGCGGTGAAGCAGTCGGTAATGGTGCCGAGACCCGTGCACTGGATGTACGTGGTGTTGTAACGGGCACCGCCGCTGTAGTAGTCGCGGCCCTTCTCGATGCAGTCGTCGATGTAGAGGCTGAGGAACGTGGCAGGGGCGTAGAGCGAGAACATGCGCTCGATGTAGTTGTTCACCGAGAGTTTTAGGTTGACGAAGTATACCATCTGGCGGTGCCAGGCGTCATAAAGCTGTTCAAAGTCGGTAAAGGTGCGTGGGTCGCCGGTCTCCAAGCCTAACTTCTTGCCCGTCTCAGGGTCAACGCCGTTGTTCAGCGTAATCTCCAGTATCTTCGGCGTGTTCAGGTAGCCCGTCAGCAGGTAGGCCTCCTTGCCGAAGGCACCCACCTCGATACAGCCGGAGCAGCCGCCCTCGCGGGCATCCTCCAAGGTCTTTCCCTCGCGCACGAGTTCCTTGATATAGGTGTCGGGGTTGAAAATGCTGGGGTAGCCGTGCCCCTGTCGGATGACTTTGATGCCCTCCAGCAGGAAGTCGTCGGGCGTATTCTCGGCAATGTGGATGGAGAGACCGGGCTGCAACTCATGCAGCTCCTCCTGAATCTCCAATATCATGAACGACAGTTCGTTGGTGGCACTTTGTCCGTTGCGGTCCACGCCGCCGATGTTGATATTGGTGAAGTCGTTGTAGGTGCCCGACTCCAAAGCCGTCACGCCCACCTTCGGCGGTGCGGGCTGGTTGTTGAACTTAATCCACAGGCAGCTGAGCAGTTCCTTCGCTTCATCGCGGGTCAGCGTGCCGTCCTCGATGCCCTTCTGGTAGAATGGCCACAGGTGCTGGTCGATGTGACCAGGGTTCATCGAGTCCCATCCGTTCAGCTCGGTGACGGTACCAAGGTGTACGAACCAGTACATCTGTATAGCCTCCCACAGGTTACGGGGAGCATGGGCAGGCACCCAGCGGCAGACGGTGGCAATCTTTTCCAGTTCCCTTTTACGCTGCTCATTCTTTTCCTGAGTAGCCATCTGCTCTGCCAACTCCGCATGCCGCTCGGCAAACAGGATAGCGGCGTCGCACGAGATGGCCATTGCCTCCAGCTCCTGCTGCTTGTCGGTGGCTTCAGGGTCGTAGATATAGTCGAGCTCGCTGATGCGTTTCTCGATGCGGGCCTTCACGTCGAGCAGTCCCTCGCGATACATCTTCCCG
>JAEEGH010031852.1_pt1 | contig 10164 bp, 10 predicted proteins | sample 9134181 | NCBI WGS metagenome assembly JAEEGH01 (sample SAMN16246544, study PRJNA631951) | gut metagenome | biome: gut microbiome; feature: rumen; material: DP-attached | host: Bos | place: Iran: Karaj | collected 2018-10 | reverse complement strand
TTCGCGCCGAGCTCGTCGCCCTTGCGGCGCATTTCCTCGTTGATCAGCGAGGAGAACAACACGACAGGAACGTCGTGCAGGCGCTCGTTGGCGCGAACCAGCTTCAGCAGGCGATGGCCGTCCATCTGGGGCATCTCGATATCGGTGACGACGAGGCGGACAAGGCTTTCGATGGGCGCGTCCTTCGCGGCGAGGGCTTCCAGATAATCCCAAGCCTCTTTGCCGTTGGCATAGGGTTTGACGTAATTGTAGCCGGCCTCGTGCAGCGTCGTGGTCAACAGGTCGCGCAGCATCGGCGAATCCTCGGCGACGACGATATGCTCCTTGGAGCGGCGTTCCTTGAGGTCGGCCTCCGCCTCCTCGAAGGTGGTCAGCTTCGCGTTGATTTCCGGATTGACCTCGGCGATGATCGTCTCAAAGTCGAGCAACAGCACGATCTTTTCGCCGAATTTCACGATGCCGACGACGCGGGACTGGTCGCCGACTTCCGGCGCCGGCTCCATGTCTTTCCAAGAAACGCGGTGAATGCGGGAGACGTTGTCCACCAGGAAGCCGATATAGTAAGCGTTGATTTCCGTGACGATGATGTTCTTCGCGCGCTCGGTTCCCGGCACGTTCAAGCAGCGCGGCAGATTGACGAGCGGCATGGAACGCCCGCGCAGCGTGAACAGGCCGTCGATGTACGGATGCGCCTGCGGCATTTCCGTAACAGGGAAATCCGACGCCGTGATGACTTCACGCACCTTGGCGACGTTGATGCCGTAATTGACGTCTCCGATGCCGAATTCGACGATTTCAAATTCGTTCGTACCTGTTTCAAGAAGGATGCCTTTTTTATCCTCTGCCATGCAATCGCCCCCAAAATTTCCTCCGCCGACAACACGGCAAAGGTTCTCATTAATATTAGTGATTCGCCGCGCGTGAAAAAAATCCTGCTTCCCCGCAAAAAAAGCTTTGCCGCACAGCTTCCGCTTTATTATATCATAGCTGTCGGAAAATTTACAACGCTTTCTTCGTTTCTTTTAAGAATCTTTTACATTTTCTTCCGTTTCGCCGCGCAGATACGTCCACCCGTCCCGCTGCTCGATCTTGCCTTCTTTCAGGAGACGCCCCAGCGCCCGCTTGAAGGCGGCCTTGCTGACGCCGAACTTGTCCCGGATGACTTCCGGCGAGGTGTCGTCGCTGTAAGGCATTTTCCCTTTCCGTTCGCGAAGCAGCGAGAGGATCGCGTCGCCGTCCGATACGAGCGCTTTTTCCTTGATCTCGCGGAGGGAAGCGTTGAGCCGCCCGTCCTCGCGGATGAAGGTCACGCGGGCCGTAACGGTCTCGCCGACTCTCGGACGAATTCTCATTTCCTTGTTGTCGATGAATACGATATACCGCTCTTTGGAAAACAAGAACGCGCCCTTATCGGTATAGTTGTATATTTCTCCGGTGACGCTGTCGCCGACTTTGACGCCTTCGGCGGGCTTCGACGCGCGGCGCATCTCGTCCTCGACCTCCATGGTCACGGCGAGGCGCCCTGACTTGTCGGTGTAGAGCTTCGCCCAAACCCGCTCGCCGATCCGGGGCCGCCCGCGCATACCGGCGAAGGGCATGAATATGCCGCGCTCCGCGCCGACGTCGAGGAATGCGCCGTCCTTGCTGACGTTGACGACTTTCATGCGCGCGATCTGCCCTTCCTTCATCTTGGGCACGCGCATACTGGCGGTCAGACGCCGTTTCGGGTCGCGATAGAGGAATACCTCGACTTCGTCGCCGACGGCGACGGGAGCCGTCTGCTGCTGGCTGTGCAGCAGCACGTCGTCGGAGGTGTTTCCCGTCTCCGCGTCGAGAAACGCGCCCATTTCCCCGAGGCGCACGACGCGCATGACGGCGACCATGCCTTCATGGACGCTCCGCCGTTTGCGGGCGGGCGCTTCCGAGGTCGTTTCCGGCTCTTTCTCTTCCTGTTCGTTCATCGGTCAGTCCTCGTACGGCGTCAGCTCCGCGTCGCCCCACAGCTGCTCCAGCGCGTAATACTCGCGGCTGTCGCGGGTAAAGACGTGGAGTACGCAGTCGCCGTAATCCATCAGAATCCATTCGCCTTCCCGGTAGCCTTCCTTGTGGCTGAAATTCACGCCGCTTTCCGCCAGTTTTTCCTCGACCTCGTCCGCGATGGCACGGGTCTGGGTCGCCGTGTTCGCCGAGCAGACGACGAAATAGTCCGTCGCGACGGTCAGTCCCTCCATTTTCATCAGCACGATGTCATGGGCCTTTTTGTTGCTGGCGGCGGCGGCGATTGCCAAAGCCAACTTTTTCGATGAATCAAACAAATAAGTTCCTCCTTCCTTCTGCCGGTTCGTTTGGCAGAAACCATCTTATACCATCCATATAGGTTCCGATTGAAAATCGCTAATTATCCAGCCCTCCCCTCGAGAGGGAGGCAAGTTTTTCAAGATTCCAGATCTATATTTCCCTTTATTTCCCGGCGTTCCCATCCGCCTTGGGGAACAGCTGCTGGAGTTTGTGCTTGATCTGTTCCCGGTCGGGCAGCCAGATGCTTTCGTCTCCGGCGTAAGGACGGCCGGGCAGCATGATCGTCTCCGGCTCTTCCCGTGAAAGCCGCTGCAGCACTTCGGCAAAATTCGCGCTGTCCCAAACCTCCACGTTGGTATCCACCTGCTCCTGGATGACTTTCGCCAGCGCCGGCAGACGGCTCAGCGTTTCCACGTGCAAGATGCGCTCGTAAAGCGCTTTCATGAAACGGTGCTGCCGCTGCACGCGCCCCACGTCGCCCAGCTCCCCGCTTCGGAAGCGCAGATATTTTTGGGCGGAGTCCCCGTTCATGTGCTGGAACCCTTGGGGCATGTGTATGGACAGGCCGATCTCAGGATCGTCGTAGTCCATGCGCATTTCCACATAGACGTCGATGCCGCCCAGCGCGTCGATAAGGTTTCCCACCGTCTGGGCGTCCACCACGACGTAATAATCGACGGAAACGCCTAACAGCTCCCGCACCGACGCGGTCATGCCCGAAACGCCGACCGCCGAATATCTTTCCCCGATGCGCTCCCATGTCACGCCGTCCGGCGCCACCAAGACCGTCCCCCGCGGAATGGATATAATGCGCACCTTGCCCGTGGCGTTGTCGAGGCTCAAAAGCAGGACCGTGTCCGCATGGCGGCCGTCGAAGTCCCCTTTCTTGTCCGTGCCGAGCACGAGGACGTTCATGTAGGCCTCAAACTTCTCGTCTATCGCCGATTTGCGGGCTTCGCGCCGCTCCTTGTAGGCGTCGTACTGCGTCTTGTACTCGCGATAGACCGCCGCGCCACGGAGAATCTCATGCCACGACGCCCAGCCGACGGCGGCGACTACGGCGATAATCAGCACCCATTTGAAAAAGCTGAGGATGGCCCGCAACAGCCGTTTTCGTCGCTTCGCCCGAATATTGTTTTTCGTCGTGCTCTTCTGTTCCGTCATCGTGCCTCCCCCGACGCGCCGCGGAACGATTTCCCCGCCAGCAGCAGTTCATTCCGGGCAAGCACCGTATCGGGATGAATCAAATGCCCTTTTTCCAAAACGAAAGCGATGGACCGCGTCAGTCCCGCCAGCGTCATTTCGTCCAGCGACGCTTCCCGGGCGAGGCGGCGAAGCTCCTCGACCCCCGGATAATCCCGCGTCGGCTCGACCATATCGGCAAAATAGACGATCTTGTCCAGCGCCGTCATCGACGCGCCGCCCACCGTGTGGCGGGCAATGGCGCGCAATACGCCCTCGTCGTCGGCGCCGTATCTCTCCCGGGCCACCGAGGCGCCTAAAGGCGCGTGCAAAAGCAGGGGCATGGATTCCTCGACTGCGCCGTACTTTATGCCGCGCGCGTCCGCCTCCGCCCGCATCGCCTCGTTGGGAAACTCCCTCGCGCAGTCGTGCAGGAGCCCCGCCAGCCGCGCCCGCGCCTCGTCCTCGCCGAACCGCCGCGCCAAGAACGCCGACGTGTCCGCGACGCCCAGCGAATGCTCGTAGCGGCTCTTTTTCAAACGGCGGGAAAGTTCCCTCTTCATTTCCTCGTAATCCATCAACGATACAGACCTTTTTTATAAATGTAGTGTTCCACTTCGGGCGGGACGATATACTTGATCGAACGGCCCGCGGCGACGCGCTCGCGAATGTCCGTCGAAGAAATCTCCAGCTCCGGCGTGTTGAGCAGATGAATCTGCCGCACGCCAAGGTCGCCCAATATTTTCCGCGTCCGCTCCACGTCGGGGCGGCAGCCGGGGCGCGACGCCGCAATGAACGGACAGATTTCCAGAAGTTCGTCAATCCGCTCCCATGTGTGAATCTCACGAATGACGTCGGTGCCCGCGATAAAGAAAAATTCCGAGTCGCCGCCCGACGCCCGCATAAGCGCGCGCACCGTGTCAATGCTGTAGGACGGCCCCTCCCGGCGCATCTCGATGTCCGAGACTTCAAAAGCGGGATTCGAGCAGGTCGCCAGCACCGTCATCATATAGCGGTCCTCGGCCGAGGAAATCTTATGCCCCAATTTGTGCGGCGGCTGCGCAGCGGGAATGAAAAGCACTTTTTCCATATCGTACTCGTCGCGCACCGCTTCCGCCATCATCAGATGACCGTTATGAATCGGGTCGAAGGTGCCGCCCAGAATGCCGACGCGATGTTTTATTTCTGCCATATTCGCACCCCGTTCCAAGGAATCACTGAATAAGTCAATTTATGGTCTTGCCGAGGGATTTTTTCGTCAGGCAAGAAAGATGGCGCGAAGGCGTAGCATCGCTACGTCGAACGACATCTGACGCAGCATGACGGGAAAAGACCCGGCAAGGACGTGAAGGGACTTGTTCAGTGGTTCCTTAACTTAACAGGAAATATGCGGCCGCCGTCGCCAGCGCCATCGTCGCAGCCATAATCAGCACCGCCCGCGCCGCGTCTATCATATCGTAACGATTTTTCGGGTCGCGCCACGCGTCTTTTAGCGACGACATATAATCCGACAGGCTCATGCGCGGATCTGCCCTTCGCCGAAGATCAAATACTTCGTGCTGGTCAGTTCGTTCAGCCCCATCGGGCCGCGGGCATGAAGCTTCTGCGTGCTGATGCCGATTTCCGCGCCGAAGCCGAACTCGAAGCCGTCGGTGAACCGCGTGGAAGCGTTCACATAGACCGCCGCCGCGTCCACTTCGCGCTGGAAGCGGTGGGCATGATTGAGATCGTTCGTCACGATCGTCTCCGAGTGGCCGGTATTGTATTGATTGATATGGGCAATCGCCTCGTCGATGTTTTTCACGACCTTGACGGAAAGAATCAGGTCGTCGTACTCCGTCGCCCAATCTTCTTCCGCAGCTTCCGCCATATCGGGAACGACGGCCCGCGTCGCCGCGTCGCCGCGCAGCTCCACGTCTTTCTCTCGCATGGCCTGCGCCATCTTCGGCAGGAAGGCTTTCGCGACGCTCTCATGCACGAGGAGCGTCTCCATCGCGTTGCAGACGGCCGGCCGGGAGGTCTTCGCGTTCAGCGCGATACGGAGCGCCATATCGAGGTCGGCGCTCTCGTCGACGAAGGTATGGCAAATGCCCGCGCCGGTCTCGATCACCGGCACGGCGCTCTCCGTGACGACGCGGCGAATCAGTCCCGCGCCGCCGCGCGGGATGATCACGTCGAGCAGCCCGGTCAGGTTCATCATCACGCCTACCGCATCTCGGCTCGTGCTGTCGATGAATTGCAGCGCCCCCTTCGGCACGCCCTCTTTCTCGGCGGCCTCCGCCAAGACCCGGCTGACGGCGCGGTTCGACTTCAGTGCTTCCGAGCCGCCGCGCAGAAGGACGGCGTTGCCCGATTTCAGGCAAAGCGCCGCGGCGTCCGCCGTCACGTTCGGACGCGCCTCGTAAATGATGCCGATGACGCCGATGGGAACTTTCACGCGTCGAATCTCAAGCCCATTCGGGCGAATCGTCTCCATCTCGCCCTCGCCGATGGGGTCGGGCAGCATCGCCGTCTGACGGAGCCCGTCCGCCATGCCGCGAATCCGTTTCTCGTCCAGCATCAGGCGGTCGAGCATTGCGCCGGGAATTCCCTTCTCCCGCGCCGCCGCCATATCTTCGCCGTTCGCCGCTAAAATCGCCGCCGTATTCTTTTCCAGCGCGTCCGCCATTGCGCGAAGCGCGGCGTCCTTTACGGCCGAGGACGTCACCGCCAGCCGTCGTGAGGCCTCCTTCGCCGCCTGCGCCTGCCCGCGCACGATTTCTTCTATATTATTCATGAAAAATCCCTCCGACAATCAACAGGAAAACAAATCAAGGAAGCGACTTCCTCAACTGTTTTCCTTATTATTACACACCAAACCCACTTCGTCAATTTTGCATGGAGACGAAACCCGTTTTCCAAAACGCGTCTCACAAAAACAATATCCCCGCCGGCAGGTACATACCGACGGGGATTTTCAATGAGAAAGGAGAAGGTCAAATTTCTGAGGTAGGATTTTCCAACTTTCCTACTTTCTTACCTCAAAAATTTTATTACTGCAACGTCGCGGTGCCGTCGTTGTTCAGCGTGACCTGATACGTGGAGAGCAGGTCGATGTTGTACCAAGCGATGCTGCTGCCATCCTCGAAGATCGCCTGGATATCCCAGTACTGCTGGTTGCCGACGCCGAAAGTGACATGGACGGACGAGCCGTTCGGCAGGATGTCGGAACCGAGGATATCCTCTTCCCAGCTGTTGGTGCTGGCGGCGCTGACGTTAACCTTGTAAATCGGGAAGCCGGTGTTATTCACCAGCGTGAAATCCTGCGCGCCCGCGAAAGCGACGCTGGACAGCGCCATGACGAAGAGAGCGGCGAGGAAGAACACCTTGAGGGATTTGATTTTCTGCATTGTAGATACGCCTCCTGAATATAGTAACAATAATTCGATCGGGGGCGACGTGTACCCGTCTCCCAATTCGGTCAGAATTTTATCATCATTTTTTATGAAAAGCAAGGATTCGGGAGCAGACGGAAAATTTATGCCGCGAATGGAACTTTTTGTCTCATTCGCGGCATAAATTTTCCATTCACGGCATAATTGTTGACAATCGAAGAAAAAAGTGTATCGTTAAAAGTTAGAATATGAAACTGGAGGCTTCCGCCATGAAACGAAAACTCATCAAAAAGCTCGCGTCCGTAGCCGCCGCCACGCTTTTATTCATCACGGGCTGCGGCTCGGAGCCCGGCTCCGCGTCCCAGTCCCACGTCAGGATGGCCGCGGACTTTTCCGACGCTTACAGCGCGTCCGACACCTGGGTCGTCTATTGGTATCTCTGCGGCACCGACCTCGAATCGCAAAACGGCGCGGCCTCCGAAGATTTGGCGGAGCTCCAGCGCGTCAGCCTGCCGCCCAACGTCAAGGTCGTGATCCAGGCCGGAGGCGCCAATGAATGGCAGACCCGAGGCATTCCGGCCCGCGGCACGGCGCGGCTTCTCTACGACGCCGACGGCCTGCACGACCTCGGCCCGACGCCCAACGCAGACATGGGCACAGGCGCGGCGCTTCAGGACTTCCTGCGCTTCGGCAAGGAAAACTTCTCCGCCGACCACAGCGTCTTCGTCTTCTGGGACCACGGCGGCGGCAGCGCGGGCGGCGTCTGCCTCGACGAACGCACCGACAACATCATGAGCCTCGACGAAGTCCGCGCCGCCTTCGACGCGGTCTATGGCGCGAATCCCGAAAACCCGCCCTTCGAACTCATCGGCTTCGACGCCTGCCTGATGGCCACCGTCGATACCCTCGGCTCGATCCACGGCTTTTCCCGCTACATGGTGGCCTCGCAGGAAATCGAGCCGGGCTGCGGCTGGAACTACAGCGGCTGGGTCGGCGCGCTGGCTAAGAACCCCGCCATGGGCGGCGCGGCTCTCGGCAAGACGATCTGCGACACCTATATGGAAGGATGCAAAGAATATGACGTGGAGGAAATGGCGACGCTGTCCCTCTCCGACGTCTCGAAAGCTCCCGCGCTGACGTCCGCTTACGGCGCTTACGGCGTCGAGGCGCTCCAAGCCGCCTCCGCGAATCCGCGCCAGCTTTTCTCCACCCTCGCCCGGGGCGCGGACGCCTCGGAAAATTACGGCGGCAACACCCGAGAACAGGGCTACTACGACATGGTGGACCTCGGCGAACTGGTGAAGAACACGAAAAGCGTCATGCCTGCGACATCAGCGCCCGTGCTCGACGCCCTCGACGACTGCGTCCTCTATCATGTGAACGGCTCCTATCGGCCTAACGGCCTCGGCCTCTCCTGCTACCACCCCTACGACGCCGACGCCGACGTTTGGCGCGCCTACGCCCAGCTTTCTGTGGCGCCCACGCCCATCAAATGTCTTTACTACTATCTGATTTTCGGGCAAATGCCCGACGCGGCGCAGGAATATCTGTCCGGCGCTCCCGCCTACACCCCGGAGCCCTCCGGCGCGGCCTCTCCCCTCTCCCCGGCTGCCATACAGAGCGCCGCCGTCCCGGCCCTTGGCTCTCACCCGATTTACAACGTGGCGGCCCTCGAAGACGCCCCCGTGGACGTCGACAGCGACGGCAGCGCGTTCGTCCAGATTTCTCCCTCGGCCATCGAGCTCCTGTCCGCCGTCCACTGCCAGCTCATCTATATGGACGAGAAACAGGACGTCCTGCTCGTCCTCGGTTCCGACACGAACATCATCGCCGACTGGAATACGGGGCGGTTCAAGGACAACTTCTTCGGCCAATGGCCGATGCTCGACGGTCATCCCGTCTATATCGAAATCACCTATGAAAACGACGACTTCAACCTCTACTCGATTCCCATCAAGCTGAACGGCGTCCCCTGCAACCTGCAGGTCGTCTATGACTATAAGACCGAAAAATACCGGATTCTCGGCGCGCGCAAGGACGACAAGGAAGGCGTCGCCAGCCTCGTGGCCAGCCGCGAGCTGATCCAGCTCAAACCCGGCGACCGCGTCACCACCCTCCACTACGCCATGAAGCTTTCCACGCCGGACGACGAGCTCGCCGAGGTCGAAGTGGACACCTTCACCATCGGCGCAAATCCCGTCGTCAAGGACGAGGATGTGGGCGACGGCACCTACGGCTACTTCTTCGAGTTCATCGACCCGCTGAACAACTCCGCGCTGTCGAACATGGTCACCTACACCATCCAGAACGGGCAGATCACCACCTCCGTCGATAACGCCATGACCGGCGCCACGGGCGCGCAAGGCGGTTTCGCGGAAACAGGCTACGGCGCCGACCCGGGGCTCCTGCAAACGAGCGGCGGAGGAAATTCCGGCGGCAGCATCGCCGATCAACTGTCAGGCGGCGGAAACTCCGGCGGATACAGCGGCGGCGCTCCCGCTGGCGGCGGCAGTATCGCCGAGTCGTTGGGAAGATAAAGAAACAATATTTGAGGTGAAAGCACAACATGTCGGAAGAGAAGAAAGAAGTTACGGAAACTACAGAAACCGAAGAGAAAAAGGAAAAAGAATTCTCCAAACGCACCACCCAGCTCATCGCGCTTTCCGCGCTGGTGCTCGCCATCTGCGCAACCTTTTCCTCGCTGAAAGCGGGCGCGTTCAGCAGCAAGGCCATCCTCGCGCAGAACGCCGCCTCCAACGGCTGGGCCTACTATCAGTCGAAGAGCCTGAAGGAAAACACTTACAAAGTGCAGATCGACCACATGAAAATCAACGGCGCCCTCGACCCCACGGAAAAGGAAAAGCTGATGAAGAAATATCAGGAGACCGTGGACCGCTACAAGGCCGAGGAAAAGGAAATCATGAAAGACGCGCGCGCCGCCGAGGAAACGCGGGACAAGGCGTTGGAACTGAACAAGGGCTTCGCAGGGGCGCTGACTTTTTTGCAGATCGCGATCCTGATGGTTTCCCTCGCGGGCCTCGTCAAGCAGATCTGGTTCTGGTACGCGGGGCTTGTCGTGGGCGTGGTGGGTATCTTCCAGTTCGCCGCGATGATGATGCAGACGTTTTAAAAAATTGACAAATAAAAAGGGCAGACGCAATGTCCGCCCTTTTGCCGTATCTGTTTGTCTTACGTTTTTTCAACTCCGCGCCAGCACATCAGCAGGCGCACCCATCCGTTAATTTGCTCGAAAATCACTTCCGCGTCGTATTTCTTGCAGAAGTTCCGCAGAGAAATCATGCCTGTGCCA
>JAEEGH010031851.1_pt1 | contig 10165 bp, 7 predicted proteins | sample 9134181 | NCBI WGS metagenome assembly JAEEGH01 (sample SAMN16246544, study PRJNA631951) | gut metagenome | biome: gut microbiome; feature: rumen; material: DP-attached | host: Bos | place: Iran: Karaj | collected 2018-10 | reverse complement strand
CGTCCAGATCCCTGATCGACCTGACTGTTGCCGGTACCAAGGAAGCTCTCAACATGGTCGAAGCAGGCGCCAAGGAAGTCGATGAAGACCTCATGCTGGATGCGCTGATGTTCGGTCATGAAAAAGTTAAAGAACTCTGTGAATTTGAGGAACAGATCATTGCCAAGGTCGGCAAAGAGAAGATGGAAGTCGTCCTCTATGAGATCGATCCGCGCGTCAAGGATTATGTCAATGCCAATGGCAAGGTCAGACTTGAAGAAGCTGTTTCGATCCACGACAAGCTGGAATCATATGCCGCTCAGGAATCCATCACCAACGAGATGAAGGAACACTTCGCTTCCAATGAAGAACTGAGCGAAAAAGAATCCGATAAACTGGTCAAGCAGACAGGCGAATACTGTGAACAGATCATCGCCGGAGAAGTCAGAAGACTCGTTTCCGAAGAGAAGATCAGACCGGACGGCAGAGCGCTCAACGAGATCAGACCTCTGAATTCACAGGTCGACCTCTTACCGCGTGTCCATGGTTCAGCCATGTTTACCCGTGGCCAGACACAGGTCATTTCCGTAACGACTTTAGGTCCTCTGGGTGACAATCAGATCATCGATGACCTGACGGAAGTCGAAGAAAAGCGTTTCATGCACCACTACAACTTCCCGCCTTATTCCGTCGGTGAAGTCGGCAGGATGGGTTCTCCGGGCAGAAGAGAGATCGGTCACGGTGCTTTAGGTGAAAGAGCTCTCTTACAGGTTCTTCCTTCAGAAGAAGAATTCCCATATGCGATCAGAACGGTTGCTGAAGTTCTCGAATCAAATGGTTCAAGTTCTCAGGCTTCGATCTGTGCCGGTACGATGTCATTAATGGCAGCCGGTGTTCCGATCAAGGCTCCGGTCGCAGGTGTTGCGATGGGTCTGATCACGACTGGTGATAATTACTCGATCCTGACAGACATCCAGGGTATGGAAGACCACTATGGCGATATGGACTTCAAGGTCGCAGGCACCAGAGAAGGTATCACTGCTCTGCAGATGGATATCAAGTGCAAAGGCATCACCAGAGAGATCTTCAAGGAAGCTCTCGCTCAGGCTCATGAGGGAAGGATGCAGATCCTTGACAACATGGCTACAGCGATCGCTGAACCGAGAAAAGAAGTCAGCCAGTATGCACCTAAGATGGTCACTTTCATGATCCCTACTGACAAGATCAGAGAAGTCATCGGTACAGGCGGCAAGGTCATCAACGATATCATCGAGAAATGTGATGATGTCAAGATCGACATCGACGATGACGGCAAGGTCGTGATCTATCATACTTCCAAGGAAGCGATCGAGAAGGCTAAAGCGATGATCGATGAGATCACCAAAGAAGCAAAGGTCGGCGAGATCTATGATGCGACTGTCGTCAGACTTGAGAAATTCGGCGCTTTCGTTGAACTGTTCAAGGGAACTGACGCACTGCTTCATGTTTCTAAGATCAAACATGAAAGAGTCGATAAGCCTGAAGATGTTCTGAAGATCGGTGACAGGATCAAAGTCAAGGTCACGGAGATCGATGAAAAGGGCAGAGTCAACGTTTCCGCAAAGGAACTGCTGCCTAAACCAGAGAAGCAGAACAAGAAAGAAAACAAGAAAGAAAACAAGAAAGAAGCCAAGACTGAAGAAGCTCCTCAAGAGAAGAAAGAAGAAAAGAAAAAGACTTTCGGTGAGATCAGGTTCTTCGGCAAAAAAGACTGATAAGAAAATATGGCGATGTCATTGACATCGCCATTTCTTTTTCTGTTTCAGCAGATGATCTCTATATCATGCGGATAGCTGTTGAGGACCTCACAGCCTTCTTCTGTCACGACGACAAGATCCTCGATCCTGCAGCCCAGACTGTCCGGATCATAGATGCCCGGTTCGATCGAGAAGACATTGCCGATCTCGCAAAGATCTTTGAAGGCGGCTGATACATCGCCATATTCGTGATCTTCCAGTCCGATGAAATGCCCCAGTCGGTGGGTGAAGAACCTGCCATAGCCTCCTTCAATGATGATGTCTCTGGCTGTCTTGTCGATATCACAGAGCCTGACACCGGCTTTCACTTTTTCGGTCGCTTCTTCATTGGCTTTGCGGACAAGTTCATACACCTCTTTCCGTTTGCCTTCCGGTGCTTTCTTGTAGAAGAAGGTCCTGGTCATATCGGAACAGTAACCTCTATAGGTGCAGCCCACATCAAACAAAACGGCATCGCCTTCCTGAAGGATCGTATCATCAGGCATGTGATGCGGATTGGCACTGTTCTTTCCGAACGCGACGATCGGAGAAAAGGAGAAACCATCAGCACCGAGTCTCTTATAGATGTCAAGGCATTTTGATGCGATCTGTTTCTCACTGACGCCTTCATGGATCAGTTTTTTGAATTCCGCCATGGCCGCATCATTGATCTGTGAAGATCTTCTCAGCAGTTCCAGCTCTTCCTTTTCTTTGACCGCTCTGGTCTTGTCGACTGCGAGAGAGCCGTCAACGTAGTCTTTGGCCAGGCCGTATTTCTGCATGGGAAGCAGGAATCTCGCCTGAAAAGTCTTGTCGATGCCAAGGACTTCATCTTTAGAAATATATGGCGACAGGAGCTCGTTGAGGTCATCGCCGTCGGCATAACTGACGATCTTTAGACCTTCTATCTCCTGCATAGGGAAGAGGATGTTCAGAAACAGGACAGGATCCTGCCCGTGCTTGAGCAGCAGGCCCAGGAATCTTTCACCGGGATAGATCATCTCACCGCACAGGTATCTGATCGCCATCGGATCGGACACCAGAACGGCATCGGCGTTTTCAAGTCTGCTGAGGACATTTGTGATTCTTTCTTTGTTCATGAGATGCTCCTTTTTTCAGGTTCTCGACCTACATAGTATTATAATAGAAATATGCGAATGAGGAAAAAGAAATGGGTGCCTTCATTTCTTGAAAATGAGAAAGAATATCTGATCGAAGACCTGAACGGATTCAGGACCGAGAAGCCGCTGTATATCGAGATCGGCATGGGAATGGGCGATTTCATCACACAGTCAGCAGCTCTGCATCCTGAGATCTTCTATGTGGGACTCGAAAGGGAAGAGACCTGTGTTGCCAGGGCGATCAGAAAAGCCCGGGATCTTGCGTTGAACAACTTCAAAGTGATCCTGGCGGATGCGATGAACATCGAGGAACTCTGCGAAGAGAACAGTCTCGACCTGATCTATCTTCATTTTTCGGATCCCTGGCCGAAAAAGCGCAATCACAAGAGAAGGCTCACATATCCGCCTTTTCTGAAAAGTTACGCCAAGGTCCTGAAGGATCAGGGCATCCTGGTCCTGAAGACAGATAATGAAGGCTTCTATGATGACTCCCTGACATATTTCGAGGCTTCTGAGTTCAGACTTCTTGATGTCAGCAGAGATTATCATGCGCAAGGTGAGCCGATGACGGCGTATCAGGCGAAATTTACAGCCGAGGGTAAGCCGATCTACTATGCGAAATATCAGATCGATAAGGTATAATGAGTGAGTATGAAATTGATTAAGAAAGTGGTCGCTGTCCTGCTGGTGCTACTGCTTGTGAGCGGCTGCACTTCCAGCAAGCGTTTTACAGCATATACGATCTATCCGATCGGCTATCTATTGAACAGGATAGGCGGAAACAGGATCGAGGCGGTCTCGATCCAGAACCGCACGCTGGTCCAGTGCGCCAATCTGGTGGATGACTACGAAGAAGTGGTGAAAGATTCTTCCGTCCTTTTCCATATCGGCGATCTGGAACCTTATATGGACCTGTATTCCGACAAGATAAAGGAACTGGGTATCGACCTCTCAGCAGGCGATCTTTCCGTTCTGAACTGTCTTTATGAATACAAGAGATATATGCCGGTCATCGTCAATGGTTCTGTATCCTATGTGGAAGGGCCATACTATGAAGGCGATGTCTTTGCCGATCTGGATACGTACGATCTGGATCCGTTCATCTGGCTTTCTCCAAGCGGCATGTATTGTATGGCAAAGGATGTCTATGAGTATCTTTCCAACAACTATGTCGAGCAGTCTTCCTACTTTACAGAGAACTACAAGCAGGTGGCGGATGATCTGATCGCTCTGGATGCATCCTATCAGGCACTGGCGACAAGGCTCGTCAAGGAAAATAAGAACATCAAGTTCGTCTCCATGACCGGGTCTTTCGGCTGCTGGCAGAAGGACTTCGGTTTTCAGGTCTATCCGGTCTGTCTGTCCAAATATGGAGCTTTGCCAAGCGAGGCGCAGCTTGAGGCGATCAAGAACAGGATCAGAAACGATGACGTGCGTTTCATCGTGTATGAGTCGAACATGACGGATGAGATGCTGAATCTGATGGTCCGTCTGGAAGAGGAGCTTGTGCTCAAGAGGATCACGATGCACAACATCTCTTCTTTGAGCAATGCGCAGATCGAATCCGGAAAAGACTATCTGTCGCTTATGTATGAGAATCTGAGCGTTCTTGAAAGCATTGCTGCTTCCAACAGCAGCAGCACATATAATGAGATCCAGGAGATCCAAACGGAAGGTGAATAGATGAAGCTGTTACTCATAGATGGAAACTCAGTCCTGTTTAGAGCTTTCTATGCGACTTATTACGGGAATATGATGAAGACTTCAAAGGGCGTATACACGAATGCTGTATACGCTTTTGCGAATATGATCAACAAGGCGATCAAGACGATCGCTCCTGATTACTGTGCGGTAGCTTTTGACAAAGGCAAGCATACTTTCCGTCATGATCTGGTCCCGGATTACAAGGCAGGAAGACGCGAGACACCGGAAGAACTGGTCCCTCAGTTTCAGCTTGTCAGAGAGATGCTGGAGGCTTATGATCTGCCTTATTTTGAATTCGATTCGATCGAAGCGGACGACATCATCGGTTCTCTTGCTAAAAAGTACAATATTGAAACTTGTATCCTGTCTTCGGACAGAGACATGCTGCAGCTGATCGATGATACGACCAGCGTTTATGTCATGCGCAAAGGCATGTCGGATATCGCAAAGATGGATGAGGCGGCATTGAAAGATGAATACGGGCTCAAGCCTTACCAGATCATCGATTACAAGGGCCTTGCCGGTGATAAATCAGACAACATCAAAGGTGTTGAGGGCGTTGGCGACAAGACAGCTGTCAGGCTGCTGAACGATTATGATACCTGTGAAGGGATCTATGAACATATCGATGAGATCAAAGGAAAGCTGAAGGAAAAGCTGATCAGGGACAAGGAATCCTGTTTCATTTCCAAACAGCTGGCCACGATCAAGACCGATGTCGATATCGAAGGGGATCTCGATGATCTGAAACTGCACATCAATGAAAAAACGAGGAATGATTTCTTTGAAAAGTATGAGATGTATTCTCTGATCAGGAAGATCGAAGAGCCTGAGAGGGAGGAAGAAAAGAAAGCTCAGATCGTAAAACAGATCTCGGCATCGCTTCTGGATGAGGCACTGATCTTCTTTGTTTCCGATGAATTCTCCTACTATGAGAGAAAGATCTACGGTGCCTGTTTCGCCAGAAACGGTGAACAGGAATATATCAGTCTGGATGATCTGAAAAAGGACGAGGAAGCACTGGCGTATCTGGATTCCGATCGCAAGAAGATCGTGTTCGATCTGAAAGCCATCAGACATGCCTTGGATCACAACGGCATCAGTATCGGCAAAAATACCGATGACATCTTTCTCATGTGCTTCCTTTCAAACAACTACAATTCCGATCTTTCTGCCATCATCATGAATTATGGAGGCGGTCAGGTCAAAGAACTCAAAGAGCTTTTCGGAACGGAGAAAAAACCTCTGGAAGTGTCTGAAGAGAACATTGCCATCTATGGCAGCGATGTCGCCGCTGAACTGATCAGGATCTATCCGAAGGTCCTGAAAGAGCTCGAAGAAAAGCAGATGAAAGATCTCTATGAAGATATCGAACTTCCTTTGGTCGATGTCCTTTATGAAATGGAAAAAGAAGGCGTCTATTGTGATGAGAAAGAACTGGATGAGATCGCATCGCAGACAAAGGAGAAGATCGATGTCCTTGAAAGAAGGATCTACGATTCCATTGGACATGAATTCAATATCGCTTCGACAAAACAGCTTGCACAGGTCCTTTATGATGAGCTGGATCTTCCGGATCTGAAAAAGGGTTCCACCAATGCTGAAGTTTTGAATAAGCTCATCGATTATCATCCGGTCGTATCGGACGTCCTGGAATATCGCAAGTTCACGAAATTGTATTCGACGTATGCGGAAGGGTTGAAGAAGTATATCGGTCCTGATGGAAAGATCCACACGATCTTTTCGCAGATGATCACGCAGACGGGCAGACTGTCCAGCTATGATCCGAATCTGCAGAACATCTCGGTACGTGACGAAGACGGCAAAGAGATCCGCAAGGCTTTCAAGCCTTCGAAAGGCAACGTGCTGATCAGTTCTGACTATTCTCAGGTCGAATTGAGAGTGCTGTCTTCTTTGGCTGACGAAGAGAAGATGATCGATGCCTTCAACAGCGGTATCGATATCCATACCAAGACGGCAATGGATGTATTTGGATTGAAAAGGGAAGAAGTGACCGATCTTGTCAGAAGACATGCCAAAGCTGTCAATTTTGGCGTGGTCTATGGGATCTCCGATTTTGGTCTGGCCAATCAGACGCAGCTTTCTTTCAAAGATGCACGCAAATTCATCGATGATTATTTTCTGACGTACCCGAAGATCAGAGAGTATCTGGATGCGCAGGTCGATTTCTGTCAGAAGAACGGTTATGTCAAGACGATGCTCAACAGGCGCCGCTATATCAATGAGATCAACGACCGCAACTACATGATGAGGGAATTCGGCAAGAGAGCGGCGATGAACGCCGGCATACAGGGATCTGCTGCCGACCTGATCAAGATCGCCATGGTCAGAGCCGCTGCTAAGCTTAAAGAGGAGAAGATGAAGGCCAAACTGATCCTTCAGGTCCATGATGAACTCATTTTTGATGTTCCAGAGGAAGAAGTTGAAAGAATGAAGGAAATGATCCCCGAGATCATGATGAACGCATATCATATGAAGACAAGACTTGACTGTTCTTTGGCGATCGGCAAGGACTGGTATGAGGCCAAGTAATGCCGGAACTTCCTGAAGTTCAAACCGTCCTTGATACACTGGCGTATCAGATCAGGGATGCGCAAATAAAAGATATCTCCATCCTTTGCAAGAAGATCATCGATGAAGACGAGGATGTTTTTAAGAAAACTCTGATCGGCCAGCACTTCCGTGATTTCAAAAGAAGAGGAAAATATCTGCTTTTTGAAATGGATGATGTGACGTTGGTCTCTCATCTCAGGATGGAAGGCAAATATTTCATCCTCGATGATGGTGTTCCGCTCAACAAACACGATCATGTGATCTTTGATCTTGAAGACGGAAGGCAGCTTCGCTATAACGATGTCCGTAAGTTCGGAAGGATGGAACTGATGAAGAAAGAAGAAGATTATAAACAGTTCAGGGATCTGGGACCTGAACCTTTCTGGGATGCGTTTTCTTTGCCATACTGCCGTGACTATCTGAATAAGAAGAGGATCCCGATCAAGGAAGTCCTTCTGGATCAGAGTTTCGTTGCCGGTATCGGCAACATCTATGCCGACGAGATCCTTTTTGCCATCGGCGTGAATCCGAAACGCAAAGCGAATGATCTTTCTGATGACGAGATAAGGAACCTGATCGACAAGACCCGTCTCATTCTGAATGCGGCGATAGAAGCGGGAGGAACGACGATCCGTTCCTATACTTCTTCACTGGGTGTGACAGGGCGTTTTCAGATGTCGCTGCGTGCCCATGCGATGGAAGTCTGTCCGGTCTGTTCATCGAAGATCAGGAAGATCAGAGTGGGTGGACGCGGTACCTATTATTGTGAGGTCTGTCAGAAAAGATGAAGATCGCGATCACGGGCTCGATCGGTTCGGGCAAAAGCATGGTCTGTCAGTATCTGGCTTTTAAGGGCTATGATGTTTTTGACTGCGACTATGAGAACCGGAAACTGCTGGAGAAGGACCAGGAAGGCTATCTGCGTATCAAAGAGGCCTTTCCCGACTGCTTTGATGCGCAAGAGCTGAACAAGAAGAAGCTCGCTTCGGTGGTCTTCAACAACGAGGAGGCCAGAAAAGAGCTGGAGGGGATCATGCATCCTCTGATCCTAAAGAGACTTTTTGAAAGAGAGGATGACCCTTTGTTTGCGGAGGTCCCGCTTCTTTTTGAAGTTGATTGGGATGTCTATTTCGATCACAACCTTCTGGTTGTGACAGACTATGATCTTCTGATCGAAAGACTTCAGGAAAGAGGCCTCAGTGCGAAAGAGGCGATGGAACGTCTGAATGATCAGATGAGCGTAGAGGAAAAAGCCAAAAGAGCAGATAAAATCATTTATAATAATGGTAGTCTGAATGACCTTTATCAGCTCATAGATGAATGGCTCAATGAATTGAAATGTTAGGAAGAGATTTTTATAAAGCAGAGATCAATGCCGAGATATCAGCAGAGAGATTACGCTCTCTGGTTTTTTTCTATGGACCATTGATAGGAAATGATGCTCTGGCGATGTATGAATACATGGTCCTCAGGGGCAGCAGTATCGGCTTTCGCGAGATCAATGAACTTCTGATCTCACTGAATCTTTCCATCGATGATTTTGAATTCTATTGCCTGAAACTGAACGAATACAGGCTGCTCAAGACCCTTAGACAGGAGAACCGTTATATCTTCGTCTTCCATAATCCGATGGAGATCAGACAGTTCATCAAAGATGATATCCTGGTCAGAGATTTTATACTTAAGACTTCTGGGGAACACTACCAGGATCTGATCGCTGACATCCAGGTCGAAAGCGATCACAGCGGTTTTGAAGATGTTTCTCAGACTTTATCCCTTGATTCGCTCAGGAACTGGAAAGCCGATGATGAATCCTATCTCAAGAGAAGCAATGAACAGACTTTCGAATTCAATACGCTTTTTGATGTCAATGTCTTCCTGAAAGATATTTCGACCAACCTTCTTCCGATGCGTTTCAGGACCAGAGAAAATCTGAAAGAGATGGCCGTTCTGGCTGATCTTTACAACATTTCTTATGACAAGATGCGGACTTTCCTGCCGCGTGTGGCAAGCATCGATTCCAACGAATTCGATCTGAAAGAACTGCGTTATCTTTGCATGAGGGCCAAAAGTGATTACAAGGCCGTTGAAGGCGACAGGTATGACGTTCCATGCGTGAGCTTCCTGATGTCTATGCAAGAGGGCAAGGAAGTGACGGATTATGATAAGAAGATCATATACAATCTGGCCAACAAGTATCACCTGGTTCCACCGGTCATCAACGTCCTGCTGGCACATGGATTGAAGAACTGCGATAACCGTTTGATCGAGAATTACCTCTATCCGATCGCTTCTGATCTGCACCGCAATGATGTCAGGACATCAAAAGATGCACTGCAGAGGCTTTCGAGACCGTATAATAAGAATAAAGATGAAGATAAGCTTCCTGTCTATGACGACAGCGGCAATAAGATGATGTCCGCTTCTCAGGAAGAGGAACTGCTTAAACTGATGGGCAAGAAATGACGAAGACCGAGATGATCAGAGAAGACGCATACCTTTCACGGTTTGCTGAAGATGAATCATTCGTGCAGGAGCATCTGGGCACATTTTTAAGAGTGCTTTCTTCGCGCAAAAAATGCGAAGGATGTCAGGGATTGGCCCAGTGCAGTCAGCCTTCGGTCGGTGAGAGACTGTGTCTGTCCAATGACGGCGTACTGATCGAGGAGATCGAATACTGTGACTTCGCTTTGAAAGCGCGGAGTTCGCAGTCGGTTTTAGACAGATATATGTATTGCGATGTGGCAAAGAATCTGGCAGACCTCGATCTGAACAACGTCCGATATGCTCCGGAGCAGAAGCAGCTCTATCTCGCACTGGCAGCCATCCTTTATGAAAAGAGCGACAGAGGTCTCTACATCTGCGGAGATCTGGGTGTCGGCAAGACTTATTTGTGCACGGCTCTTGCCAACTCTCTGGTCAAGAAAGGCAAGAAGGTCGCTTTTGTCAAGGTCTCCAATTTCTTCAATGAGATGAAATCTTATTTCGGCACGGCGTCAGAGATGATCGACC
>JAEEGH010031850.1_pt1 | contig 10165 bp, 9 predicted proteins | sample 9134181 | NCBI WGS metagenome assembly JAEEGH01 (sample SAMN16246544, study PRJNA631951) | gut metagenome | biome: gut microbiome; feature: rumen; material: DP-attached | host: Bos | place: Iran: Karaj | collected 2018-10 | reverse complement strand
ATCTGCAGATCCTTCGGGTCGAGCTGAAAGGACACCTCGTCCTGCTCAGGCAGAACAGCAACCGTAACGGTGCTGGTGTGGATGCGGCCGCCCGCCTCCGTCTCCGGCACGCGCTGAACACGGTGGACGCCGCTTTCAAACTTCAGCCGGGAATAGGCGCCCGCTCCCTCGATGATGGCGCTGACCTCCTTGATGCCGCCGAGTTCGGTCTCATTGAGATTCGCAATTTCAAGCTTCCAACCCCGGCGCTCGGCATACATGCTGTACATGCGAAAGAGGCTGTGCGCAAACAGCGCCGACTCCTCACCGCCGACGCCGCCGCGAATCTCGAGGATCACGTTCTTCTCGTCGTTCGGATCCTTCGGCAGGAGCAGAATGCGAAGCTCCTGCTCAAGCGCGGAAAGGCGCTCTTTTACGTCCGCAAGCTCTTCCTTCGCCATATCCCCAAGCTCCGGATCACCCAGAAGCTCCTTGGCCTGCTCCAGATCCGCCTCGGCGCGCTGATAAGCGCGGTAGGTCTCTGCCACGCTCTGCAGTTCGCGCTGCTCGCGGTAGAGCTTCTGGATCTGCTCAGAGTCGGAATACCATGCGGGATCGGCGAGCTTCGCCTCGATCTCGGCATAGCGCGCCTCCACCTGTTTGAGCTTTTCGAGCATGGTATCCCTCCTTTCACCGGTTAACCAGTTTAACACAGCGCAAGCCGAAAAGCAACGCCGGGCAGGGGTTTGCCCGACGTTAAGATGATTTAAATTTCTTCGATTCGCGCCTGAAACCATCTGCTGTGCTCCAGCAGCTTCAGAAACGGGATGCCCAGCACGAACATGACGATCAGCTCGCCCAGCCCGACCTCAGCGGCAAAAATCCAAAACTGCTTGCTGAAGCGGAAAACCGGCGTGTCGGTGAACGACCAAGTGAGCATGGCGCCCACAATGAAGGCGTTCCAGACGACCGGCATGAGCATCGCGAGGACGATGCGCGGCCAACTGCGAGCGCCTCTTCCCCGCTGCCTCAGCGCCTGAATGCAAAGACACGAGCTGAGCGTGGCGAGCGAGCCGAAAACGACGTCCCAGACGCCGGCGGCGCTGATTAGATTTGCAGTCATGCAGCCGATGAACAGCCCCCAAGTCGCGCAGGGTAAGAAAAACGGCAGGACGCAGAGCACCTCGGAAACGCGCATCTGGATCGGACCGTAGCTGATCGGCGCGAGCGCCATGGTGAGCGCCGCATAAGCCGCGCCGATGACGGCGGCGTATGCCATTCGTTTGATTTTTCCGTGCTCCTGCATCACGCTTCCTCGCTTTTGCTGTAAAGGCAGCCGCAGTAGTCCTGCCGGTAGAGTTCGTACTCCTTTGAGAGCTGAATGCTTCGCTTGTAGCCCTCGCGTTTTTTGAAATCCGACGGCAGAAACGGCACGCCGCAGGCCGCCGCGGCTTCCTCTCCGGCGCGGTTAAGCTTGTCGGCGCTCTTGAGCGGACTGATGGAAAGCGTGGTGGTGAAGTAATCGAAGCCGCCCGCTTTGGCCTGTTTCCCCGCTTCTTTCAGCCGCAGCAGATAGCACTTTTCGCAGCGCGCGCCGCCCTCGGGCTCGTTTTCCAGACCCTGCACGGCGTCATAGAACGCCTGCGGGTCGAACATCCCCTCCAGAAACGTGATCGGGTGCTTTGCCGGAAGCTCGCGCACCAGCCGCTTCGCTTCCTCCACCCGGTGGGTATATTCCGACGCGGGGTAGATATTCGGGTTGTAGTAGAACAGCGTAATGGAAAAATACTGCGAGAGATATTCCAGACAATAGCTGCTGCAGGGGGCGCAGCAGGCGTGCAGCAGCAGCCGCGGCACCTCTCCTTTTTCGCTGTGACGCGCGATGATCGCGTCCAGCTCCTTCTGATAGTTGCGCATGATTCTCACTCCGTATAACGCTTCAGAAAGTCCGCCGCGCGGTCGATCCAGCCGTCGGCGCTCGTGTCTTTGCCAAGGCCGCAGCCGTGGCCGCCCGTGGGGTAAAGCGCGCATTCGCACGGCACGCCGACTTCGTCCAGCCTCGCCTTCAGCCGCAGACTGTTGCTCGGCGGCACGCAGGTATCGTCTTCGCAGTGCATGGTGAACGTGGGCGGATACTGTGCGTCGGCAATCTGTTCCACCGAAGCGAGACGCTGCGCGGCGGCGTTGTGCTCGTGCTTGCCGAGAAACAACTGCCGCGTGCGGCCGTGGGTCTCGGTTTCCAGCGAGATCACCGGGTAGCCGAGCACCAGCGCCTTGGGGCAGAGCCAGCCGTTTTTCTTTGCCGTTGCGGCGTAATAGGCCGCAAGGTGACCGCCCGCGGAAAAGCCGCAAAGGAACACGTTTTCGGCGTCGAGCCGATACTTGTCTGCGTTGTCCCGGAGCCACTGCATGGCGGCGGCAACGTCGGCGGGCGGGTTGCCGTTTTTGGCGCGCGGGCCGGTGCGGTAGCGCAAAAGCAGCACGGAAAAGCCGCGCTCGTTCAGCGCACGCGCAATGTCATAGCCCTCGTTGATCCACGACACGCCCGCATAGGCGCCGCCCGGGCAGCAAAGCACCACCGGGGCTTTTTTCTTCAAAAAGAACGGCACGATCTTCACCTCCGCCCTGGAGGGATGCGTCAGAACGTCGGACGCCGTATAGGGCGACAGGAAGGGGTGGTCCCCGCCGCGGCAAAGCGTTTTCAATTCGCGCTGGGTGTGCTTCTGAAAGCTCCGCTCATTTCTTCTCTCTTTGGAAAACATTGCAAAAACTCCTTGTCGTTTGGTTTCATCTATGGTATACTGTTTCGGTAAACATCTTCGGAGGTGACGCGCGATGCGCATGCGCAGAAAGAAGAATCTGGACGAACGGCTCCGGCGGGTCGCAGACTGTCTCGTCGATATCGGCGAAACCGAGGGCGGCTATCAGGGACTGCCGTTTTGCGCAGAGAAGCTGGACCTCGTCGGGCTCTTTGGCAACGCGCATCCCGTGGAGCTGGAGATCGGCTGCGGCAAGGGCCAGTTCGCCGCCGCAATTGCAAGCCTTCACCCCGAGCGCAACTTTCTTGCCGTGGAGGTCAACCCGAACGTGGTGGTGCAGGCCTGTGAAAAGGCGCAGGCCGCCGGGCTCAAGAATCTCCGCTTTCTGCTGCTCGGCGCCGAGAAGCTCGGCGTGCTGCTGCCGGAGGGCAGCATCGGGCGCATCTATCTCAACTTTTCCACGCCGTTCCCGAAAAAGCGGCAGGCAAAGCGCCGCCTGACGCACGACAGCTTTCTTCAGATCTACCGCGCGATCCTGACGGACGGCGGCGAAATTTTGCAAAAGACCGACAACCGCATTCTGTTCGCTTCGTCGATCTGCGCGTTTTCGCGCTGCGGCTTTGAGCTTTCCGACGTCACGCTGGATCTGCACGCCGACGAACCCGACGACAACGTCATGACGGAATATGAATCGCGCTTCGTTTCGCTCGGGCAGCCGATCTTCGCGCTGAAGGCGACGAAACGCTGACTTGATTGTAGCAGATTCCTTTCGGAAAAGCAAGCAAAGTTTATAGTTCGTTTCATTGACAATCCGGGCGGAAAGCGATATCATACCCCTATCAAAGACGCGGAGGACAACATGGACGTTGTGATTTCCATTTCCAGATACCTGCTGCCCGTGCTGGGGCTCGTGATTCTGGCCAAATGCCTGCTCACGCTGCTGCTGGGCCACCCGCAGGAAAAAATCTACGGCTATCTGATCGATCAGGTGGACGGCGCGCGGTTCCCGCTGAACATGTGGGAAACCTCGATCGGCCGCAGCAAGCACTGCGACGTTGTGATCGGCTATGAGACCGTCTCGCGCAGCCACGCCGTCATCAGCCGGCGCATCGACGGCTGGTACGTCTACGACCTCAATTCCAAGTCGGGCATTCTGGTGAACGGACAGCCCGCCGGCGAAAAGGCGCAGATCCGGCCCGGCGACCTGCTGACGCTGGGCAGCATGGCGTTCCGCTTCGCCGTGGTCAACGACCCGGTGATCCGCGTGGGCAGGAAAAAGAAAAAAGCAATCACGATTCCCGACGACGCGCCGGAAGCCCCCGCCGCGCCGGGCGCAGAACCCGCCGCGGAAACGCCCGGCCGGACGGCGCTGTTCACGCCGCTTTCCGCCTATGACGACGCGCACAGGCCGCAGCTGCATTTTGAAAAGAAGCAGCCGGATTTCATTTCGGAGGCCGGCCCGCCGCAGGGAAGGGGCGACGTGTTCTCCGATTCCGGCCGCCGCGCCGTGCTGCAGAACGCCGGAACGCGCGAGACCTATTCGCTCACCGGCAACCGCGTGTCCATCGGCCGCGGCGCAGGCTGCGACATTCCGGCGGCCTCCCCCGCCGCCTCGCGCCGCCACGCGCTGCTGATTCTCTATGAGGACGGCTGGGCGATCGACGACCTTGGGAGTGCCCGCGGCACCTTTCTCAACGGCAGCCGCGTGACGAAGCCGCAGCTGCTCTTCCCCGGCGACGTGATCGATATCGGCGGGGAGAAGTTTACGTTTCAATCGCGCTGACGGCGCGATTGAAACAATTCCGAATTCCGAATTACTCCGGAGGAACCCTATGTCAAAAGCTTCCAAGGCGCGGCGGGAAACCGCCCGCGCACGCAAATACCGCTATGTGGACCGCGGCTTTATCCTGCTTTTGCTGACGGTCTTTCAGTTGTTCTGCGCCGTGCCCGCCGTGTTTGAGGGCAACACGTTCTATTGGCAGAACGCGCTGATGTTCGCGGGTTACATCCTGTTTGAATGGCTCTACGTCGCCGTGATGCATTACGGGTTCAAAAAGGTCAACTTTGAGCTGGAATTCATCGCGTTCTTTCTGTGCGGCGTCGGCATGACGCTCGGCACGAGCGCGGACAAGCACAGCCAGCTCAAGCAGCTTTGCGCCATCGTGCTGGGCGTGGCGGTCTATGACGTGCTGCTGTGGTTCCTCAAGGACGTGCGCCGCGTGATGCAGGTGCGGCTGCCGCTGGCGGTGCTGTCTTTGCTCGGGCTTGCCGGCTCGTTCGTTCTGATCCGCTTTTCCGTCGGCGCCATCAACGGCGCGTACAACTGGATCGTCATCGGAAACGGTCTGTTCTCGATCCAGCCGTCGGAATTCGTCAAGATCGCGTTCGTCTTTGTCGGTGCGGCGACGCTCGACAAGCTGCTGACGGCGAAGAACATCTATCTCTATATCGCCTATTCGATCGGCTGTATCGGCGTGCTGTTTCTGATGAAGGACTTCGGCACGGCGCTGATCTTCTTCTTCACGTTTCTCATCATCGCGTTCATGCGCTCGGGCGACGTCCGCTCTTTGCTGTTCGTCTCTGTCGCAGCGGCAGTCGGCGCGGTGCTCGTGATCTACTTCAAGCCCCACGTCGCGGCGCGGTTCGCCGTTTACCGACACGTCTGGGAAAACGTGGACACCACAGGTTACCAGCAGGTGCGCACGCTGATCTACAGCGTATCCGGCGGTCTGCAGGGGCTCGGGATCGGCAACGGCCGTCTGCGGTATATCGCCGCCTCCACGACTGACCTGATCTTCGGCGTCATCTGTGAGGAATGCGGCATCCTGCTCGCCTTCGCGATCGCGCTGACCTTCGCCTTGATCGCGCTGTACGCCGTCAAATGCGCCCGGACCGCCCCATCCTCGTTCTACGCCATTGCGGCGTGCGCGGCGGCGGCGCTGCTGCTGTTCCAGACCGGGCTGAATATCTTCGGCATCACCGACCTGCTCCCGCTGACGGGCGTGACGCTGCCGTTCCTTTCGCAGGGCGGCTCGAGTATGATCTGCTGCTGGGCGCTGTTCGCGTTCATCAAGGCTTCGGACATCCGGGCGTACCCGAAGCAGTTCAAATCCGCGGTATCGGGAGGCGCTCTGGCATGAAGAATACAACAAGACGCGCCTATGTGATCTACGCGCTCGTGATCGCGTTTGTGATCGGTCTCGGCTTTTTGCTTTACAGCTTTGCCGCCAACGGCAGCACCTGGGCGGCGAGCCGGCTCAACACCCATATCTTCACCAACCGCGTTCTGACCCGCGCCGGCGCCGTCAAGGACCGTAACGGGACCGTTCTTGTGGAAACGAAGGACGGCAAGCGCGTTTGGAACGAATCTTCCGGCGTCCGCCGCGCGACCTTACACGCGGTCGGCGACGCGCAGGGCTATATCGCCACGGGCGTCCAGACGCTCTACCGCGCGAAGCTGATCGGCTACGACTTTTTCACCGGGCTTTACAAAAGCGCCAACAAGCAGACCGACATCACGCTGACACTCGACGCAGAAGTCTGCAAGACCGCGCTCGAAGCGATGAACGGAAAGAAAGGCACCGTCGCCGCGTATAACTACAAGACAGGCGAGCTGCTCTGCATGGTCAGCGCACCGACCTACGACCCGCTCCAGAAACCGGCGGATATCAACACCGACACGACCGGCAAATACGACGGCATCTATCTCAACCGCGCGATCTCCGGCGTGTTCACGCCCGGCTCGACCTTCAAGGTCGTCACCGCGATCTGCGCGCTCGAAAACATCCCCGACGTCCAGAAACGCAAGTTCACCTGCACTGGCAAGATCAGTCTCGGCAAGGGCGAAGTGATCTGCAACGGCGTCCACGGAACTGTGACCTTCGAGCGCGGGCTGAACGTCTCGTGCAACTGCGTATTCGCCCAACTGGCGGCGGAACTCGGGCGCGACAAGCTGACCGAAACGGTGCGTTCTCTCGGCTTCGGCAAATCGGTCTCGGTCTCCGGCGCGAAGACGGTCCGCAGCACATTCGACGTTTCAAACGCCGGAAAGCTGGATCTCGGCTGGGCGGGCATCGGGCAATATACGACGCTCGTCAACCCGATGCAGATGCTGATGCTTGCCGGCGCGATCGCGAACGAGGGCGAAGCAATGACCCCGCGGCTGGTCCAGAACGACGGCACGCTGGGCAAGCTGATCGACCTTGCCGGCGGCGTCAATAAAAATATCAAGCTCTCGCCCGAAACGGCGAAGACCGTCGCCGCGCTGCTGCGGTCCAACGTCAAGAACTACTACGGCGACAGCCGTTTTCCGAACCTGCAGTTCTGCGGCAAAACGGGCTCCGCCGAGGTGGAGGGCAAAAAGAGCCACGCGTGGTTCTTCGGCTTCTCACAGCGGGAGGACTTCCCCGTCGCGATCGTGGTCTGCCTCGAAAACGGCGGCATCGGTCTCAACGATGCAATTCCCGTGGCAAACCGGGTGCTGCAAAAGCTGCTGCAGCTCGGAATTTGAGTGCACAGTGCACAGTGCGCAGTGCACAGTTCAGTCGACAGTCGTCAATCTTTAGTTGACAGCGCGCGCCTGAATTATGCGGCGAACGAAACACGTCTTCCCGCGCGAACAAAGACGCAGTGTGAACTCTTAGTTTCTTAGTCCCCAATCCCTAATCCCTTTGCAACTCTATACCGAAAGGATGATTCATATGTTCAAACACGAAAACCTCAACGGACGCGTCGCGGTCGTCACCGGCGGCGGCGGTGTGCTGTGCAGCGGTTTCGCCAAGGCGCTCGCGCGTCAGGGCGCGAAGGTCGCTGTGCTCGACCTCAACGAAGCGGCGGCGCAGAAAGTCGCCGACGAAATCACCGCGGCGGGCGGACAGGCGATGGCGGTCGGCTGCAACGTGCTGCAGAAAGAGAGCATGCAGCAGGCGCGGCAGACGATCCTCGATAAGTTCGGCACCTGCGACATTCTCCTCAACGGCGCCGGCGGCAACAATCCGCGCGGCACGACGACCAAGGAAACCCTCGAGGCGATCGACCTGGTCGAAAAGGATCCGTCGGTCAAGACGTTCTTCGACCTTGACCCGGACGGCATCTCCTTTGTCTTCAACCTCAACTTCCTCGGCACGCTGATCCCGACGCAGGTCTTCGCGCCCGATATGGCGAAGAAAAAGAACACCTGCATCATTATGATCACGTCGATGAACGCCTACCGCCCGCTGACGAAGATCCCCGCCTATTCCGCGGCGAAGGCGGCGGTCCAGAACTTCACCCAGTTCATGGCGGTGCATTTCGCCGATTGCGGCATCCGCGTCAACGCGATCGCGCCGGGCTTCTTTTCGACCAACCAGAACAAGACGCTGCTTTGGAACGACGACGGCACCCCGACCCCGCGCACGGGCAAGATCCTTGCCGCGACGCCGATGAAGCGCTTCGGCGAACCCGAAGAACTCGAGGGCGCGCTTTTGTTCCTTTGCGACGAAAGCTATTCCGGCTTCATCACCGGCACGACGATCGCCGTTGACGGCGGTTTCAACGCTTATTCCGGCGTCTGAGTTGCAGACAAACATTTCTCCTTTGTCACAATTCCAACAGAGACGGAGCAATCGTTCTTTCGATTGTTCTGATAAGGTTGCGTAAAAATGTCTAAAGTATGAACTTTATGGCTATACATTGACTTTCGCCGCCGGAATGTGATAGAATTATTTATCTAAAAATTCGAAAGATTGCCTTTCGAAGCAGAAAGAAGAGGACGCTGATGAAACAACAGGAGATCCAATATCCCCTGTATGGGCTGATTCCGTCGCAGCAAACCATGTACATGATGGTGCGCTACAGCTTTCACAAGCAGCTCGTGCAGGTTCCGACTTCGTTTTCCGTCGACAGAGACATCGATTTTGATCTGCTGACCCGCGCGTTCAATATCGAAATCGAACGCAACGACTCGCTGCGCCTGCGCTTTGTCAAGCAGGACAAGGAGATCAAGCAGTACTTTTTGCCGGAATACAAAGTGGATATGGTCGAAGTCAAGCACTTCGCCTCGAAGGAAGAGCAGGAGGCGTTCTTCAACGCGGACGCCCAGAAGCCGGTTTTGTTCCTGAAAGAGACGTTCCGCATCTATTTCTATCATACCGACGGCGTCGGCAACGGCATCTATTTCAACACGACGCACCTCGCGATGGACGCGATGGGCATCATCATCATGTATTTCGATCTGCTGTCGGTGTACCGTGCGCTGCTGCACGATACCGAGCTGCCGAAGCCGCTGGAGCCGTACGAGACCTATATCAAGGAAGAGTTCGCCCGCCTTTCCAACAAGGAAAAGATGGGAAAGCACGCGATGTTCTACAAGCGCTACTTCCTCAAGGGCGGCGAACCGATGTACGCCGGCGTTCACGGACCGGAGTTTTTGGAAAAAACCCGCAAGAAGCTGAAGAATCCGAACCTGCGTGTGCCGATGGCGTACAATCCGCTTTACGACAAGAGCGCGTTCATTTCCAAGGTGATTTCCGCCGAGGATTCCAAAAAGATCTTCGCCTACTGTCTCGAGCACAAGATCGCCCCGGAAAGCATTCTGCAGTTCGGTCTGCGCACCTACTGCGCCGCGATCAACTACCGCACGCCCGACGTGTTCATGATGTCGCTTTGCAGTAAGCGCGCGACGGCGAAGGAAAAGCACATGGGCGGCTGCATCGCCCAGCCGCTGCAGCTGCGGACCATCTTCTCCGAGGATATGACGTTCGAGGACGGACTCAAGGAGATCACCGCCGTCCGCACGCAGCTCTTCCGCCATTCGCAGTTCCCCTACGGGCTCGCACTCCAGATCTCGCGTGAGATCTACAACTACAAGGCGATCCAGGGTCCCGCCTGCATGATGTTCTCGTGGATCCCGGTCCCGCCGATGAACGATCTGCCGTTCAAGATCGACTTCACCGCGTACAACCTCGGCCGCTATTTCACGCCCTTGTACGTGATCACACATCCCGATCCGGAGACGCAGGGCATCCGCATCAACTACATGTACCGCGTCAAGCTTTCGACCGAAGAGGACATCAACGCGCTGCACGAAAACGCCGTCCGCACGATCCTCGCCGGTATCGAGAACCCCGATATCACGATCGGCGAGCTGCTGGACCGTGTGGAACCCGCCCGCAAATAAGAAAAAGAAAATGAAACCGGCGTTTGTGCCGCGAGAAGGAGAAATAGAGTATGCTGGAAAAATTGCAAAAAATCATCAGTGAATATACCGATCTGCCGATGGAAGAGATCACCGAGCAGACCAACATCCGCACCGACCTGAACCTCAATTCGCTCGAGCTGGTCAACCTTGCCGTCGCGATCGAGGACGAGTTCGAGGTGGAGATCCCCGACCGTGAAGCCCTCGGCATCGAGACCGTCGGCGACACGCTCGCCCTGATTCAGAAGTATCT
>JAEEGH010031843.1_pt1 | contig 10166 bp, 8 predicted proteins | sample 9134181 | NCBI WGS metagenome assembly JAEEGH01 (sample SAMN16246544, study PRJNA631951) | gut metagenome | biome: gut microbiome; feature: rumen; material: DP-attached | host: Bos | place: Iran: Karaj | collected 2018-10 | reverse complement strand
GTCACGTTCCCCCGAAGACCAGTTCTATTTCAATCTGGACAAATGTGATTATCTCGACAAGAATACAATCCTCTTGCGTTCGCAAACGTCTGATGTTCAGATTCGTACAATGATGTCGCAGAAACCGCCGATCCGCATTATCTGCCCCGGCCGCTGCTACCGCCGCGACACGCCGGATGCGACGCATGGCATGTCCTTCCATCAGATCGAAGGCCTCTATGTCGATGAACACGTTTCTCTTGCGGATCTTAAAGGCGTTATCGCCTCCTTCGCTCGCGACATGTTCGGCGACAAAACGAAAATCCGTTTCCGCCCGCATCACTTCCCCTTCACCGAACCGTCCGTCGAAGCCGACGCCAGTTGCATGGTCTGTGGCGGCGCAGGCTGCCGTGTCTGCAAAGGCTCCGGCTGGATTGAAATCGGCGGCGCGGGCATTGTGAATCCGGCCGTCTTCCAGAATGTCGGCTACGATCCCGAAGCCGTTTCCGGCTTCGCCTTCGGCCTTGGTATCGAACGTCTTGCGATGATCCGTTACGGCATCAACGACCTCCGTCTCCTTTACGACAACGACGTCCGCTTCCTCCAGCAGTTCTAACTGAATCACGCAAAAAAATCAACAAGCCGCCGATGAAATTTTCACCGACGGCTTGTTTCATTTTATATCAATATTTTCACAAATCACCGAACAAAAACTCTACAAATCACCGAATTGAGCTTGAAATTTTCTAAATTGGCTGTCTAGTCAAACATTATCCTCTTCTATACAACAATAGAGTTATTTCTGCTTCGTCATGTTCATAGAACAGTCATTAACAACTATTCTCGAACTTGTTCTGTCATAGAACCATTATTCCCATTATCATTTTTCTTATTACTTTTACCACTTTCAAGAAATGTAATTAATAGAATGATAATAATACAAATAACAAAACTAAGTTTGATTCTTTCCCATCTGGTAAACCACTTGTATTTTTCTTTATACGCTTTATAACAGTCTTTACAACAAAAAGCCCTGTAAGTATGAAGAAAACCCTTATACCCTCCGTCTTTTGCAATTAATTGTCCGCAATTTGCACAATTTTTCATTTTTCTTTTATCTTGAATCCATCGTTTATCATTATGATCAAGGTACTTACCTTCATGGATTCGTTTTGGGCAAGTCAACTTTTTTATTAGAAGGAAGCGTCCACAAACTGTCTTTGTTCCAGCCTTTGCCTCTGCGAATAAACTTGATATTTTCTTGTTTAAGGCGTTTCAGCCAAGGTCGGAGATATTTTCGATTTGTCCAGAAAATGCTTTTGAGTGGTCTTCCCTCAAATGGATTTTGCCCCACACCTTCAAAATGCTCTTGTTCAAAGGACAGCAGATAATCTCCTGCCGGAATATGCAACGATTTTTCCGCTTTCCAATGATCATGAAAATCAAATACAAATTCCGTACAATCCGAATGGTCTCCTTCCTTAAAACTTTTGTTCGGTACATATTCCTTTTCGTCATCCAGACTCTTCAGGCAGATTTTGCATGAAGCCAACGCTTTTTCGGCCTCCATATCCGACATTGTTTTAACTTCTATAGTAAAAGCCCCCCAGTCATTGTCAGGCATGATGAAAAATAACTCCTTCACATCCAGACAATTGTCAGATATTGTGATATGAAGAACACCTTGGTATCGTTCCAAAATCCAAAACAAGCAATAGCAGGCAATCAAAATTATGATGACAATAAGAATTTTCTTTTTCATGATTCCCTGCTTCAATACAAAAAAAACGGTCACGCAAGAGCATGACCGTCCACATCTTTCTACAAAATACCAACCGCTTTTAGTTTTTGCGCAAATTCCTTCATCTCATCGGCTGTGTAGCGGGCCGCCGGACAAATGGCGGGCCCCATGTCGAAGCCCTGCAACGTCAATGCCGTTTTGACGCCACGGATTCCGTTACCCTGGCCTATCGTATGCAACGCATGGATACCATGGTTGATCTTTGCCTGAATGGCACGTGCTTCATCTATCTTTCCGGAACGGAAGGACTTGTACAATTCGGCAAACCAACGCGGCATCACGCTGTATGTGCCGCCAATGCCACCGTCCGCTCCCATCGTCAAGCCGCAGATCAGCATCTGATCCGGCCCGTTGATGACATTCACGTCGCCGCTGTTCAATTGCTTCAACTGCCACATCTTGTAGTAGTTCGCACGGGTATCCTTCGCGCCGACGATGTTCGGAACAGCCAACAGCCGTTCGATGATGCCGTTGATGTCCAACGCGACCGTCTTCGGCGTCGCGTACAGCAACAACGGCAGATTCGTCTCGCCGGCCAGCCGCGTGTAGTAGTCCACGATTTCGTCCGCGTTGTATTCGAACATGTAGTTCGGCGGCATGGCGGACACACCGTCCGCTCCTGCCGCCGTGGCTTGCCGCGTCAACGCAATCGCTTCATACGGATCAATCGCTCCGATATGGACGATGACTTTTCCGCGGCCCGCGTTCGCTTCAATGACGGCATTCACCATCGTTTCACGCTTCTTTGCCGACAACGCGACGCCTTCGCCAGTCGCACCCGTCACGTAGAAACCGTGAAGACCTTCGTCTAGCGAATGATCCACCAGTTTCTTCACCGTGGCGACTTTGATTTCGCCATTATCGGTCAACGGCGTCGGCAACGCCGCCATCACACCTTCAAAACGAACTTTGGACATAAACTAATCGCGCAGAAAGGCCGCATTCCTGTCCTGTCGCTCATGCGAAAGCATGAGCTTTATTTTACAGAATACCAACCTTCTTCAGTTCTTTCTTGATATATTTCATCTCATCGGCGGAGCAATGGCCGGCCGGATAGACGGCAGGGCCCATGTCGAAGCCCTGCAACGTCAACGCCGCCTTGACGGAACGGACCGTATTGCCACGGCCCAGCCGGAGCAACGCCTGAATGCCGTAGTTAATCTTCGTCTGAATCGCTCTCGCTTCGTCGATCTTGCCTGCGCGGAACGCTTTAAACAGTTCGGAGAACCAACGCGGCATCACGTTGTATGTGCTTCCAATGCCGCCATCCGCGCCCATCATTAGACCGCAAATCAGCGTTTCATCCGGCCCGTTGATGACATTCACGTCACCGCCGTTCAACTGCTTCAACTGCCACATTTTGTAGTAGTTAGCACGCGTATCCTTCGCGCCGACGATGTTCGGAACAGCTAGCAGCCGTTCGATGATGCCGTTCACGTCCAACGCCACGGTCTTCTGCGTCGCGTACATCAACAGCGGCAGATTCGTCTCGCCGGCGAGACGCGTGTAGTATTCGCAGATTTCGTCCGCATCGTATTCGAACATGTAGTTTGGCGGCACGGCGGATACGCCGTCGGCACCCGCCTTCGTGGCCTGACGCGTCAGCTCCATCGCCTCATAGGGATCGATGGAACCGATATGGATGATCATCTTCCCGCGGCCAGCGTTCGCCTCGATGGCGGCATTCACCATGACTTCGCGTTTTTTGGCGGACAGGCAGGCGCCTTCGCCGGTCGCGCCCGTCACGTAGAAACCGTAGAGTCCTTCATCCAGCAGATGGTCAATCAGTTTCTTGACGGTTTTGACTTTGATTTCGCCGTCATCGGTCAACGGTGTCGGCAACGCGGCCATCACGCCTTCAAAACAAACTTTGGACTTCAACTTCGACTTAGCCTTGGCCATATTTCATTATCCTCTAACACATGATTAACAATATTATAAACAATTAAAGGAGGGACACTCTCCTGCGCGTCTGTACGCGGATGCATCCCCCCTTTTATATTTTGCTTTAAGCTTTTAGCTCCGCCGTAAGGCGGCAAACTACCACGTCGCGCAATCCGCCAATATCTTCAGCAGGCCTTCCAGCGACAGGTCTTTCGACTTGCTGAACTCACTGGAAACGATGCCCTTATAACCCATGGCGTCAATTGCCTTGAAGATCTGCTTGTAGTTCAACTCGCCCGTTCCAGGCTCGCGGCGGCCAGGGTTGTCACCGAAATGGAAATGGCCGATTTCGTTCTTGTACGTCGTGAAGTTGCGGATGACATCGCCTTCCGTAATCTGCTGATGATAGATGTCGAAGAGGAACTTCACATTCGGGCTATCGATGGCTTTCACCAAATCGGACCCCTGCTTGGAAGTCACCAAAGCATAACCAGCATGGTCAACTTTGATGTTCAGCGTTTCATAAACCAACGTGATACCAGCATCTTCCAGCAACGGCGCCACGCGGCGGCCCGCGATGGCCACGTTTTCAAGCTGCTGTTCCTGCGTCATGTCATAACGCAGTCCGCCGACCGTCACCAAAACGACCTTCGTGCCGAGCAGTTTCGCGTTGCGGATGGCTTCCTTCACGTCTGATTCAAACTTGTCATGGAAGGCCGGATTCACAGGACCGTCGCCATTGATGGAACCACTGCAACTGATGGCGCCGACTTCCACGCCAAGCTCTTCGCACTTCGCGCGGACGGCTTCTTTGTCTTCCCATTTACCAGCGCCCAGATTTTCAAACGCATGGAAACCATAGGCGGCGACCTGCTCCACCATTTCCACGTGGTTCAATCCGCCGAACCAACCGCTCATGACGGCCAGTTTGATCTTCATGTTCGCGCCAATTTTCTCAACATCATAATTTACGGGCATTGTCTGTCTCCATGAACAAAGGTGATTGGTTATTACAACAAAAAATGAAAATCCATTACCTTAATAATATACGTCCAAACACAAAAATCAATTATCTTCGGGGAAAAATCAAAAGGCATTTGAAGGCTTGAGGTCATCATGCCCCTCATTCATCTGTACGACTATCATTCATTTTTTTGTTTTTACACAAAGATATTTCATGGTGTCTTTTCACTCAACACTTTTCATGACCAAGACGATTCTTCGCAGATATTCGTGTCTTTTAAACAACCGCCGCAGCCGCCGGAGCCGTTTGCATCATTCAGAATCAACGTCTTATTTAACGTTGAATTCTTTGTGTATTTTCGGCCCGGCGGCAAGGCATTTTGGTGTGTTTTTTGTGTTTTGTGGTTAAATTTTCGTGTTTATTCGTGTCCATTCGTGGTTGATAATCAATGGCTTGGCAACAGCATCACGTAGGTTGGAAAACCAATCACATTGTAGCGGTGCATCAATGCCGCGGCATCGGAATTCGTCTCGTCATCCCCCTGCACTTTCAGCAAAATTATCTTGTTTTTTTCAAACCACGCCGTTACATCATTATCCTTCAGCGTCGTTTTGTCCATCATTACGCAGTTCTTGCAGGACATCCCCCAGAAATCCACTAATACGGGCCGACCATCCTTCGACGCATCCTCCAAGGCTTGCGTGACATCCGTCCGCCAGCCATCCGATGAAACGCCTTCCGTCTTCCAATTCAACAAGTTCCAGCCGACATGCGCATAATAGATCGCCATTGCGAAAATCAACACACCGAAGAGTTTTTTGACCTTTTCCATCCACGCTCCAGGCTTCGGCAACATCGACAGCCCCGCCCCCAAAAACGGCCACGGCAGCCCCATGCCCGCCCCCAACAAAAATGGCAGAATCAGTCCGATTTGCTTGCCGTCGGCATACATTTCCGTCGCCATAACCAACACCCAAATCAACACAGGAGCGACGCAGGCTCCGGCCAAAATAGCCGTCAGACCGCCCAACAAAAACGCGCCGACCACTGTGCCACGCCGTTGCATTCCGCCCTGTCCACGATATCGCGAGAAGTCGATCGAAAAAACATCGAACATCGCAAGTCCAAGAAATACAAATACTAACGCTACGGCAATATTAAACCACGCTGACGAATTGATCGCCCCGAAACGGCTTCCCGTCAAGACAACGATGACGCCAAGCAATCCGTATGACAGCGCCATGCCCAACGCATATCCAAGCCCCAAGCCGAAGCCGCGGCCTTTCTTGCCATCCTTCGCTCCCGCGCCCAGAATCGCCAAATTGATGGGAATCATCGGCAACACGCACGGCGTCAAATTCAGCATCGCCCCCAATGGCAGCAACAACAACGCCACGAGCCACAATCCATAACGCAATAGAATGCGCTGCAATAAGTTACCATCGCCATCCGTCTTTCCTTCGCGAGCCGTTTCCAGCCATTCCAGAAACGATTTTGGCCGCATGTAACCTTCCGTGACGCCGCCCGTCTTGAAATGAGTCAACAGCTCTTTCATGGAAGATGAAGCCTCCACTGTCGCTTCCTTCACGGCTTCGACAGTCACGCCAGCAGATGACGCCAATTTCAATTCACGTTTATCCGGCGGGTAGCACAGCCCCTTGTCAGAACATCCAACCATCGTCACATAAACGGTCAACGGTTCCTGCGCATCGCCTTTCAGACGATATTCACGACGGAAGTCATGCGTGAAGACCATGTCGCCGTCCAAATCGACCGCCTTATCGCCCGTGACCAATTCCGCCTCCAGCCCTTCCGCTTCAACCTTCAAATCCGCCTCATACACATGATGTTCTGGCGGGACTTTGAACGCCAACGAAAGATTCCATGCCTTCTCGCCCGCAGCCGTCAGCGTAGCGGTGACGTCAAATGGTGACGCACACCAACCACCAATTCCCATGAACAGGATGATGCAGAATATCCTTATATTCAGCATGATACGGCAATCGTTCATTTTTTCTCCGCCAGATTGATAACTTTCAGCATCCATTCGAGGTTCTGCCGCGCCATTCTTCCGGGCACGTTCAGGCAGCCATGCATATAACTGCGGATCAGCAGCCGCATCATGTCCGGCCGTTCAACAACGCCGTCCGATGTCTTAATGTCCATCTGGAAAATCTTGTTTTCGTCCAAATGACCTCCGATGTCGAACAACTCGCCGTTCAACGTAATCTGCCGCACGTTCTTCGGCTCTTCATCGCGGTGGAACGTCGTGATCTTGCAGTCTATCACACGGCCACCACGGCACTTGCATGGGAAGGTCGCTTCCGCGAGATGACCTTCAAACTTCGTCTTCACGTTGTTCCAGTCAATTTCGCCGCAAGCGGAAAGCACTTGCGCGACGCCCAGCATGTGCGGTGCCAAATCGATCCATGTCCATTTGGCGTTTGGCGGACGGTTCCTCGTCGGCGAAATCAAGCAGCCTTCGAATGACGTAATCGCCTCTCCTGCATGCTTTTCCAGCCATAAGCGGCGGATTTCCTCCGCCGCCATGACATACTGCGTGCAGACGCCCAGCGAAAGCTTCTTCTCTTCGGCAAGCAACGTCAGTTCACGGGCCTGCGCCAACATGTCGTCCGGCGTCAAATCGTCGTCATAGACGAACGGCTTTTCACACAAAACATGGCAGCCAGCCTCCAACGCCGCCTTTACGGCGGCATAATGCATCTGCGGCGGCAGACAGACATCGACAACATCCGGCTTCGTCGCCAGAAGTTCCTGCAAATCCGTATAGCCGCGACCTTCAAAAGCGAACATGGATTTTAACGTATCCGTCGTCTTTGCAACGCTTTCAGCATTGCTTCCCAGAAATGCCGCCACCTGCGCGCCTTCCAGCCGCCACCAGTTCGCATGGTGCCGCCCTATTCCGCTCGCTCCGAGAATCGCCACCCGCGGATGGGACGGAATCCGTTCGCCGCGCTTCACATCATAGCCCTTCAGCGCCTTCATCAATTGCACGCTCAAGTCATTTCGACGGAATCCAAGCACCTTCGTTCCACGGTAATTGAAATATTTCTCCACATCCAACGCCGTCAGACAACGGTAGATAGGACAGTCAAACGACGTCAGCAGCTCCTGCAGGCTGTTGTACGACAGCTCCTCCGTCACCAACAGAAACGCCAATTTGTGCGCCACCTGTTTCAAACGATCGCGACCAACCTCTATGATGCCTGCCCGCAGCATGAACGGACTCAGTTTTTCAAAAATTTCCATAAAACACTTTTCCTGTTATTCGCTTTTATCGCAATTAACGCTTACAACGCTTTTTTATTTTTCGCTTGACAACCATGCTTTTTCATCTAACTTAATACATGTTTCGGTATTTTCATCCCATGTCATGAAGAATCTACACACCATTATTCAAGGAAATCAATCATGATCAAAGCCATCAGCTACTGGTCCGTACAAGGCGGCGACGGCTCCTGCTCCGCACAGGACGCCATTCAACAGGCCAAAAACGCTAATTTCCAAGCACTTGAACTCTGCGTTGGCACATCCGGCCCGCTGACTCCCGAAACATCGGAAGCCGACTGCAAAGCCTACAAGGCCGCCGCCGAAAAGGCTGGCATTCTTCTTGAATCCGTCGCCTCCGGCATGAGTTGGGGATGCTGCCCCACGAGTCTTGATCCTGCCGTCCGCAAACAAGCCATCGAACTGCACAAAGGCGCCTTGCAGCGCGTCGCATGGCTTGGTTGTAAATCGCTCCTCTTCGTTCCGGGTGCCATCGTCATCCCGTGGGAACCGTCGTTCAAGCCTGTTCCGTATGAAAAGGCTATGGAATGGGCCCGCAACGCTGTCACGGAACTCGGCCAAACCGCCAAAGATCTTGGCGTCAAACTCGCCGTCGAAAACGTCTGGAACGGTTTCATGTACTCCCCCGTCGAATTCGCCGCGTTCATCGACAGCATCAACAATCCCGCTGTCGGTGCGTATTTTGATGTCGGCAACGTCCTCAACCATCAGCAGTGGCCGCCTCACTGGATTGAAATCCTCGGCAAACGCATCGACCGCATCCACATCAAAGATTTCAAACTCTCCGTCGGCACGCTCGAAGGCTTCTGCGATCTGCTCGACGGCGACATCCCGTGGAACGACACGATGACCGCCCTCCATCGCATCGGCTACGACAAGACCATCACCGCCGAAATGATGCCGCCGGATCCGACGCTTCTCGACCGCACATCCAAAGCCATGGACAAGATCCTGGCCATGTAAGTTGCTTCTGAAGAAGCAGTAACAGAAAAACAGGGCTGCCGCATTTTTAGCGGCAGCCCTGTTTTTTACATCACGGGAGGGACGAGCTCAAGCTCGTCCGGTCGCGCAGGAGCGCGCCCCTCCCAAGCCGTTATGGCAATCATTTCCTCATGTAAATGAAACAGCCTTGGCCAGCGGGTAACAACACCTTTTCATCGTTGATTTCCAAAGCCTGCCAACGGCCTGAAATCCAACGCCATGCGGCCTGTACGTTGTCCACTTCGACGGCCTCCTTGCCACCGACGCCGACCAGCTGCCATCCGCTCTTGTCCGACAATCCGCCCATGACGCTTCCCGTATCTTCATAGACAACCGGAATATTCTGCCGTTCCCTGCTGAATACCCACATCGCTTCGCCGCCAGGCAACGGCAGCGAGGCGAATATGTACGATTTGTTTTGAATGTCATAGACAAACGGTCGCATCTGACTGAACCACAAGGCATTGTACTTTTTCAAGAGATTGCCTGGCGACGCAATCAGATTCCAGCCTGGTCGCAGGGTTATCTCCACGACGTCCAGACCGTAGTTCGCCGTCAGCGTGACATCGTTGTCCGGCATGAAGAACACCACGGTGGCATCCTGTTTTTCCCTGTCCGTCAATGTGACGCCTTCCACCGTCCAGCCCGTGAAGATCTTTCCCCCCACGTCGGGAGCCGTGACGGTAACAGTCGAATCTTTCTTGTAAACACCGCTACCCGTGCCGTTAACGACTGTCACCGTGTGAGTCGGCAACAAGTCGAAGCTCCATGTGGAGGTCTTCGACGATTCGTCGCCTTTCGTCTTCGTCACATTCCAATAATAAGTTCCGAGCGCAAGGCCGTCAGGCAGCTGCCAGCTGCCAGTCGTCAGCGTATCGGAATTGAATGTCACGGTCGTGGCTTCCGCCGTCGGATCGGGATCGCCCATCCAGTAGTTGACAACGTAAGTCGTTCCGTCTTCGTCATCTGACGTATCCCACCGCAGCGTCGTCGGATCCGCGACGGGATTCTCCTCCGTCGTGACCCAGTTGAACCATGCGGGGGCCGTCGTGATCGGTTCGTTCATGTCGAAGACAATCGTAGCCTCCGCGTTGATGAACGCGCCTTCCGGCGCGTCGTCGCGCACTTTCACGCGGAACGACACATGGCCTTCGCCACGATGCGTGCTGTCGTTCGGCGGCAGGAAGCCCGCATAGACGCTTTCCGGCCAGTAGCCGTAGGCCTGCCGCGACTTGTCGTAGCTGCGCA
>JAEEGH010031842.1_pt1 | contig 10166 bp, 9 predicted proteins | sample 9134181 | NCBI WGS metagenome assembly JAEEGH01 (sample SAMN16246544, study PRJNA631951) | gut metagenome | biome: gut microbiome; feature: rumen; material: DP-attached | host: Bos | place: Iran: Karaj | collected 2018-10 | reverse complement strand
ACCATCAATTTCTAGCTGCCCGGTAGGGACTTGAACCCCAAATGCAAGAGCCAGAATCTCGTGTGTTGCCAATTACACCACCGGGCAAAGACAATTAACATTACATAATTGACAAATAATTGTCAACAGTCTTTATCTTTTAAAAAATTATAATAATAATCCAGGCTGTCCACCATTGCTTCCCAGGAAGCCTCGATTATATTCTCTGAAACACCTATTGTATCCCATTCCTGCCTCTTGTCGGAGGAGCGGATAAGTACCCTTACCTTGGCCGCTGTGGCAGACTGCGGGTCGTAGATTCTTACCTTGTAGTCGATAAGGGAGATGCTCTTGAGGAACGGGTAGAGGGGCTGCAGTGCTCCCTGAAGCGCCACATTCAGGGCATCCACAGGACCTACGCTGATTCCTGCTCCCATGACATTCTTGGTGGCTGTGGTCATGAACACCCGGGCCACTGTCTTGGCAGGAGCTTCTCCTGTCTTGAAGGATTCCAGATGATAGTTGTTGAGCTCCATGAAAGGCTTGTACTTCTTAAGGCACTTGGCGATGAGAAGCATGAATGAGGCCTCTGCTGCCTCGTATTCGTAACCTGCAGCCTCTTTGCTCTTGAGCAGCTTGAGCACCTTCTGCACCTCAGGGCTGTTCTTGTTGAAGTCGCCGAACTTCTTCATCTTTGCCAGCACTGTGGATTTGCCGGAAAGCTCGGAAAGGAGTATCTGGCGGTAGTTTCCTACGGCAGATGAAGAGACGTGCTCTATAAGGTTGCCTGATTTAAGGACAACATCGGTATGTAGCCCTGCCTTATGGCTGAAGGCTGCCTCGCCCACATAGGGCTGCCGCTTGTCCGGCAGTATGTTGGCCAACTCGAAGAAGTAGCGGGAAGTGTGGGTCATAAGGTGAAGCCGGTCTGCCACATTCACTGTATTCATGGTCTTCAGGCAGATATCTGGTGCCAGGACGCACAGGTTGGTGTTTCCGCACCGCTCCCCCCAGCCGTTTATGGTTCCCTGCACATGGTCGATATTGTCAAACTCTATGGCAGTGAGGGAATTGGCTACAGCAGTGCCGCAGTCGTTGTGGAAATGAACTCCGATAGGAGGATACTTTTTCAGCTTGATATTGGAGAGGGTCTTATGCAGCTGCATAGGGAGGATTCCGCCGTTGGTGTCACACATGACAAGCCGCACAGCCCCGGCCTCTTTTGCTATATCCATGGTCTTCAGGGTATACTCCCTGTCCACCAATAGGCCGTCGAAGAAGTGCTCCAGGTCGAAGATGACTTTGCAACCATGATCGGTCAGGAACTTGACAGATTCAAAAATCATCTCCAGGTTTTTCTCCGGGTCTACCCCCAGGACTTTCTCGGCATGGGCTCTGGATGCTTTCCCCACCAGGGTCACATATTCAGTTTCTGCCTTCAGCAGAGACTGCAGGTGAGGATCTTTTTCAGTCTTATCCTTAGGGTTCTTTGTAAAGCCGAAGGCAACCACCTTTGCATGGTTCAGCTTGATCTTCTTCATCCGCTCGAAATAGAGTGCATCCTTCTTGTTGGAGGAGGGGAAACCCCCTTCGATGAAATCTATCATCAGGTCATCCAGCTTGCGGGTGGCCAGAATCTTGTCTGCCAGGCTGAAGTTGATGTCTATTCCCTGGATTCCGTCCCGGAGTGTGGTGTCAAAGAGTTCTATCTTTTTCATTCTGCCTCGCTCTCACTGCTTATCTTGGATTTGTTCAGGGCACTCAGATATGCCTTGGCGCTTGCCTCAAGAATGTTGGTGGAAGCACCTTTCCCTGAGAATTTCCTTCCGTCCACATTGATGACTACCGAAGCCTCTCCTACTGCCAGACGGCTTGGACTTACTGCCTGGATAAGGAATTCTTCCAGGACCGCATGAAGTCCGGTCACCCGGTCTATGGCATTGAACACAGCCGAAATAGGACCGTCGCCGATGGCTGCTTCCTGCTTCGTACCATTTGCATCCTCTATCTCCACAGTTGCAGTGGAAATTCCTGAGTTGCCTGAAAGGATACTGAAATATTTCATCCGCATGGTGTCGGTTTTCTTCCCGAGCTCGTCATTTACAATTGCTATTATATCCTCGTCAAAGACCTCGATCTTGCTGTCTGCGATCTTGAGGAATACCGGGTAGATTTTCTTGAATTCGTCGGAGGTGAGCTTGAAGCCCAGCTGCCGTACCCTTTTCTTGAAGCCGTTGAAGCCGGAATGGCGGCCCAGAACTATATCGTTGTGATCCTTTCCTATGGATTCGGGGGACATGATCTCGTAGGTCTCCCTGTTCTTGAGGACGCCATCCTGATGGATTCCGGACTCGTGGGCAAAGATATTATCTCCCACCACAGGCTTGTTCTTCGGCACTGGGTAGTTGATGGTGTTTGCCACCAGCCGTGATGTTTTATAAATCTGCTTTGTGTTGATTCCGGTTGTGAAATGGAGCATGTCCTTCCGTACGTTGAACACCATGGCCAGCTCTTCAAGGGAGGCGTTGCCGGCCCGCTCTCCGATACCGTTCACTGTAACCTCGGCCTGCCGTGCTCCAGCCTGGATGCCCGATATTGTGTTGGCGATTGCCAATCCCATGTCGTTGTGGCAGTGTACAGAGAGGATTACTTTGTCTATGTTGGGCACATTTCCCTTGATAGCCTGGATAAGGGCGTAGAATTCCGATGGTGTGGTATAGCCCACTGTGTCGGGGATATTGATGATCCTGGCTCCTGCGTTGATGACTTTCTCAAGCACTCTGAAGAGGAACTCCGGGTTGCTCCTGGTGGCATCCTCGGGAGAGAACTCCACCTGGTCAGTGAACCTGCGGGCATAGCGGACAGCTTTTGCTGCCATGGAAAGAACCTCATCCTCCCTTTTCTTGAGCTTGTACATCATGTGGATAGGAGAGGTTGCAATAAAGGTATGGATAAGAGGATTTGCCGCTCCCTTGAGAGCTTCTGCAGCTGCATCGATATCGGCGGTCAGTGCACGGGCAAGGGCAGATACACCTGTGGTGCGCACCTTTTCGGCAATCAGCTTGACTGCCTTCATCTGCACCGGTGACGAGACCGGAAATCCTGCCTCTATATTGTCCACACCCAGCTTTGCCAGCTGTTCTGCTATGTCCAGTTTCTGCTCTGGGCTCATAGCTGCGCCGGGGGCCTGTTCGCCGTCCCGGAGTGTGGTGTCAAAAATCCTTATTCTTTCCATAATATCCTCGCTTGTTAAAAAGCGGTTTTTGCTTTATACTATTATCGGAGAGTTATATGAAAAAATCAACTGCTTTTATTATATGTATTCTACTAGTATTATGTTGTGGTTTCCTGTCTGCTGACGAAGCTGTGCAGGAGGGTGATGCAGTGATGTGTCCAGCCGGCCTGTTCCCAGACCGGGGCTACTATGGTGCTTCTGACACTATTGCTGTAGGGAGCATAGTAAAGGTTACAAACAAGTCCAACAGCAAATCAGTTGATGTCTACATTGTGGACAAATCTGATTCCTTCATGGTGCTCTCCTATGATGCTGCATTGAAGATAGGAATAAAGCGCAAGAACAGCGCGGTGGTGCAGGTTTCTGTAATCCGTGCCGCATCTGCGGCTAAGCCTGAGAAGCAGCAGGACAAGATTGTCCCTGTGGCAAAGAAGAACTATCAGCTTCTTCCAGATGGAGTCGAGGTAGCTAAAGAAAAAGCCCCGGCTGCTGCACCGGCTCAGACCCAGGCTCCGGCACAGAAAAGTGCTCCTGCCCCTGCAGTGAGACCTTCCGCTGTTCCTGTGGCAGCAGCTCCTCAGGAAGAAGAGGGAGCTGTGTTCGAGAACATCAAGGATAAGGTGGTGGCCTTCATAGCAGCTGACGATGTGGACCAGACCGCTGCCAGATATGTCTCTGCCGAGACAGTGGGCAAGAGCCTGCCAAAGCCGGCCGGCACCTTCTATGTTCAGCTTGGATTCTTCTCCAGTCTGGATAACGCAGAGCAGATTGCATATACAGTGCAGACCAGCTACCCAGTCCTTATAGTCAGCAAGGAGATGACCACCTATGTGGGCTACCGGGTATTGGCAGGACCGGCTCCTGTGGCAGACAAAGAGGATGTCCTGGGCGATTTCAGGGACGCAGGGTTCCCAGATGCCTTTGCCAGCTTTTAAATGAGCGAGCTGCTTTTTGATTTTGACAATGAAGTTCCTCAAAAGCCTGTAAAGGAAGGCCCGGAAGCCCGTATAGCCGAGCTTTCAGACCTGCTGCGCAGGTATCAGAATGAGTATTATGTACAGTCCCGTCCCTCTGTCTCCGATGCTGAATACGACCGCCTTTTTGACGAGCTTCAGGCATTGGAGAATCAGTATCCGGAGTTCAAGAAACCCGATTCTCCAACCCTCCGTGTCGGTTCCGACCTGGAAGCTGATTTTGCCGAGGTGGTTCATGCTATCCCTGTTCTGAGCCTGGACAAGACCCATTCCAAGGATGAGCTTATGAACTGGGTCACCAAGACAGAGAGAAACTGCGGCAGGGCAGAGTTCATAGCTGAAGAGAAAATAGACGGAGTCTCAATAGTCCTGACCTATAAGGATGGCCTTCTGATACAGGCTGCAACCCGTGGCAACGGCTTTGTGGGCAACGATGTGACAGCCAATGTGAAGACAGTGAAGAGCATACCCCTCAAGCTTACCCAGCCTGTGGACCTGACAGCCCGGGGGGAGATATATCTGCCATTGGAGGCTTTCTCCCTGGTGAATGACCGCTTGGCTGTACCCTATGCCAACCCCCGGAACTTAGCTTCCGGCACACTTCGCAGGCAGAAAAGCTCCGAGGCAGGGGAGATACCCCTGGACAGCTTTATCTACGAAGGATTCTTCCCTGAGAAGGATACTCTTGCCACCCATAGGCAGGTGCTTGACCGTCTGAGGGAGCTTGGGTTCAAGGTGAACAGCCGGACTACACTGTTCTCGGCAGGGGATTCCCAGGCTATTGCAGATTACATAGAGAAAGAGCGGGAGGAGCGGAAGAGCCTTCCATACGAAATAGACGGCCTTGTTATCAAGCTGAATGATATAAAGATGCGGGAGGAACTGGGCTACACCGGTCATCACCCGCGGTGGGCCATAGCCTACAAGTTCCAGGCTCCGGAGGGCATCTCTGTAGTCAAAGGCATCGATGTGCAGGTTGGACGTACCGGCCGCATCACCCCGGTGGCCAGGATAGAGCCTGTGGTGGTGAGCGGTTCCACTGTCTCCAATGTGACACTCCACAACCAGGATTATATCGACATGCTGGAACTGGCGGTGGGGGACAAGGTCACAGTTTCCAAGCGGGGTGATGTGATTCCTGCGGTGGAGGCTGTGGTGGAGAAGAACGAGGTGGGAAACCCGGTATGGAAAATGCCCTCCACCTGTCCGGTCTGCGGCAGTGCACTTGTGCTGGATGGTGCCCACCACTTCTGCAAAAACCTTAAGTGCAGCGCCCGGGTCAAAGGACAGATCATCTTCTTTGCATCTGTCGCGCAGATGGATATAGAGACATTGGGAAGCGAGACCATTGAATTCCTGGTGGACAACGGCTTTGTCCACAGCATCCAGGAGCTCTACACCTTTGATTTCCATCGCCTTAAGGATTACCCGGGCTTCGGTGACAAGAAGGTGGACCTTATCATCAAAGGGCTTGAGAAAAGCAAAGAAACCGAATATCTCAAGGTTCTCTCTTCCCTGGGAATTCCCGAGATAGGCAACAAGGTGAGCGAGATTCTCATCAAAAACGGCATTGATTCCATAGACAAGCTTTATGAGGTGGTGGACTCGGGGGATATAGAACGCCTCACCTCCTTCGAGGGAATAGGGGAGAAGACTGCCCAGATCCTGATAAAAGAATTCTCATCTCCTGCGCTCCGTGAGCAGATAGAGGCACTGCGTCAGGCAGGCCTTAAGTTCCAGCAGGAGGCGCCACTCCAGAAGGAGCTTATAAACAATAAATTCCAGGGACAGTCCTGGTGCATCACCGGCAGCTTTATAAACTTCAAGCCCCGTACTCTGGCGGCAGATGAGATAGAGAAGCGGGGCGGCAGGGTGGTCTCCCAGGTCACAGGCAAGACAACTCATCTTCTTGCAGGAGCAGATCCGGGAAGCAAGCTGGACAAGGCCCGGGCCAATGGAGTCACTGTGGTTGTTGATGAGGATGAATTTATGCATCTCCTGGCAGAGACTTGAAAATCTTTCTGTTAGGACTTACAATTCGATTAAGAGGTTACTGCTATGGATGAACAGCTTTATCAAGAGATCAAAGGAAATATAGATCAGGTTCTGGAGCAGCTTGCTGCTTCTGCAGCCCGGGCCGGCCGTAAGGAAAGGGATGTGCGCCTTATGTGCGTGACCAAGACCAAGCCCTATGAATATGTGGAGGCCGCATATAAGACAGGCCAGCGTCTTTTCGGCGAGAACAGGGTGAACGAGCTTTCAGAGAAGTTTGCAAATTTCTATACTGACGGCGAGGTGCACCTTATTGGCCATCTGCAGAGGAACAAGGCAAAGGATGCGGTTAAATACGCTTCCTCCATCGACTCCATCGACAAGTACGAGACAGCAGTTGCGGTGAACAAATACTGCCAGGAGTTCAACAAGAAGATTGATATTCTCCTTGAGTACAACACAGCGGAGGAGGCCTCCAAGAGCGGCTTCACATCCGAGGACGACTTCTTTGCCACCATTGATAAAATCAGGGAGCTTCCCAATATCAACATCCGGGGTCTTATGACCGTAGGTCCCCTCTATGCAGACCTGAACACTCAGGAGGGACGGGAAACTGTACGTGGTGCTTTCCGCCATCTGGTTAAGCTTTTCAACGCAGTGGATGTCCGCCATCCTGACCTGAAGATTAAAGAGCTTTCCATGGGCATGTCCTCCGATTTCGACATTGCCATCGAGGAAGGATCCACCATAATCCGCATCGGAACCAAACTCTTTGGAGCACGCCAGTACAATATATGAGAAAGACCCTGGCCCTGCTCTTAATCCTTCTGTTGTCTCTGCCTGCTGGCCTTTTCGGGGCCGACTCCAAATCAAACAAAGACAAGAATGATGAGCTTGAGGATGTCTATCCAGACCTTCTGCCGGAACCCTATGACCCGGATGAATATCCTGACTGGACCAAGAAGACCCGCCGTTTTGTGGTAGTCTTTGTGGGAAGCTATCCGCTCTCGGTGTTCTTCACCAAGCTGGGAATGGACTTCTATACCTGGGGCTATCATGATTTCAACTCCGAGTATTCTCCTGCTATTCTGGGCGGTGGCGGCGACAAGAGCCGGAAGATGACCACCAACGAGATTAAGCGTGTCAGCCTTACTGCCCTTGCTGTTTCAGGAGTAGTGGCAGTGGCAGACTTTGTCATCCAGGAGATAAAGGAGAACAGGCGGGAGAAGGCGGCCAAGGCGGCGGAAAAAAAATGGAAAAAATCGAACTCAAAGTAGAGGCCCTGGACGCTCCAGTCCGAGCCGACCGCTATATTGCCGAGCACACCGATATAAGCCGCAGCAGGCTGAAAGGGGAGTGCACAATTTGCATCAACGGGAAGGAAGCAAAACTCTCCAAGAACGTGGCCGAGGGCGATGTCATCAGCCTGGAGATAGCCGAAGTGAAGGGGCCTGAGGATATAGAGCCCCAGAAGATGGACCTGAACATCATCTACGAGGATGAGAATGTGATAGTGCTCAACAAGGAGCAGGGGATGGTGGTACACCCGGCTGCCGGCAACTTCCAAGGCACCCTGGTGAACGGCCTTCTGGATTATGTGTCGGGCATAGAGGAAGAGTTTGATGACGACACGGTGCGCCCGGGCATTGTCCACCGCCTGGATAAGGACACATCGGGTGTCATAATCATAGCCAAGAACCCCCAGACCCACGAGTTTCTCTCCAAGCAGTTCCGGGACAAGGTTACCCGGAAGACATATATCGCCATAGTGCGGGGCAGGCTGCCCAAGAAGCACGATATAATTGATACCTACATAACCCGGGACCGGCAGAACCGTAAGAAGTTCACTGTGCCTAGCGGCCCCAAGGGAAAGCAGGCGATAACTGAGTACCAGGTGGACAAGGAGTTCGGCGGCTATACCCTGTGCAGCCTGTTCCCCCACACCGGGCGCACCCACCAGCTGCGTGTGCACATGCAGCACCTGAATGCACCTATCCTGGGCGACCCTATCTATTCCCGGGCCGACAGCCGGTTCCCCGAGGCAACCCTTATGCTCCATGCCGCAAGCCTGGAGATATTTATTCCAGGTGTGGAGACCAAGATGATGTTCTGCGCCCCCATGCCAAAGCGCTTTGAGGAGGTGCTGGCATCCCTTTCTGCAGGAGAAGGCCGATGAAGCTGTTCACCATATTCCAGCCCTATGAGGTCACCAATACTTACCTGCTGCACCAGGACGGCGAGAAGAACGCAGTGATAGTGGATCCAGGGCGCTTTGATCTGAACCTGCTCAATCTGGTGGAGGAACACAATCTCTATATCTCCCATGTGCTCCTGACCCATTCCCACATAAACCACACTCATGGCATCCCCACACTGATGAAAATCTATGATGCCCAGATCTACAGCATGAAAAGCCCTGTCCTTGGCTTCAAGACCAACCTTATAACAGAAGAGACTTGCTTCGACCTGCCGGGCATGAAGGTGCATGCCATACCAGTGCCGGGCCATTCCGACGATTCTGTCATCTATATAATAGAGAACATGCTGTTCACCGGTGACACCCTTATGGCAGGCTACACAGGCCAGACCGCGGGACTTTCGGAGCAGAGGGCCATGACCGCCCTTATAAAAGAGAAGATATTCGGCCTGGAGGGGGAGTATCTGCTGCTGCCGGGACACGGCTCTCCATCTACCCTGAGCGCCGAAAAGAAGAGCAATCTGCTCCTGAAGGAATAAAAACCATAATTTTTTCTTATAAATAATCCTGCATTTTCCCTCATTTTTACCTTAAATGTGCAAAATCTCCACCCGAATGATAATGTTTTGTTATCGCTTTCCCTAATCTTATCATAAGATTTTATTATGATGACTATAAGATTTCGTTGACAAATCCAGCCCTTGGGATGACAATTCAAATAACAAATCTTTAGGAGGAAAATATGAAAAAGACAATGGTTGTTCTCTTCCTGATCCTTTGTATTTTACTAGTTTCTGGGACAGCTTTCGCAAAGGGAAAATCAGAAGGAGATACTAAGGTGGTAATGGGAAGTTCCAGCTTAGGTGGAACATGGTATTCCTGCGCATGTAAAATCGGTGCTGTAGCAGAGCAGTATGAAGGCCTTAACATCACAGTTCAGGCTACCGGCGGCGGAGCAGAGAACATCCGCCTTATGGCTCAGAATGAGGCTCAGATGGGTCTGGCAGAGCCAAGTATCGCATCATACGCATATAACGCTACAAACATTTTCGAAGGCGATCCGCACAAGGACATCCGCTTCATCACAGACTTGTATCCAAATGCACTTTGCGCTATGGTTATGAAGAGCGGCGACATCAAGACTTTTGAGGATCTTAAGTCAAACGGCGGAAAGAAGAAAGGCTTCTGTTTCGGTTCACCAGGCTCTGGGGACGAGCTGGTATGGATCGAGGCTCTTTCCGGCTTCGGAATCACCAAAGATATGCTGGACTGGAGACCACTCTCCCACTCCGAGCGTGTAACAGCTTTCAAGGACCGCCAGCTTGAGTGCCTGGGCTTTGCAACAGCACAGCCATCAGGATCCATCATGGAGGCATCTGCACAGACACCTATCCGTCTGCGCGCTATCGGCGGCAAAGACCGGGAAAAGATCCTGAAAGACTATCCATGGTATGACCCGTACACAATCAAGGCTGGAATGTACAATGGTGTTGATGAGCCTGTTGAGACCATCAGTATCGGTGGCTATGTGATCGTAAACCAGGATATTCCTGAGGAATTCGTTTACAAAGTACTCAAGGCTATGTACAGCCCAGAAGGACTTGCACAGGTTCAGGGCGTATCCGCTGGAACAAAGTCTGTAAGTCTGGAGACAGCTCTTGGCGGAAACAAGGATGGAAAGATCCTTCCATTCCACCCAGGCGCAATTAAGTTCTACAAAGAGATGGGAATGATTAAGTAAAATATTGAGTTGCCTTATGGGAAACCATAAGTCGATTTAATAAATTAT
>JAEEGH010031840.1_pt1 | contig 10166 bp, 3 predicted proteins | sample 9134181 | NCBI WGS metagenome assembly JAEEGH01 (sample SAMN16246544, study PRJNA631951) | gut metagenome | biome: gut microbiome; feature: rumen; material: DP-attached | host: Bos | place: Iran: Karaj | collected 2018-10 | reverse complement strand
ACAACTCGAACACCGACTTCATGTTCTTCATCGGCCACCGTGCCTTCAACAACGCCCCGCAGTTGGAGAAGATTGACCTGATGCAGTACATCACGAAGGGCACCAACCACTGGGAGTCAATGCCTACCAATTGCATCCCTCGCATCTGGAGCAACATGCTCGAAGGGTCGCCCAACGCCTTCATCCGCGTGGCCACCTCGACGCTCAACGACTACCGTTCGTCGGGCATGTGGAGTGAGCTTAGAGACCGCATCATCAGCTACGAACCCTCTGGCTACGAGATCAATGAATACGGTGTGCGCTACAAATGTATGCTGGCGCAGGACGGCAAGACCTACTTGACCAACGACGGTGCCCAGCGCGAGGAGGTGATGAAGCAGCTGCGCCTGTGGAATGCCGACTATCAGAACTTCAATGCCGGCACACTGTTGGCTGCTGCCGACAACGGTGCTACCGTGTATTACACTACCGCCGAGGGCTGTGATGCCGACTACCTGAAGAAGAACAATGGTGTGGCCCGCGTATACAACGACATTGGTTCATACTATAACTACAAGAACATCGCCCTCCGTCGCAATGCCTTCCTTAACTGCGACGACCTGAAGGCCATTGAATTCTACCAGACCAACGGTCGCTCGGAGAACTCCTACAGCAACCTGAAAATCTGTATCGAGAACGGTACCTTTAAGGGGTGTAAGAACCTGAAGGAGATACGCATGTACTACCGCGTGCAGGACGGCGACGACCATTGGCAGACACTTGGCCCCGAAGATGTCATCCCGGGTAACAACATATTCGGCTACCCAACCTATGATGAGATAGCTGCTACATCTGCGGACAACTATCCCACCACACCGAGAGTTACCCCCGACGATGTGCGAATCATTGTGTCGCCATCGCGCTACTACGAGTTTCTTGACGATCCCAATTGGAGCCAGTATGCCGACTGCATAGTGGCGGCCGACTATGAGCCTACCTCATGGAGCGCCATGAATGTTGACGGGCTGACTTACGATTATGCCTCGAAGACCGTGAACAGTGCCTCTACCAACAATGTGGTGACGCAGGAGCTGTCGTGGCTTAACATCCCCATCAAGGCCATAGAGATATATATGCTGTATAGTTCAATTGCGAATTTTTCAAAATCGATTTCAGCATATAAGGCTACTATAAAGGAGCAGACGGCTGAGCTTTCTAATCTACAGCAAATGATCGAATTTGATAAACTGATGATTGTGCAAGCCAAGGCTGACAAAGCCGAAGCCTTAAGTTGGGCTAGCCAGATATTGAAAGACCCTGAGCCAATCGTGACGCAGATGCTGGCGAAAAAGGGCCCGAACGAGGTGTTCCAGCGCGCTCTTAGCTTCAAACAATTGTATGAGTGGGGAATCATCGATGCTCCATCGGGTGCTGCCGAATGGCTGCCTGGTGCAAAAGCGATACTGCTGGCCGACAAATCTAAGATTGCTTATGTTGCCGATATGTTCAAGGCATCGGCCCAGAATTTCTTGCAGCAGCCTTTGAAGGGACTTAAAGATAACATAGCCAAGTACAAGGCGGTTGTAAGTGCAATTGCGAATACTACAAGGGCGATTAATGAAACTGTCGCTGCCCGTGTAGTTGGCTCAATGTGGATGAGCGGTTATGGTGTTTCGGCCCTGATGTCGCTTGGCGACGATGTATCGCCAGAGTCGTACCAATTAGGACTGGCCGACAAGATACGTGCCAACATGAACGCCTACAGTTATGAGAACACGATGGTTTACGTGCCCGACAAGAAGCTGATCTACCACGTGTACGTAGACAAGCCCCAGGATTCTGACAAGACCGACTATACCATCTACAATGACATAGGTAGCGTGTACAACTATCGCACGGTGGCTATCAAGAAGGATGCCTTCCGCAACAACAAGAAGCTGCGCACCATTAACTTTGCTGAAAGCTATGCTACAGCAGCCGACGCCTACGTGCCGATGGAGATAACCATCCCCGACTCGGCCTTCGCAGGATGCACGGGGCTGGAGCGTTTTGAGTTGGTTTACAAGACTCGTCTGGGCGGCGAGCGCGGCTTAGGACCTGAGAACTTCATCCTGGGCGGCACCAACATCTTTGCCGGATGCGACTCGACGAAACTGAAGATCATCATCGACAAAGAGCGCAAGCAGGATTTCCTTGAGAGCGAACTGTGGAGCAAGTACCGGCGATTCTTTGAGTATCGCAACATGGAGGAGCGTACAGAATATACCGACTTCGGCGTGCGCTATGCCTTTGCCTACGATCAGAACACGGTGCAGAAGGTGACCCAGGTGAGTGGACACAAGATAGAACACCTTTCTGCCATCGGTGCCGACAACGACTGGCTGAGCAGCCACAAGGGACAGCTGGGTCTGTTCAACGACATAGGTATCTATAATAACTACAAGCTCGACTATGTGAAGAAGGAAGCCTTCCGTGGCAATCAGAACCTGAAGAACGTGTCGTGTTGGGACCTGAAAGGCTGGCTCTGGGGTGGCGACACCTACTACGATTTCGGCGTGGTACTGCAGGATTCTGCCTTTGCCGACTGTAAGAATCTTGAGTCGTTCGACCTGCTCTATCTGTGTACCGATGGCATCAATAAGGCCAAGGAGCTGCAGCCTTCACAGATACAGTTGGGTAGCGGTGTATTTGATAATACGCCCAACATGAAACTGAAGATGACCCAGCAGCAACAGCGCTGGTTCGAGGCCGACGAGGCGTGGGCTGAGTATAAGGACAAGTTTGCTCCCTGCCTGGTGAAGCCTATCGACGAAGTGGTGAAGAAAGCCCTGAACGGTCTCTGCTACACCACCGCCGTGGGCAAACCCTCGGAGTGGGACGACCTTATCGACATGAGCCTGCTGAAGGAGAAGGGCTTCTCGTGGCTCAACGGCAAATTCTCAGAGAATAATAATATCAGGCAGTTCCCTGAGTTCAAGCAGTTTGAGTGGGCAGGTCTCGACTATGTTGGTGGTTCGTGGTTTGTAAAAGACGAGAACCTGACGGCCATCGAACTGCCATCGACCATCAAGACCATCGGCAGCTATGCTTTCTATGGATGCGACCTGCGTGAGATTGTGCTTCCTGCCGGTTTGACGGAAATCGATGACTATGCTTTCCTTAACAATTATAATCTGAAGACCATTCGCTGCCTGGGCACAACACCCGCCCAATTGGGCAAATCGGTGTTCTATACATATTCCAAACCAAAGATATATGTGCCCGCCGAGGCCGTGAGCGACTACAAAAAGGCGTGGAGCGATTATGCCAACTACATTGTGGCCTATGAGGGCCAGAAGACCTTCCCGAAGGAGGTGACCACCACCAAGGTGGGCGAACTGGCCTCAAAGCTCGGTCTGGAGACCGTGATGGACGGCAACTACCTGACAGGTCTGAAGGGTGCCTACTGGAACATCGACTCGCTGACCGTGAGCGGTCCGCTGAACGGTGTGGACGTGGGCGTGCTGCGCTTCCTGGCCGGTGCCGACGTGAACAACAGTGATCCTACCTACGGCCGTCTGCGCTACCTGAATCTGTATAACGCCCGTCTGAAGAAAGACAAGGATCATCCCTACCAGTGCGACGGATTCAACGACTACCTCGAGAACGATGACGAGGTGGGCGAGTATATGTTCTACAACTGTAAGCAGTTAGAGACGGTTATCCTGCCTAAGGCGGCTACACGCTTACGCAAGTATGCGCTGTGTAACGCCGCAAATCTGAAGCATCTGGCTGTGGGTGACAAGACCGTAGAGTATAATGACCACATTACAAAGAACGTGATGGCAATCGACGAGCTGGTGTTCCTGACCGAACAGAAGGCCGACAACAACACATCGACATTCTTTGAATGGAGCACCGACTACGAGTCATGGGGCGTGCCCATCAATGCCGTCTACACACCAACATCACTTGTAAAGGAATACGCGGGCGAGACAGCTATCATTAAGTACGCAAGCAGCATATCGTCGCCGTTCGAAGATGATACCGTCATGCGCTGCTTTGTCGACAAGGGACATTACTTCCCCAGCAGCATAGCCAAGATGACCAACATTGACGGTATACTGAGCAGTGAGGTACGCACATTTAATGAGTTGCTGAACTTTACTGAGATGACCGACCTGGGCAGCGCATTCGAAGGCTGTAGAAACCTGCAGAGCGTATCGCTGCCAGCATCGCTAACCAACATCGGTTACAGCGCCTTCAAGGGCTGCACAGGTATGCAGAGCATCTATGTAAGTGCCGACAGCGCGGCTACACTCGAGAGTGGTGCGTTCCGCGACTTGCCAGCTAACTTCCGCATCTATGTGCCTAAGGCGCTGACCAGTCATTATCGTACAGAGTGGGCTGAATATGCCAGTCATATCATAGCCGACGAGAGAAGGGTTGACGACATCATAGAGGTGACGCTGACCGAGCCGAACACGTTGGCACAGGCATTAGGACTGACTGTTGACTATGGAGCAGTGCTGCTGGACGACGACGATGACCCCGACCACGAGTGGCGTGGACAGATGATCATGGACATCAGAGGCGAGTACTCGCACATCAACAAGCTGAAGGTTAACGGACCGATATCGGGTGCCGACCTGTCTGTCATCAAATTCCTGGGAGGCAGAATTCCTTGGAACAACGTTAAGAACATGTTGGGGCGCCTGGAATACGTAGACCTATATAATACCGAACTCAAGGTGTCGAACTGGCGTTCGGCAATGAACTCAGGCGGTATAACATGGGTTAGAGAGGAAAACTCGCTGCCCGACGAGTCGCTGTCTGATATGCCATCAATCAGAACCATCATACTGCCCAGAACGTGCGAGCGCGTTTACCGCACAGCTGTGGGTGGTAACGAAGCACTGGAGGTGCTGGTAGTGGGCGACGACACAAAAGAGTTTGAATGGGATGCCGTGGGCGCCGACGTATCGCTGCTGCGCATGTATATGCTGTGCAATCAGAAGCCCGACGTAAGCAAACTGGTTACCTTTGCCTCGTATCACCCGACGTTAGAGACCATCTTCGTGCGTCCGAGTCTTTATAACGACTACATCAGCGACCCGGCATTCACAGGCAACAGCACCAAGATCGCCAACAACATATCGAAGGGCGTGTTCAAGGACGATGAGACCTTCCTGGCCTTTGCCGCACATGGTGCCGCTACCGACGACGATATCGCGGGTATCAACAGCGTTGACGGCTGGTTTAAGAACCACACCGGCATTACTGACCTGTCGATGCTGAGAATGTCGTCTGTTGATACGCTGAGAGCTGGCGATATGAAGGCGCTTACACAGCTGCAGAAGATTGCCCTGCCCTTGACACTGAAGGAGATTGAGAGTGGCTCATTCTCGGGAGCTACCGACCTGCACTGGGCCGACTTCCTGCTGTGCGACTCGGCGATGACTGACAAGCTACGTAACAACAAACTGCTGCGCGATGCAGGATTCTCGAAGAATACCATCTGCTACATGCCTTCGCACTACGGACAGACCGACGAGGTGAACGTGGTGGTGGGCGACACCACTGGCGTGATGACTTGCACCAACTTCATGCTGGTTGACGGTCACGACTACGATGTGCTTTATAGCTTCAAGGCACAGAAGGTGGAGAATAACCGCACACTCAGCAAGAGTGCAGTACCTTACACCATCTGTCTGCCTTATGACCTTGACATCCCAATAGGCGCTAAAGCCTACAAAATGTCCGGTCGTAGCGACAACGAGCTGATCTTCACCCAGACACTCGACAGACTGGAGACCCTGCAGCCTTATCTCATCTGGGCTGACCAGGGTGATGCGACACTGGGTACCAGTGGCGATATAAGCATTCCTGCCAGCGGCGGTATGACCTACGGTCGCCAACACGATGCACCGGGCTTCTCGATGCGCGGCACGCTCTACGGCATCAGCAACGCCGAGGCCTCAGAGCTGGGTGCCTATACCTTGCAGAACGATGGCAAATGGCATCCCGTGCTTTCAGACACTGACGAGCACCGTGCGGCCAGCATCCTGCCATATCGCGCTTATCTGCTGCAGAACCGCAACGCCAGGAACCGTGCCATCGGCATGACACTGGAGGATGCAACGGGTATTGAGCAGCTACGCACCATCGACAGCGACGGCACCGAGCGTGTCTACGACCTGAACGGTCGCCAGCTCTCTGCACCCACGAAGGGTATCAACGTTATGAATGGAAAGAAAATCATCAAAAAATAAACGACGATGAAAAATCTGAAAATCATGAGTATGTTGCTTGGGGGCCTGCTGGCCCTCGGCAGCCTGACGGCCTGCGGCGGAGGTGATGACGATGAACCGGAACCCACGCCCACACCACCGCCAACGCCTACAGAAAAGGTACTGACCAGTGTGAAGACCGACTACACGGCCACTGTTTCGCAGCAGTTGTTGGACGTGGCCACCGTCACCGTGCGCTATATCGGCGAGAACGGACAGGTGGCCAGCGAACAGATGACGTCGACCACCTGGACCAAGAGCGTCACCATCCCCCTGCCCGCCAAGGCTGGACTGAACATACAGCCCACGCTGAAAGGCGAAGTGCCTGAGGGTGAGTACACGCTCAATGCCAAGGGACAGATGAGCTACACGTGGCTCGACCAGGACGGTCAGCAGCTGAGCGGCGGCGGTACGGAGAAGACGCCGGAGATGGAGGCTGTGTTCTATGCCGACGGCCTCGGACAGTATCTCGGTGCCATCACCGCCACTTGCTACGTGGCCCGTTCGTTCGCCAGGGACTACAGCATAGCTGATACCTCCATCACCTGGGGCGGCAATGCCGGCGACGACACCACCCAGGGTACGGGCATCGACAACACCGGCGCCACTGGCGATGGTCGTTAATATAAATGAATCACAAAATAAAAACGGTTATGAGAAAAAAGCATTTTTTGAGCACCCTGTTGCTCGTAGTGTTGTCGCTGCCTATGTTGGTGGCTTGTGGTGGTGATGATGACGAGGATGAAATCGTCAAGGATGATGGTGGATTAGTCGTCATTGACAATATGAATATTTTTTATGATCATATAAAGTATTATATAAATGAGCGCCATTTAGTTGTTAGCGGCTATGATGAAGAGTTTAACGGTATTGCTAAAATTCCGTCAACCATTGACATTAATGGCTATGTTTACGAAGTGCTGGAAATCTACATGTCTGCTTTCCAGGGATGCAGCCGCCTGACCTCGGTCATCATTTCCGATGGCGTGACGACCATCGAGCCTTCTGCATTCCGTGATTGTCCCAACCTAGCCTCCGTTACCATTGGCAACAGCATGGCTATCATCTCCAGTAATGCTTTCAGTGGTTGTCCCAACCTGAATTCCATCTCCATCCCCAGCAGCGTGACATTCATTGGCAGTGCGGCTTTCAGAAATACGGGGTGGTATAACAAACAAGGTGACGGTATCCTATATTTGGACAACTGGCTCCTTGATTACAAAGGTGAGAAACCTACAGGTGAGCTGGTTATAAATAATGGTACAAAAAGAATTGCTGCCTATGCTTTCCATGATTGCACTGGGCTGACCTCTGTGTCCATCCCCAACAGCGTGATCTCCACTGGCTATGGTACTTTCTCTGGTTGCACGGGCCTGACCTCCGTTACCATTCCCAACGGCCTGACATACATCGATGAAATGGCTTTCTCTGGTTGCACCGGCCTGACCTCTGTCGATATCCCCAATAGTGTGACGATCATAGATTTAGGTGCTTTCTCTGGTTGCACCGGCCTGACCACCATTACCATCGGCAACAGCGTGGCAATGATTTACGGAGATGCTTTCAGGGATTGCTCGTCGTTAAATGAAATTCATTGCAAAGCTACAACACCACCTACCTGTTGGTATTCTTTTGGAAATGACCATTATTCCAGAATAAAGCTGTATGTACCTAAGGGGACTCTTGATGCCTACAAAAAGGCTGATTTTTGGAAGAACTTCCTAACCATCATAGAAGAATAACACGGAAAAGGTTCTTGTTATAATTGTCCAAGGGCTTCGCTGCTTATCAGGCGGCGAGGCTTTTTTTTAATAACTAATTTAAAATTTAAAGTAATGAAGAAGCAAAATTATGAGTCGCAGTTGAACCTGCGCAGAGTGATGATGAAAAAAACGTGAGTGATGGTGAATTGGCGGACATGATCGGTGTCTGTCGCCAGACGGTGAATAATTGGATAAACGGTCGGCGTGACATGACTGTGAGCTGGCTACATGAGGTCGCAAATGCGCTTGGGGTGCGTGTTCGCGACCTCTTTGATGAGTAGGTGTAAACGCTCTGTTTACTATATTGCTTCGCGCTGCAAATTTGTGGCGCATAAACTTGCATGTGTGCTTTTCTTGGCGTAACTTTGTGGTGATAACATATTTTTTTGCCGATGAAAGAGTCAGAAGAGAAACCGAAAAAGAAACGCAAGAAGGCTCCGATTAAGCGAGAGCCATCAAGTTCGCTTGAAATGGCCGAGCGTGAGGAGACTCGACCGAAGGTCAAGAAAGCCGCAGAAGAGAGTGAGAAGGAGCATAAGCCGAACTGGCGGGAGACGCATGCCTCGAAACAGGACATCACGGAATTCCTCAACGGGGTGATCCTGCTCAGGCATAATGTGATTACTGACAAACAGGAGTTCCGGGTGCCTGACAGCGATGAATTTGAGGCCCTCGGCATGAAGTACCCCACGGGTAAGACACCGCTCGATGAGTGGCGCGAGTGTAAGGAGTGGCAGACGGTGAATGACCGCCTGGTCAACTCGCTGTGTAACATGCTGGCCATGAAAAAGGAGGTGCGGGTAAAGGATGTCTGGGACGTGATCAACTCCGACTTCGTGCCGCTCTATAATCCCTTCGTCCAGTACCTCCACCGTCTGCCGCCGTGGGACGGCAACAGCAACCCAATCCTCGAACTGTCGATGTCGGTCACGGTAAAGGGCGGTACTGAGGAACAAATGCTGTTCTACGTCTGCCTGCGCAAATGGCTCGTAGCGATGATAGCGGGCTGGCTCGAGGAAGGGAAGGTAAACCAGGAAATCCTCGTGTTCGTGGGTCGCCAAGGCATCTTCAAGACTACCTGGTTCGGGCATTTGCTACCGCCGGAGCTGCAACCCTACTTCCATTCGAACACCAGCTTCGGCAACATGACGAAGGACGAGGTGCTGAAACTGTCACAGTACGGGCTGATCTGCTGCGAGGAGCTCGACACGATGAAACCCTCGGAGATGAACCGCCTGAAGTGGGCGGTCACCACCACCGTGACCGATGAACGCAAGGCCTATGCCCATAGCTCGGAGCGTCGGAAGCATATCGCTACCTACTGCGGCACGGGCAACAATATCCGTTTTATCGACGATGACACGGGCACGCGCCGCTGGCTGCCGTTCGAGGTGGAGAGCATCGAGAGCCCGCATGAGCATCCCTTTGACCATGAGGCGGTCTTCGCCCAGGCATACGGACTTTATCGGAAGGGGTTCCGCTATTGGTTCAACGACCCAGAGATGCAACTGATGGCGTGCCACAACGAACGGTTCGAAGTGGCCAAGCCGGAACGCGAACTGATCAGTAAGTACTACCGTCTGCCTAGGAAGGACGAATGTGGTGATTTTGTCAGCTCTGCAGAGATCCTGCAAACCATCGGTGGCAACCTGATACCGCGGCTGACGATGAATAAGCTGGGGCGGGCGATGACAGCTCTGGGCTTCGAAGGCGTGCGCTCGCATGGTCAGCGGGGCTATCTGGTCGTGGCGTATCAGGCTGACGATATCAAGGCCAACCGTTCGATGCTGGCCTATGATGCCCAACCAGAGTTTGAGGCCTCGGCAGTATCGATAGACGGTGTGTTTGACGAAATGACACAATAATCTAAGACTTTCTCACGCGTACCGCGCCCGCCTATACGGTACGCACGAGAAAGTTCTATTTTAATCTGTCAATGTGGCAATTGAGGAGAGTAGGAGTAAAGGAGTAAGGAGAAAAGTAGAAATGAAAGCGATGTCGAAACAGCAGTTGGCTGATGCAGCCGGGGTGACGGTCACTACGTTGATGAACTGGTGCAGACCGTATCAGAAGGAGTTGGAGGCGATGGGCATGAGACCTAACTCCAAGGTGCTCTCACCACGGATCGTTCAATATATTGCTGACCTGTTCTGCA
>JAEEGH010031839.1_pt1 | contig 10167 bp, 7 predicted proteins | sample 9134181 | NCBI WGS metagenome assembly JAEEGH01 (sample SAMN16246544, study PRJNA631951) | gut metagenome | biome: gut microbiome; feature: rumen; material: DP-attached | host: Bos | place: Iran: Karaj | collected 2018-10 | reverse complement strand
CCAGCTCCCCCACCATTCGTGGGGGAGCTTCGCTTGGCTCTATACATTGGGCTTAATATCTTTCAGAATGCCGCTTTCATACATTATATCATCAGCAAGACGTATGCCTTCTTTTTTTGCTGCAGCTTCACTTTCTGGAATCTTAGAATACTCCAGTGCACTGCTGGGACGAGTATAGATTGTCTGAGTAGGCGGAACAAACTCAACGCCAAGCTTCTTTGCAAGTCTAATAATATCGTTAAGAAGTCTGTGCTTTTCCCTTAATTCTGCTATCCAGTCTGGCGTTATAACAAAGCAGTAAACCAGTATTCCCATAGCATAAGGCCCTAATTTGTCGAGATTAATAATATAGTAATCTTTTCTTGTGCATGGATGCTTGCGAATTAGTTCTCTAATTCCTTCACAGAAAGCATCTATTTTTTCTGGCGGTGTATCTAGCCCGATGTTTAGGGTTGTTTCAATACGTCTGTATCTTCGTGCACCGTAGTTGTCTATCTGAGCGTTGATTAATTCAGAATTCGGAATAGTTATTATTGAATCATAAAAGGTTCTGATTCTTGTGCTTCTAATACCGACAGATTCAACAACACCGTCTGCCTTGCCGATAGTCACCCAGTCGCCAATCTGGAAAGGTCTATCCATAAGGATAGTAACAGAACCGAAAACGTTAGAAATAGTATCTTTGGCCGCCAGAGCAAAAGCCAGACCGCCAAGCCCAAGACCAGCCATGAATTTATCTATATCTATAGCAAATATATCTGCAAGGAAAACAAGACCGCAGATAACTACCATAACCTTCATAGCCTTAGTAATCAGCGGCGCAAGAATATCATCGAACTTGTTTTCAGTCTGTTCGGCCTTTCCAATAAGATAATTACCAATAAGGTCAACCAATCTGTAACCAGCCCAGACGGCAGATAAGGCAGCAACAACCTTGACGCTTACCAATAATATAACTCTTGCGCTGCTGGGCAAACCGAGTATATAAATGCCACTCCACCAGATTATAGCCGTAATAGCGATACTAATTGGAACAAGGAACTTCTTCTGAGTGTCTTCAATAATTTCTATTCTTGCCTTTTGAAATACAGTTTTAATAGCTTTTGTAATGATATAAATTACAAACTTGCCCATTCCAAGGCCAATGAAAACAATGACGAACAAGCCTATCCACTGCCAGTTTTCAAGCAAAAAGGTTGATTTCATCAAGCTTGGGAAATTCTTTTTCATGTAATCTCTTACGCGAATATTAAGAGGTAGCTTTTCAAAAGAATTGATATCGCTAAGAACTTCTTTTTCCTTATAAGCGTCATAAAGAATTGGCAAAGCCTTTACGCTTGAAGCAGAAAATTTCCAGGCCATAAGGTTAGAATCTTCAACCTTAACTTTTTCTATGGTTATTCTGCCAATGGCATCGTTAAGAATAATTACAGGCGTAGCTTTGCTGTCGTCTGAAAGTTCCACAAGGTCTATATATCTGTAGCGAGCCAAAACTGAGTTTAAAAGGACAGCTCGCTCTCTTCCAATTTCTTTTCTAATGCTGCGTTCAAAACCGGTTAAGTCAAGAGCATCAGCAGCAGCTTCATCGCCTGCTCTTGTTTCCTTAGACATATTACTGAAGAAATATCTCAAAGTTTCTCTTGGAGAGCGAAATACCGGGTCTACTGTGTCGTCAAAACCTTTGATTTCTTCTTCCTTTACGATTACAGAAAGGTATTCGTCTAAGTGGCAGAGAGTCTTTGTGTAATTAAACTTCCATTCGCCGTTATCATATCGGCGCAGCGAAATATCAAATCCTTTTTCTCGGCCTATTGGCAAAGTATAAGTATTCTGGCTGAATTCATCTGGCAAGGCATCAACTTTGAAAGTAAAATAATAAAGCACTTTAAACAGCTTTGCAGCCATGTCTCTGCCAGCAGCGACTCTGCCGGCTTCTGGTATATCTTCAAGATAAAGGGTCGTTACAGCCTCATCTATTCTAGGTGCCTTTTCGTATTCAACCTTATTCATTATTTTAAGGAAATAGCGAACGGTTGATCTCGGACTTCTAAGCTTTTCGTTTGGTTCAGCAGTTTGTGCCAATATGGCATTAGAAGCGATAAGTATAAGAAAAAAAGCAAAGATATATCGTAAAGTGTTTTTCATTTCAAAGTACCTTGGGATTAATGATTTTAACACTATAGCATATTTATTATTTTATTCAACCATTCTTTTATAGCTATAAAAGTGATTGGCTTCGCTGTGGAACACTTCGTTGTGATACGATTGCTATCGCAATCTGTGGTAGTTGTTAGAAAAGTTGGGAGAGTTCACTAACTAGAAGTCTCGCTTCTTCTGTCTGTTTTTTCTATAGATGAATCATAAGTTCTTATGCCATTTGCTCCAAAAGTTGTTTTTTCTATACCACATTTCTTTAAGAAAAATTGTGACTATGGTATAATAGGCTCATGTCAGTTCCAATGTTAAACACATACTGCCGAAGATGTCATGCGGCTATTCTATCTACTGCTCATACCTGCCCATTATGCGGTTTGAGAAGGCCTAATGCCGCAAATATATCTTCGCTTGAAAAAAGCTTCATGTCTTCACCCCCGAGTATTCCTCAAAGATTTGAAACAACTGCAGGAAAAGTTAAATCAACCCCGGTTTTTTTATTTCAGCTTCCAAAGTTATACTTTTCTTATCTCTTCTCTTATGATGATGGCTTTTTACATAGAGGAGCCCTGGCTGCAGGAATAATTTCAACCATTTTATTTTGGGCTACTGCGGCAAAAAACATTCTCTTGATAAAACACTTTTGTTTAATGATAATGATAGTAGTCTTTTTATACTTGATTTATGATTCAATTCAGTTTTTGAACTCAATGTATGCCAATTATGTGTTAGAACGATTGCAGATTCAAGGCGGTTCTTCACCCTACTCTGTTCATTTTAAGGTAGAAATAGTTTTAAAAAACACTTTGAAAAGCCTGCAATCATTACTTTATGCTTTTTACGAAAAACCTTGGGATAGTATGCCTCAAGGCGATGAAAAAATAAAATCCGGACAAACCTTTGTATTAGCCATTAAGGCAATTACTGGCAAATTAAAAAAATTTGCGAAAATATCATTAGAAACAACATCTTTGCTTTGGAGAAATAATGTTTATGCAATAACTTCTTTTCCTGATTTGAGTTATGAAGAAAAGATAAAACATCTAAAACTAAAACTCACTGAAGCAAAAGCGGTTATATTGCGGTATTGCTGGCTACGACAGCTTGAAATGGCACATGAATTTCTTGAAGACCATTTAAGTGGAAAAAGTGGCAGGTCCACACCTGACGATGGGAATTACGTCATTGAAGGCATGCAGTTAGGGCTTTTAGGTCCATTAACAGAACCTTTTCATGGCAATTTGGAAACAGTTCCATATGAATTGCCTTTTATAATGCGCTATTACTGGCACCAGCAGCTTAACCCATCATCTTTCCCTGAAGAAGAAATAATTGCTCAATACCCTGAAACAGCTGATTTTTACGAAAGTATAAATCAAGTAAAGAACCTAATACAGAAACTTGAAGAACAAAAGATTCTCAATATAGCTGAAAATGCAGTTACTGATGATTATAGGACAGAAGCTGAGATTACAAGTGAAGCGAACCAAATTAACAGATTTAAGCTTTATTCTGATTATTTGGATATTCCTAAATTCCAGCCTTCTGATGCCGAACTTTTGAAACAGGTTGACCGCCTGAATGCAGAAATCAGGGTTCAGTAAACTATGCAGGGGAGCATCGAATATAAAGCTCAATGACTGTATAGCTAAGACTTAGATGCCAACAATCACCACGGGTAGCGTCAACTGCCGTCTCACAACAAAGTATTCCACTTGAAGACTGCAATGGTTTATTCTGACTTACTGGCAGCCAGAAGTTCAAAATGATGAAAATCCTTTCAGAATCTTGGGCGGGAAACCTGAGTTAATAACTCATTATATCTTCTTTTGCTATTCCTATAGTTACATCAGAACCATTAGTGTAAAAGTTTATACCATCGTTTTTTTCTATAACTTTTATTGTTTGGTGTGGTGTTTCAATATAATATTTTATATAGAATCCGTAATATTCACTTGATTTAACTTTTCCCTTAAGAATAAATAAATTGTCTTTGTTTGCAGGATTTACATGTATTCTCTCTAATCTGACATAATGTTGCTTAGTTTTTTCTAATTGCATTAAATCAATTATTTTTTCGTTTAATTTATTTATATCTCCTACAAAATTGCAGACGAATTCTGTTTTTGATTTATTATATATTTCGTTTGGAGTTCCAATTTGTTCTATATTACCTTTATTAAAAACAGCAATTCTATCTGAAATTGTAAGAGCCTCATCTTGTTCATGAGTTACGTAAATAGTGGTTATTCCAATTTCTCTTTGCATTCGCTTCAATTCGTTTCTTAGACCTATCCTCAATTTAGCATCCAAGTTAGATAGTGGCTCATCCATGCATATAATACTAGGGCTGGTTACTAAGGCTCTAGCAATGGCAACACGCTGTTGCTGTCCTCCAGAAAGTTCGGTTACTGCACGGGAAAGATGCATTTCTGAAAGATCTACTTTTTTAATAATTTCATAAACTTTTGATTTTATTTCATCTTTAGGCAGATTTCTTATTTCTAACCCGAAAGCAATGTTTTCATATACAGTCATCGACGGGAACAAGGCATAACTTTGAAAAACAATTCCTATGTTTCTTTTTTCTATAGGTACATTCGTTATATCATTGCCATTTACAATTATTCTTCCGTTGCAAAGAGGTATAAAACCTGTAATTGTTCTTAAAGTTGTACTTTTACCGCAGCCAGAAGGTCCTAAAAAAGTAAAAAACTCACCATCTTTTACCTCAAGACTAATATTGTGTAATGCCTCAAAATCATTGAATTTAACAGTTATATTTTCTAATTGTATCATTATTACTCTTTCCCTTTATCAAACCCAATAAATTTTAGCATATTTTTTAATTTTGTTTTATAAATTCTTTTATAATATAACTTTTCTCTTAAATCCATTGAACCTAATCCATAAACAAGTAACAAAATAATTGATGAAAGAATCATTTTAAATACAGTAGAAGCACATTGCCTTCCAACTGCATTTACGTTATACCCTCCTCTGCCAGCTTCTACTGTCATATCTTTTACAACCATTGAGTATGTTTTCCCATAACTCGAATGAAATGTAGCTGCCATGCCATATTCAGAAAATAAAGCCAAGAAAGTTAAGGCAAAAACTGCCCAAACATTAGGCATAATCACAGGAAGTTTTACTTTTACAAAAGCATAAAAAGATGAAGCTCCTAAATTCCTTGCAGCATTTTCCAATTCTTCATCAATTGAATAAAAAGCAGCCTTTATCAATCTTAAAGCATATGGAAGCCTTATAACAGTATACGCCATTATTATAAGCAATCTGACATTTTCTTTATAATACAAATTTTGTCCGAAAACATACCAAATGTTATCATTAAAAAATATTCTGTATGAATAACATATTAGAATTGTGGGCAAAAGCCACGGAAACATCAAGCAGCTTTCTACAATTACCGCCCTTTTTTTATTCTTATTTTTAAATATGTATTCACAGGCAATAACAACAATTACACAGGCTAGTGCAGCCGCTATTGCACTTAAAATAAAGCTCAATCTAATACCAGATATTGTATCTGGGTTAGCAAAAAGACCACTAATTGCTCCCTCTCTTATAACTGTTTTCCCTCTGTTAGTTAAGAATTCATAATCTGCTTTCCCGACAAAATTACTTAAAGTCCAGGCTGAAAAGTTTATTGTTTTTGCTTCTATTGCTTTATAATTCTGTAATGAGAAGATAATCAGCATAATTACAGGAGTCATATATATAATGAATAAAACATAAGCGTATAAGTGAGCAGCTATGTTTAAAAATTTATTTGATATTTTTTGTTTTATAAGTTTAGTTTTAGTCTTGCTTACAGATAAATATTTTCCTTTTTTTTCGTAAATTGTCAGTATTATTAATTGTATAATTGTAAACATCGCAAGAATAATAGACAACAACGCCGCTCTTGCTTGTGGAAAAGCTTCATCTACAGAAGATGAACCTGCAAGTCTTACTATTTCTGGGTTAATCGAATCGTAACCAAGTAATGTGGGAGTTGACATAGCACAAAGTCCTGTAGTGAAACATATAACAGTTAGTGAAATAAGAGTAGGAACCATGGTTGGGAAAACTACTTTCAAAAGTGTTTTAAATGGTCCTGCACCCATATTCCTTGCTGCTTCTATGGTGCTGTAATCTATGGTTCTGATTGCATTTCGTAAAAATAAAGAATGGTTGCCTGTACTTGCAAAAGTCAATGTAAACAATACAGCATTAAAACCAGTAAACCATTGTGAATCTATAAATGGAAATACTTTACAAAGCCAAGTAGTCATAATTCCATCAGAATTATATAAAAATTGAAAACCAGCAACTAATGCAACCCCAGAATATATCATAGGTGTCATATAAGCTAATCTTAAAATTGGTGCCCCTTTTATATCAAAATATTCTGTTAATAATACTATTGAGACCCCGATAACATTTACACAAAGAACAAGTGCTACAGCTAATTTTAAAGAATTAAAAATAAATCCTGACATGGTTCCTTCACAAAGAAATTTGAAGACCAAAAGGTAATCTGTTTCACCTGCTGCATTTTTTACAGAAAAAATTTGAGAAAGAGTATTAAAAAGAGGCATTACCATAAAGCCTAAAAATAAATATCCAAATAAAACGAAGCAAAATATAGAAAAAATAGTTTTTAATTTCATCGTTGTTTCCTAACTCTAATTACCAGACTGGCAAAGCAAATCCCAATCAAGATTATCCCAGTCTGGCTCTTGTGGAGGCTCTTTTACATCAGACCAATAAAAACCCAGATTTGTCATGATATTAGTCCATTCTTTGTTATGCTTTGCTACATATTCTGAATATTTCATATTAGTATTTGGAACAATTTCAAATGCACAATTCTTTAATAAATAAATTTGAGGTATTTCATCGTATACCATACCTACTGCATCTATATTACAAGGATAGGTATCAAATTCTTCAGCATACTCTGCCTGAGTTTGAGCTGAACCAAACCATTCTGCAAAAGCTTTTACATTTTCTGTTTCTTCTTTTGTTCTGTCTTTTCTGTCTAATATTCCTATATATTCAGCAACATAATAAGAGCCGTCTTTTATATCTACCAAATTCCAATTTATTGGTTTTGACGTACCCCTTAAAGGATTATCAGAGTTATGTGCGGCATTATCTATTTTGCCATATAAAGAGGAAGAATAGTAAGTTGATACTTGAACTTTTCCTTTATTTAATGGATCGAAGCCATAACTGTCTTTTGTATAAATTCCGTTATAACAATATTTCCATAACGTTTTCCAACCTTCTACAGTAATACCGCCTGCCTTTGAGTTTGGATCAACAAATGGGAAAAGCATAGCATTGTTTATATTTGAATTCGTGGTTCCACCAACTTTACCTTGTCTGTACCATTTATATCCACAATTTACAATATCAGCCCAATGCTCAAAAGATAATTTTTTACCATTTGTTCCTAGCTCATCAGTTCTGTAAAGCATTAGAATGTTTTGAACAACTAAGCCATATGCTTTATTATCATATAAATAATTTCCTACTTTGTTTGCCCAAGTAGGCTTCCAATCTAATAAAGAAAGATTAGGATAAGAACCGTTTACTATATGGGACCATCTGGTTTCATTTAAGCCAAAAATAATATCTCCATCTCTGTTTTCATTTGCAGCTTGTACAACTGCAGCATCTCCCCTTAAAACTGTTTGGTCATCTATTTTTATATCAAAACCAGCTTTTTTAGCCGTCTTTTCAAGCCAAATGGTATTTTCAATAGAATTCGTATTAGAATATATTTTGATAACATTTTTATTATTATCTGTATTGTCAGAACTAAGTATATAAAATAATAATAATAATAATATTGAGAAAAACAGAATAATAATATTTTTCATTTATTTTACCGTAGATTGATTTGTAAATTTATATATGAAGCACCCTGTAATATTTTAAATAAATATACTAGAGTCAAAATAAAAGTTTCAATAAAAATATTATTGTTCTAGGCTCTTAGATTTAGTATCTCTGATATTTGCTGGCGGAAGAGTTTTGCGCCGCCATTTGCGGGGTGTCTGACTTTCTTATAGGGAACACCTAACTCTTCCATTTGAATAGCTGCTTTTTCGCCTACAGCAATAATAGAAGAAGGCTGAACCATATCAATAACAACCTTCAAAATCTTGCGGCCGGCCGCCAATTCAGAATCTTTTGGAGTTCTGTTAGACAACATTCCTTTTTCGGTATTAAATGGGTGCCATGGAAGCGAATTCCAGATAATAAAAGAATACGGGTCTAAGCCAGAAGCTAGAAGGTGCTCCCAGACAATAGTAGCTGTAGGCTCATTAAAGCCGTCTTTGCGAACTTCTTCTTTACTGGTTCTGCTTGGCAACAACGAAATAAAAACATCTTCAGGTTTAATACCCTTTTTAGTCATATGCCCCAGAAGCATTCGTTCAGAAGTCATGGCAATACCACTGAAATGGCCGCCCTGATAACCCATGGCTTCACCAACAAGCAGGATATGGGCTTTTCCTAAGCGTTCACCTAAATAAGCTTTAAGCTGATGCTGTCTGATTTCGTAAGAATTGCTGAAATCATCGTTTTCTGGGTCGTTTTCCCACCAAGGGTTAAACAACCCCTCATTTTTAGGGGAATTTCGCAATAAATCTAATAGTTCGTCTGTGTTCATAGTAATCACTCAATAATAATTTTTAACAATTTAAACCAGTTTAATGATTTAATCAATGGTTTTAATTTTAGGGCTCAGAGCAAACGAAAACTTTTCCTTTTATTGATGAGACATTGCTTTAATTATATAAAAATGTTGATATAATCAAAATAAGACCCTCTTTAACAAAGAGGCTGTCTAAAAACTAGGTTTTGGCTCCATAATTAGTTTATTCTAATTATTTTAAAATCCCCCTTAATCCCCCTTTGCGACTCGCTGACCTCCTGTCGCTCGCTTGCATACTGCCATCCTTGGCGGTAATACAAAAGGGGGTGAGGACATTACTCCATACACAGATTTATTAGTAAATTCTTAGTTTTTAGACAGCCTCAATGAGAGGCTTTCGGACAATTCCTCATTCCTAATTCCTAATTTGAAATCTACCCTATCACATCAAGAACAAGACCGCGGATATCATCTAAGCTTGCCAGCAAATCAAGAGCTTTATCCTGAGTAAAAGCTTCCTTAGTCATGGAATCAGCTTGGCCGCCAGCGGTTTCTACCAACTGGTATACCCTCTGTTCACCATCTCTGCTGGCACCAAATTCTTCTTTGAGAGACAAAAATTCATCTTTTATTCTATTTAAAAAGAGTTTTACAGATTCACGATAGCTGCTTAAAGACTCTTCTTGGGGCGAATGTATAAAAGCATCGCCTCGGACTTTAACTATATCAAGAAGTTCTTTCATGGTGCCGTTGAAATTATCAAGGCGTGCAGTCTTAAAGACAGACTGGAAAGAATCGCTGCCCCCCACCCCACTAGTAGAATTAGTGGTTTGAGAAGATTTCACCCCACTACTGGAGGCATTACTAATTGTGGTATTACTTATTTTAACTGTCACAGAAAAAATCTCCTTGATAATATGAAGATGAAATCAAAAAAATACTGGCTGATTGAAGTAATTATTTTACTCAAATTTTATACAAGATTCGTTATAATAGGGCAATAAAGAATCATGAGTTAAAAAAATAAAACCATCCGTTTTGGCTTGAGATATTAACAATCTATCAAAAGGATCATTATGCTTGGGAGAATCGCTATTTCTTTTTAAGCTCTTAATATTTAAAATATGATTACTTCTAATTGATAACTGTTTAAAACCAGAGAGAGAACAATTATCCATGAATTGTTCTTCTGTTATAGGCATTACTTCTGGTTTAATATAATGTTTTATTGCTACTTCCCACACAGAAACAAGACTATAAAAAATCTCATTTTCAGAATCATTAATAATTTTAATGAAATTCGGAGGTAACTTATCATCGTCAGAAATAGCCCATAAAAC
>JAEEGH010031833.1_pt1 | contig 10168 bp, 9 predicted proteins | sample 9134181 | NCBI WGS metagenome assembly JAEEGH01 (sample SAMN16246544, study PRJNA631951) | gut metagenome | biome: gut microbiome; feature: rumen; material: DP-attached | host: Bos | place: Iran: Karaj | collected 2018-10 | reverse complement strand
TGAGGGTGTGGAAACGGAAGAGATGGCCTGTGAGTTGGCTGAACTCGGATGTCATTACGAACAGGGATATTTTTATTCCAAGCCGATTCCGGAATACGCATTCTTAAAATATGTGATGGATCAACGTTATTAAGGGAGGAAATATGTATGTGGTCAATCAGTAACTTGAAGAATCGAGGCAAAGAAGCATTTAAGCGCAACTACTGGAAATGCGTGCTTGTGGGACTTGTGGTTTCCTTATTGGCGGGAGGCGCCGGCGGTGCAAGCAGCAGTAGTTTCAGTAACGGTTTTTCGTCTGCCATGGAAAGCGCATCCACGACAGGCGACAGTGATGACTTCACAGAAGCAATGGAAGAAATCTTTGGTGAAGCCGAAGACGACGAATTCGATGACTTCGATTTCGATGCAGAAGAAGATGACAAGGATGAGGATTCCGATTATGATTCCGCTGTTTTATTTGCAGCACTTGGTCTTGGAATCGCAATCTTTATGATTGTACTTGTGGTTGTTGTTATTATCAGTATCGTATTGGATATTTTTGTAAATCTTCCACTTGAGGTAGGTACCAGCCGCTTCTTCTTTAAGAACCAAAAGAGTGAGGCAAAGGTGGCAGAACTTGCATTTGCTTATGACAATCATTGGAAGAACATCGCACTTACCATGTTCTTAAGAAACTTGTTTATTTTCTTGTGGAGTTTGCTCTTTATCATTCCGGGTATTGTAAAGGCATACGAATATCGTATGATTCCTTACATCCTTGCAGAGAATCCGGATATGGATCGAAAGTCTGTATTTGCTTTAAGTAAAAAGATGATGGACGGTGAAAAATGGCATGCATTCGGATTGGATTTATCTTTCATCGGGTGGCACATTTTAGCTTTGTTTACCGCAGGTGTTTTGGAGGTGTTCTACGTAGTTCCTTACCAGGCATCCACCAATGCAACATTATATGAAGCATTGAAGTATTTGAAACTGGAAAGACCGCAAATGCAGAGTGAACAAACGAATTTTTAACGATGAAAATCTTTCACCGATAAAGGCCTTTAATTTATAATTTACTCGTGTTATCATTATCTCAACAAGAGGAAATATTTTCTATTTAGTGTGAATTGTTTTGTTTGTCAGCTGCGTGCTGAGAAGGGAGGCACTTATGCTAGCATTTGAAAGTCCTATATTAAATGAGATGGATGCAGAGCAGAGAAAATTATTTTCTTCAAAGGAATCCGTAGCACATCGTGATCGGGAAAGAATTCTCTTCATCGAAAGAGAAATTAAAGACGAGTGGAGCTGGTTCCAATTACTTCGTCCTAGAACAGTTTAGTTCTTGCGAGAAGATCTTTCGAGGAAGAGAGAGAGTTTGTTGCGATAAGTAGTCCCTACCGAATGGTAGGGACTATTTTTATTGTTTTTTTCTATAGAAAACCATCAGAAAAACCAATTCCTTTATGACATAAACTTATGCTAAAATATATTGCGTATGCAATGCTTTTTCGAGCGTTGAAAAATACAGGAAAAAAGGAAAAAGAGTATGGCAAAAATTTCTGAGATTCTGAAAACAAATCAACCCACCCTTTCATTTGAGGTGTTCCCCCCAAAAACCGAGGATAAATATGAAGGTGTGCTTTCGGCAGCCAAAAAGATTTCTGAAATTCATCCCTCGTTTATCAGTGTAACCTACGGCGCTGCGGGAGGAACCAGAGCCTATACTTCCGGAATTGCGGGAGATATTGCGTCTTTGGGAGTGCCTTCTTTGGCACATTTGACCTGCGTTTCTTCCACAAAGGAATCGGTGGATGAAGCATTGGCACAATATAAAGCCCATGGCGTTGAGAATATCTTGGCCCTTCGCGGTGATTTGCCGGAAGGCGTCAGTGACTTAGGGGCAGATGCGGATTTTCGACATGCTTCTGATTTGACTGCCTATATAAAAGAACAGGGTGACTTTTGCATCGGTGGCGCTTGTTATCCGGAGACCCATCCGGAGGCGGAAAACAAGAACGCAGATATTTTAAACATCAAACGTAAAGTGGATGCGGGCTGCGAATTTTTGACCACCCAGATGTTTTTTGATAATTCCATTATGTTTAACTATATGTATCGCTTGCGTGAAGCCGGAATAATGGTCCCGATATGCGCGGGTATTATGCCCATTACCAATGCTTCTCAGGTAAAGCGTGCCATTCAATTATCCGGCACGGTAATGCCGCCAAGATTTTTGGCAATCGTCGATAAGTTTAAGGACAATCCGGAAGCCATGAAACAAGCAGGTATTGCTTACGCAACAGATCAGATCATTGATTTGATCGCAAACGACATTACACATATTCATGTGTACTCTATGAATAAGCCGGAAGTGGCAGAAGCCATTGCCGCAAATCTTTCCAACATCGTGGTTTTAAAATAGTATGGAACATAAGACGGAAAAACTTGGGGAAATCCCTTTTGAGATCAATCGAAAGGAATTATATATTTATGCCGGCTATGATGCGAAGACTACACCAAGCGACGAGGTGCTTGCTTTAATTGACGAATGCATTGCGGAAGTAAAAGCGGTGGCACAGCTTCGCGCCATTTTAAAATGGTGTCCGATTACCCATGAAAAAGATGAAGCCGGTGAGGGGTTGCTTGGAGAATTTTCCATCGGAGACTTTGCAATCAAAAGCGAAGCCCTTGGAAAAAATCTATCCGGTTGCAAAGATGCCATTTTGGTGGGAGCCACCTTATCTCCTTCTGTGGATTTGTTGCTTCACCGTTATGCCAAACTTCAGGTGGCAAAAAGCTTACTTATGCAGGCAACGGCAGCTGCCTATATCGAAGCCTATTTAGATGAAATTCAGCGGGTCATAAAAAAACGAATCGAACCGGAGGGGCTTACCCTTCGCCCGCGATTCTCGCCGGGATTTGCGGATTTTGGTACTGAGTGCCAGCCGGCGTTTTTACGTGCAATCAATGCAGAAAAACAACTTGGCATTACCCTTGCTAAGGACTCCAATATGATGGTGCCCTCCAAGTCGGTAACTGCAGTAATGGGAATATGTAAACTATGAAAAATTATTTAAATGAATGCGTAAAACAACATATATTTCTTTTCTTTGACGGAGGTATGGGAACCTACCTGCAGGCCCATGGCTTAGAACAAGGGGTGTTGCCGGAGACGTTCAATTTGGATCACCCCGAAGTGTTAAAAGATTTGGCCCTTCAATATATGGAGGCGGGAGCTAATATCATAAACACCAATACCTTCGGTGCAAACCGCATGAAGTTTCCGGTGGATGATGCAAACTACCCTTTGGAAAAAATCGTTACAAGTGCGGTTAAAAATGTCATTGAAGTGCGTGATGAATTTGTTGCAAAGAATCCGGATCGTAAGGTTTTTGTTGCCCTTGATATCGGGCCCACAGGAAAACTTTTGGCACCTCTTGGAAACTTGGATTTTGAAGAGGCGGTGGATATCTATAAAGAAGTGATCTCTATCGGTGTAAAAGCCGGAGCAGACCTTGTGCTTATTGAAACCATGAGCGACTCTTATGAGTGTAAGGCAGCGGTTTTGGCGGCAAAGGAAGTTTGCGAATTGCCTGTTATTGCTACAGTCATCTTTTCCGAAAACGGAAAGCTTTTAACCGGCGGTCAGCCAAAGGGCGTTGTGGCAATGCTGGAAGGCCTTCGGGTAGATGCTTTGGGCGTTAACTGCGGTCTCGGACCAACAGAAATGAAAGACATCGTAAAAGAACTTTCCGAAGCGGCATCTGTTCCTGTAGTTGTAAATCCAAATGCGGGACTTCCCCGGGTAGAAAACGGTGTCACCTACTTTGATGTGGGACCGGAAGAGTTTTCTTCTGTCATGAAGGAAATCGCTTCGGAAAACAATAACATCCTTGGTGTGGGCGGATGCTGCGGTACCACACCGGCACATATCAAGGCGCTGGTAGATACCTTAAAAGACGAAAAGACAAATGACATCGTTGCCTGTGATGATACGGTGGTAAGTTCCGGTATGGGACATGTGGTATTAAACGAAAAGCCGGTGATTATCGGTGAACGCATCAACCCTACCGGAAAGAAAAAGATGAAGCAGGCCCTTGTGGAGAATAACATGGATTACATCCTAAATGAGGGTGTGACCCAGGAGGAAAACGGCGCCCACATTTTGGATGTAAACGTGGGACTTCCGGAAATCGATGAGCCTACCATGTTAAAGCGCGCGGTATACGAGCTTCAGGGGATTTCTGCTCTTCCGCTTCAGATTGATACATCGGACCCTGTTGCTATGGAAGGGGCTATGCGTATCTATAACGGAAAGCCTATGATTAACTCCGTCAACGGCAAGCAGGAAGTCATGGATGCCATATTCCCGTTGGTGAAAAAATACGGCGGTACAGTTGTTGCCCTTCTTTTGGATGAGGATGGTATTCCTGAAACCGTGGAAGGCCGTATGGCAATCGCTCAGAAGATTTATGAGAATGCGGATAAGTGGGGCATCCCGAGAAAAGATATTGTCTTTGATGCACTGGTAATGTCCATTTCCACCAGTAAGGAAGCGGCAAAGATTACTTTGGAAACGGTTCGCCGCATAACGGAAGAGTTACATGCCTGCACCGTCCTTGGTGTATCCAATGTTTCCTTTGGACTTCCCAGAAGAGATTTGATTAACTCTACCTTTTATGCTTCCGCATTAAATGCGGGACTTACTGCGGGCATCATCAATCCGTCTTCTGCGGCCATGAAGTCCGTATATGATTCTTACCTTGCCATTAAAGGATTCGATGATAACTGTTTATCCTTTATCAATGCCTATGCGGGAACGGTTTCTGCCGAGGCGCAGCTGAAAAAAGTGATGGAAGAGGGTGCGACCCTTTCCTCCGATGCAGTTACGGAAAAAACCTCTGATGATATTTCAAAGACAAAGCTTGGAAATGCTATTATCAAAGGATTAAAGGAAAACTGTAAGACCTTTACCAAGGCGGAACTGGACGGTGGCACGGATCCTTTGGATGTAATTAACAACTACATCGTACCGGCACTGGATTTCGTTGGAAAAGGATTTGAAAAAAATACCATTTTCTTACCGCAGCTTTTAATGAGTGCGGAAGGCGCTCAGGTTTGTTTTGAGGTGATTAAAGATCGACTCAACAGCGCAGGTGTGAAAAACGAGCCTAAAGGAAAAGTGATTCTTGCTACCGTAAAGGGTGATATTCACGACATCGGAAAAAATATTGTAAAAGTCCTTTTGGAGAACTACTCTTTTGAGGTTATCGATCTCGGAAAAGACGTTCCTCCGGAAGTTATTGTAGAAACCGCAATCAAAGAAGATATTCACTTGGTGGGACTTTCTGCCTTGATGACCACTACCGTAGTCAGCATGGAAGAAACCATCAAAGCCCTTCGTGCAGCAAACGTGGATTGCAAGGTAGTTGTTGGTGGCGCGGTACTAAATCAGGAATATGCCGACATGATCGGTGCGGATGCCTATTGCAAAGATGCCATGCAAACTGTAAGATATGCGGAGGAGTTTTTCGCAAAGAATCCTTAAAAATAACTCAAAGAATCTTTGATGGAGATAAAAATGGAAGAACAGAAAAAACTGAAGATGACAAAGAAAAGATTTATGGTATATTTCCGCGATTTTTGGATTATCATTCTTGGAACCACCATTGTATCTTTTGCAGTTAAATATTTGTTTGATCCGGCGGGAATGGTTACCGGAGGTGTTTCCGGTCTTGCAATTGTCATCAAGCATATTTCCGGAATGACACTGAATCGTGAAATCCCTCTTTGGGTATCGAACCTTGTTTTAAATGTTCCGATTTTCCTTTTCGCATGGAAGACCGAGGGCTGGAAACGTATTATGCGTACGGGACTTGCTTTTTCCGTTATGACGGCAGAATTGTACTTTTTTCCGGATTATGTGTTTTTTGATGATAACCAGCTTCTTACTGCAGTTTACGGCGGTATTTGTTTCGGAGCCGGAACGGGACTGATGCTTCTTGCAAAGGCCACCACCGGTGGTACGGATATGCTGGGAAATTCCTTGGCAAAGTATTTGCGCCATGTACCGGTAGGCCGCTTGATTGAATACCTGGATGGCGCCGTAGTTGTAGTGGGTGCTTTCGTATTCGGTTTGGAACAAACCCTTTATGCCATCATCTCCGTATTTATTATGGGACGTGTCATTGACTACATTGTGGATCACGGTAAAAAGGCAAAGATGGCAATCATTATTTCTACCAAACCGGATGAAATCAAGGACCAGATTTTACAGCAGTTGGATCGTGGAGTTACCAGTTTAACCGGAACCGGCGAGTACACCGGAACAAAACGCAAAGTATTGTTCTGCGTTTGTACTCAGCGTGATGTTCCGATGATCAAGGACATCGTAAAAGAATATGATAAAAAAGCCTTCTTTATTGTTGGCAGCGTATCCGAAGCCATGGGTGAAGGATTCGTGGAAAAGTGGTTTTAAACAAACGTCGGCAAATGCCGACGTTTTTGTTTGAGATAAAGGATGAAATCTTGAAGTGAAAAAGCTTCTAAGATATAATTGAAAAGGTATGTGTATACTTGAATTTTAAGGAGGATTACATGCGACATTTGATGAGCCCCATGGACTTTTCCGTGGAGGAATTGGATGAGTTGATGAACCTTGCGGAGGACATCAAAAATCATCCCCAAAACTACAATCATTCCTGTGACGGTAAGACCTTAGCGACCTGCTTTTATGAGCCGTCCACAAGAACCAGACTTTCTTTTGAAGCTGCGATGTTAAACTTAGGCGGTAACGTACTTGGGTTTGCCAGCGCCGATTCTTCATCCGCAGCAAAAGGTGAATCCGTTTCCGATACCATTCGTGTCATTTCCAGCTACGCAAATATTTGTGCCATGCGTCATCCCAAAGAGGGTGCACCGCTTGTGGCTTCATCCCGTTCCAAGATTCCGGTAATCAACGCCGGTGATGGTGGACATCAACATCCTACCCAAACATTAACCGATTTATTTACCATCCGTTCCCTTCGCGGAAGATTAGATGGACTTACTATTGGACTTTGCGGAGATTTAAAGTTTGGACGTACGGTACATTCTTTGATTAACGCATTGACCCGATATGATAATATTAAATTCGTTTTGATTTCACCACCGGAGCTTCGCGTTCCAAGTTATATCCGTGATGAGGTTCTTAAGAAAAACAACATTCCTTTTGAAGAGGTGATGAGCTTAGATGATGCCATGCCGCAGCTTGATATTTTGTATATGACAAGAGTGCAGCGTGAGCGATTCTTCAATGAGGAAGATTATGTTCGCATGAAAGATTTCTATATTTTGGATAAAGAAAAGATGGCCCTTGCCAAAGAGAATATGATGGTGCTTCATCCCCTTCCGAGAGTAAATGAAATCTCTGTTGAGGTAGATGATGATCCGAGAGCCATGTATTTTACCCAGGCACAGTACGGCGTTTATATTCGTATGGCGCTGATTTTGACCTTGCTTAAGGCTGCAAAGGAGGACGAAAATGCTTAATATCAGTGGAATTCACGAGGGCTATGTTCTCGATCATATCAAGGCCGGCATGAGCCTTTCCATCTATCACGACTTAAAGTTGGATCAGTTGGATCATGCAACCACAGCGATTATTATGAATGCCAAGAGTAACAAAATGGGCTACAAGGACATCATCAAAGTTGAGTGTCCGGTGGATTCCATTGACTTGGATATTCTTGGATTTATCGATCATAATATTACGGTAAACATCATTGAAAATGATGAAATCGTAAAGAAGGTAAAATTAAAACTTCCCAACGAAGTAAAAAATGTGATTCGCTGTAAAAATCCGCGATGCATTACTTCCATCGAACAGGGATTGGACCAGATTTTCCTTCTTACTGACCCGGAAGAGGAAGTGTATCGCTGCAAATATTGCGAGGAAAAATATAGAGGGAATATTTAATGAAGAATTTAAAGTTATTATTTGAGAAGTTAGATTATGAGATATTACAGGGAACACTTGATGGGGATATCTCGGAACTCGTGTACGACAACCGAAAGGTTGTAGACGGATGTTTGTTTGTTTGCATCAAGGGTGCAGCTTTTGATGCGCATTCTGTTGCGGGTGCGGTAGCGGACAACGGTGCGAAGGTACTGGTGGTAGAACACGAGGTGGACGTTCGAAGTGACATCTGCGTGGTAAAGGTAGCAGATACCAGAGAAGCGCTTGCAAAACTTTCCGCAGCATATTTTGATTACCCGGCAGATACCTTAAAGGTAGTGGGTATTACGGGAACTAAGGGAAAGACCACGACCACCTACATGGTAAAATCCATTTTGGAAAATGCAGGCTACAAGGTAGGCCTTATCGGAACCATCGAAGAGATTATCGGAGATGAGCACATTCCGGCAAACAACACCACTCCGGAGTCTTACATCATTCAAAGTGATTTCAGAAAGATGTTGGATGCAGGCTGCGAGATTTGCGTTATGGAGGTTTCTTCCCAGGGACTTATGATGCACCGTGTGGATGGATTTACCTTTGAAATCGGTATCTTTACAAACATCGAGCCGGATCACATCGGACCAAACGAGCATAAGGATTTTGATGATTATCTTCAGTGCAAGTCTTTGCTTTTTAAGAAATGTAAAAAAGGAATCTTCAACTGTGATGATGAGCACTTTGAAGAAATTCTAAAAGGTCATACCTGCCAGGTTGAGACCTTCGGATTTAATCCAAAGGCAGACTTTAATGCCAGAAACATGGAGTACATTCGTGGTGTAGGGTATTTGGGAGTAAATTACAATGTAAAAGGCTTGGAAAACTTCCATGTGGAAATCAAGGTTCCGGGTAAGTTTTCCGTATACAATTCGCTGACGGCCATTGCCATTTGCCATCATTTCGGAGTGCCGAAAGAAGCTATGATGAAAGCTCTTCGTGAGGCAAAGGTAAAGGGACGTATCGAGATGGTACACGTGTCCGACGAGTTCTCTTTGATGATCGACTATGCCCACAATGCCATGGCACTGGAAAGCTTGCTAAATTCCATCAAGGATTATGTGCCGGAACGCTTGGTATGCGTCTTTGGATGCGGAGGCAACCGTTCCAAACTTCGTCGTTTTGAAATGGGAGAAGTCTCCGGAAAACTGGCAGACTTAACCATCATCACCTCCGATAACCCCCGGGATGAGGACCCTCAGGCCATCATTGATGATATCAAAACAGGCATTGAAAAAACCGACGGAGAATATATTGAGATCATTGACCGTCGCGAAGCCATCAAATATGCCATCGAGCATGGCAAAAAAGGAGACGTCATCGTGCTTGCCGGAAAGGGCCATGAAGACTATCAGGAAATCAAGGGCAAAAAATATCCTATGGATGAGCGGGTGATTATTGCCGAGATTTTAGAGGAATTGAAATAACATTGGAAGAAAAGATTTACGCAGATGTAATAGTTGACATCTCTCATGAAAAATTGGATAAGACCTTTCAGTATGAGGTGCCGGAGAAACTGCGTGATCAGATTCACTTGGGAAGTCGTGTGGTCATCTCTTTCGGAAAGGGAGAGGGGCGACGCATCACCGGATATGTAACGGGCTTTTCGGAAGTCTGCGACTGGGACCCGGAAAAGATGAAGCCGATTTTGGGACTTTCCAAAGAAGCCAATACCATCGAGGACGATTTGATTGAATTGGCGGCATGGATGAAGTCAAACTACGGCGGCACCATGAATCAGGCGCTAAAGACCGTTCTTCCCATCAAGAAAAAAGAAACCATTAAAAAAATAAAATCCGTGGAATTCATTTTGGATGAGAAAAGTGCCAAAGATATTTATACGGATTTGATTTCCAGAAAGAATCACTCTGTGGCAAAGGAGCGCCTTTTTCAAGCTCTGATGCAGGATAACCTTCTTTCCTGGGATATGATTACAAAAAAACTAAATATTCCCACATCGGCCATTCGGGACTTTGAAAAGGCAGGCTATGTGCGGATTTTAGAAGAGCGTGCCTTTCGAAATCCCACAGATAAGATTGAGGGACAGTGGGCACACCATACCCTAAATCTCATGCAGCAGAATGTGGTGGATACTTTTATAAAAGACTACGATGCGGGAAAACGTACTCCCTATTTGCTTTACGGAGTGACCGGCTCCGGCAAAACCGAAGTCTATCTGGAGATGATTGACCA
>JAEEGH010031832.1_pt1 | contig 10168 bp, 4 predicted proteins | sample 9134181 | NCBI WGS metagenome assembly JAEEGH01 (sample SAMN16246544, study PRJNA631951) | gut metagenome | biome: gut microbiome; feature: rumen; material: DP-attached | host: Bos | place: Iran: Karaj | collected 2018-10 | reverse complement strand
AATTACGGTTTTACAGGGGTTGCCAACCTGATTACCGGCAAAGCGGATCCCTCCGGCCGCAACGTGATCACTTATGCGACAAACTCCCTTTCCTCTGCAGCTATGCAGAATGCGGGAGACTTCACCTTTGATAATCTCACCGGTCTCTACAAGAACAAGTATCTTGTCTATGCCGAAGGAATCTACACCGGTTATAAGTATTATGAGACCCGTTATCATGATCAGGTTCTCGGTATCCATAATGCCGATTCCGAAAAGGGCGTCTATGCCTCTTCAGCCGGCTGGAACTATGACGAGGAAATGACCTATACCTTCGGCGCAGGCCTCAGCTATGCCTCCTTCACACAGGAGCTTCTGAACCTGAACTGGGACAGAGATGCCCACACAGTCACGGCGGAAGTGAAAGTCACCAACAACGGCGGCTTTGACGGCAAATCCAAGGATGTGGTACAGCTCTATGTTTCCGCTCCCTTGGAAGAGGGACAGGCAGAAAAAAGTGCCATCCAGCTCGTCGATTTCGGCAAGACCGGGCTTCTGGCCTCCGGAGAAAGTGAAACCGTCACTATTACGGCTTCTGACTATATTTTTGCTTCTTATGACCGCAACGCAGTCAACGGTGCAGATGAGACTAAACAGGGCTCCTATGTGCTCGACGCGGGGGACTATATCTTTGCCATTGGCAACGATGCACATGACGCGCTGAACAATGCGCTCGCTTCGAAAGGTGCCGATGTTGCGGGTGATGCCGCAAAGACGGCAACTGTCAGCCTCGCGGAGACTGATAACAAAACCTGGGCAGTTTCTCCCTATACCGGCGCAGTGGTATCCAACCTTTTTGATGACAGAGACCTCAACTACTTTATCCCCGGTGCTGTTACCTATATGACGCGGGCTGACTGGAACACCTTCCCCGAGACAGTGAAAACGCTGACTGCAACGGATGAAATCAAAAACCTGATGGAAAACTTCCAGTATAAAAAACCTGCCGATGCTCCGGATATCTCTGCTTACAAATACAAGCAGGATAACGGCCTGAAGTTTATTGACATGAAGGACGTTGCCTATGATGATCCGCAGTGGGAAACCCTGATCGATGAATTAACGGTTTCGGAGCTGGCCCAGATCGTCGGCGACAAAATGGCGCTCGATGCCATCGCTTCCATTGACTTTCCTGCCTATGCCGGCGGAGACGGCCCTGACGGTTATCAGTCCGGCGGTGTGCTTTTCGGATCTGAAATGCTGGCTGCCTCCACTTTCAGTAAGGAGCTGATTGAGGAGCGCGGAGCAATGTTTGGCGAAGAGAGCTTCTGGCTTGGCTTCAGGCACATTTACGGCCCCGGCGGCAACCTGCACCGTACCCCTTATTCCGGCCGCAACTTTGAGTATTACTCCGAAGACCCCATCATGAGTTATTACTGCGGTGAGCTGCAGACAAAGGCTATGGCGGCAAAAGGGCTGGCCGGCATGTTCAAGCACTTCTGTGGCAATGACCAGGAGACGAACCGGCACGGCGTGGCAACGTTTATGACCGAGCAGACCTACCGCGAAGGCCCACTGAAGGGTTTTGAAGGCGGCCTTCAGGCAGATCACTCTCTCGGTACTATGACAGCCTATAACCGCATCGGCTGCATCCCGACTGCCTCTGACTATCAGACTATGACGCTGGTTCTTCGCAACGAATGGGGCTTCAAGGGCATTAACATGACGGACTCTTCCAAAGACTCCGCCTCCTATATGGGTACCGGTGATGCGCTTACTGCCGGCACCAACCAGTTCAACAACGATCCGGGCCGTGTTTCCGAAGCTTCCAATTACCTCACAAAAGACCGTGACGGCTTTATCTGGGGCAAGCTCCGTGAAGTGGCACACAATTATCTCTATGCTATGTCCCGCAGCAATCTGGTAAACGGCCTTGCCAAGGAAGTTCCGGTAGAAAATTACACCCCGTGGTGGAAGCCGGCGACGATAGCCCTGAATGTAGGCGTCGGTGTTCTGGCGCTCGGTTCCTTCATCCTGTTCCTGCTCTCTGCCTACGGCAAAAAGAAGGAGGATAAGAAGTAATGTTTAAAAACAGAAAAATCGGTTTCTGGCTTGCTTTCGCGGCAGCAGCTATAGCTCTCGTCGGCGGCCTGGCCTATCTGATTGTTTATTCCGCCGGAAAGGATGCCGTAACAGGTGAATACGACAGAGTGTTCAACACGCTCACGCTCTGTATGATGCTGGGCGGTGCTCTCATTTCCATCGGCGGGGAATGCATCCGTTCCCGTATTATCCCGGTTCTGGCAGTGATGGCTTACGGCGTCGGTTTTGCCAACCACCTGGTGGAAACAGCCTATCCGCTGGCCGATGTGCTGACAAAAGTTCCGTTCTTCGGCGGCAATCCCACGCTTGCCATTGCCTTTGCCGTTGTGTTCGGCATTGTTGCTCTTGTTCATATTGTGTCCGCCTTTATGGAGCACAATAAGATAAATGCTTAGTTCATAAAATATTTTTTGGAGGAAAATGAAAATGAAAAAAGCACTTGCCCTTATCCTTGCACTTGTGATGATGCTTGCTCTCACTGCCTGCGGTGAGTCCAAGCCCGCACCGACCCCCGCACCCACCCCTGCACCGACGGAAGAGCCCAAAGCTGAAGAACTGAAGAGCTATCAGCTCATTGGCGTCTATGCTGAAGAAGGCCAGGGCGCTGCCCAGATGACCGCTGCCTTCATGTGCAACCTCAATGAGGACGGCACGGCTGTTGTTGACCGCTACAGATTCCTCACTTACGATGTATCTGACTTTGCTGCCAACACCGGCTATGATGTTGACTTCATGAAGGGCACCTGGAAGCCTGTCCAGAAGGACGGCATTGACTGCCTGCAGGTCAAGCTCGCCGTTGAAAATGCTGATGGTACAACCAGCAATGACCAGACGGCATATGCCTATGAGATAGCCGGCAACTACAGCTTTGACCTGACCTTCCCGATTGTTCCCGGCATGAGCTACAGCCGCACTACTACGCTTGAGGGCGGCGAGACCAAACAGTTTGCTGACGGCAATGCCATGATCGCAGCCTATGCTGCTGAGCCTGAACTGCCCGAAAGCATCGCACAGTTCACCACGGAAGATAATTCCGGCACCGTTTACCTCCAGGCTGACGGAAAGGCTCTCTTCTACGTAGGCTATGAGAAGGCTGTTGAAGGCACCTGGTCTGCTGCCGACGGCGCTCTGACACTCAATCTCGGCGGTGAAGATGTTGCTGTTACAGTCGACGGCAATGCTGCCTCTGCTGCCTACTCCAGAGACCGCGGTGACGGCGTCATGGCTGATTATGCTCTTTCCTGCGCCGATATCTCTGTTCTTGCTTCCGCTGCTCCTGCAGCAGAAGGTGAAGCTGAGGCTGCCCCTGCTGAAGAGGCCGCTCCTTCCAATGTCTACTCCATGCCCATCAACCTTGGCGGCACGGAAGGCACTGCGACTCTTGAACTCGTGGATGATACCAATGCCAAGTTTGCGGCTTTCATGAATTTTGACTGCACCTATGAAAAGATCGGCTCTGCAGTTGTTCTCACCCCGGTGGAAGAGCCTGCTGAGACCAAGGGTCAGATCTGGGGTGCCGTGAAGCACGCTTACCTTCTCAATGATGAGGACATGAGCCTCACCGCTCTCGAAGGCGCCTACAAAGCCGGTGAGCTGGCTTTCTACCTCCTCGACGAGACAAACATGAAGGTTGAGTATCCTGCCTACAGCTTCGGCAAGGATGGATTCACCTACACGCTTGCTGACGGCAAGCTGACAGTCACTGCTCCTGATGCAGAGGCTCTCGGTGCCTTCGCTCAGGTTTGGGATGCCATGGGTGCTGCCGAATGGACTGTTGACGGTAATGCAGTAACAGCTGTTGCGGCTGAGGAAGCTCCTGCTGAGGAAGCAGAAGCGAAATAAGAATCGCATGATACCCGCAAGAGGGCGAATAGCATTCCTATCCGCCCTCTTTTTTTAAAAGAAAGGAGCAATCATGAGCGAAAAGAAAGAAAAAAAAGCAAAGGTCAAGAAGCCGGGAAAGATCTGGCGTGTTCTGACTCCCATTATGGCAGTTCTGCTTGCCATCTTCACCGTTGCCATCCCCCTGACAGGACCAAACGGCTTCGGCCCGGTTATCAACAACTTCCTGAAGGCAACCACCCAGAAGGTTGTTGCGGATCCCGATGCCAAGATTTATTTCTGGAGTGCCTGGGACAACGAAGAAGATCTTGTTGCCCATGAAAAAGAGCTCTGCCGCCAGATCGAAGCGGAAGGTGCCTCTCTGCTGATCAACCGCGATAACACCCTGCCTCTGGCTAAAGGCACCAAGTTCACAACATTCTCCCAGTCTTCTTTCAATCTGCTTTACGGCGGCACGGGCTCCGGCTCCATGTCCGTTGATGATGCTGTTTCTCTCAAGACTGCGCTGGAGACGGTTTTCGGCGATGGCACCGTTAATACCGACCAGTGGAAGTTCTACGCCACTGCCGGTTATAAGCGCGTCAATGCTGCCACAACAGGCGGCAACCAGGGCCAGTACCGCATCAACGAAGTTCCCTGGGAAAAGTACCCTGATGCTCTCAAGAAAACCTGGGCAGATTACGGCGATGTAGCGCTGGTTGTCCTGGCCCGTTCCGGCGGGGAAGGAGCTGATCTTCCCTCCGGCCTGGAAGAGCTGAAAGAGTTCATGACGGATGGCGACTATCTCCGCCTCTGCAAGGAAGAGGTCGAGATGTTTGAAAATCTCGAAAAGCTGAAAGCTGACGGCACCTTCAAAAAGATCGTTGTCCTGCTCAACAGCTCCAACGCCCTGCAGCTTGATTTCGTTGACAAATACGGCATTGACGCAGTGCTTTGGATAGGTGATGTCGGTATGACGGGCTCCCTCGGCGTCGCGGATGTTCTCTCCGGCGATGTGAACCCCTCCGGCCGCATTGTTGACACTTTTATGAAAAATAATCACGCCGCTCCTGCCATGCAGAACTTCGGCGCTTATAAGTGGACTAACGGTGCTGACTATGCAACCGCAACGGCACAGAACAATACCGACCCCGGCATTGCCAAGTGCAATTCCGACTATGTGGTTTACCAGGAAGGCATCTACGTCGGCTACCGCTACTTTGAAACCCGCTATGAAGACTATGTGCTCAATCAGGGTAATGCGGGCGATTATGACTATGATGCAGATGTCGCTTTCCCCTTCGGTTACGGCCTGAGCTATACCGATTTTGAGTATTCCAACTTCTCCGTCAAAGAAAACAGTGACGGCACCTTTACCGCCTCTGTTGATGTAAAGAACGTCGGTTCTGTTGACGGCAAGCACACAGTGCAGATCTACTTCCAGAGCCCCTATACCGATTATGACCGCGATAATCTCGTTAAGAAGGCCGCTGTGGAAATCTGCGGTTTCGACAAGAAGATGATCGAAGCCGGCAAGACGGAGCACTTCGATATCGTCATCGATAAGGAAGATCTCACTTCCTACGATGCCAATAACCAGAAGACCTACATTTTTGAGCAGGGTGATTATTACTTCACCGTCGGCCGCAACAGCCATGATGCCGTGAACAACATCCTGATGGCCAAGGGTGCGGACGCTTCCCGCATGAGCGGAACCGGCGATGCAGCTCTTGCCTCCAAGTGGACCAATTCTTCCGAGAATCACGCTTATGCCATTTCTGCCAAGACAGGCAATCCCATTACCAACCTCTTTGACAATGCCGACCTGAATAAGTATCCCGGTAACGGCGGCCAGACTGTTACTTACCTCAGCCGCAATGACTGGCAGGGTACCTGGCCAACCACGCAGTCTCTGAAGATTACCGAACAGATGTGGGCGGACGGCCTGATTGATACTGAAGAAGGCCATGTTGCCATTATGGAAAAGATGAAGGCGGAATACTATCCCGATGCGACAATGCCTGCTGTCGGTGTGGCAAGCTCTCTGAAGGCTGGCGATCTGGCAGAAGCAAGCTATGATGATCCGCGCTGGGCGGAACTCATCAGCCAGCTGCCGTACAGTGAAGCGACTACCCTGATTTACAACGGCTTCCACTTCACGGAGGCTGCCCCGACCATCAACCTCCCCGGCACGCTTGATGAGAATGGCCCCCAGGGCTTCACCGCCTCTCTGATGGGCGGCGCATCCGCCATGGCTTACACTTCTGAGGACGTTATGGCTGCCACCTACAACCGTGAGCTGATTGAGGATATGGGTTCCTGCATTGGCGAAGACTTCCTCCATGCTACCGAAGAAGGTGCGGACAAGGTCTATGCCGGCCTCTACGGCCCCGGAGCCAATATTCACCGTACGCCGTATTCCGGCCGTAACTTCGAGTATTACTCTGAAGACGGCTGGGTAGCCGGCCAGGTTGCTGATGTTGAAGTAGCCGCTATCCGTGCTAAGGGTGTTTATGTCTTCTGCAAGCACTTTGCTCTCAACGATCAGGAAGAAGGCCGTTACGGCATATCCACCTGGTCCAACGAGCAGGCAATCCGTGAACTCTATCTTGAGGGCTTTGAAGGTGCTGTAAAAGAAGGAGGCGGCAACGTCATGAGCTCCTTCAACCGCCTCGGCGTCGTCTGGAGCGGTGCCAACCGCGGCCTGATGACCGGCATTCTCCGCGATGAATGGGGTATGGAAGGCGCAGCTATTACCGACTGCTCCGTCTATGCCAAGTACATGGATTACCGTTACGGTGTCCTTGCCGGTCAGGATCTGTGGGACGGCTACAGCATGGGTATGGCCACACTGGACGGTCTGGACAAAGACCCGGCTATCGTCACTGCTGTTCAGACGGCTGCGAAGAACATTGCCTACAACGTCACCCACAGCCACGCTATGAACGTCGGCAATGCGCAGATCATCACGGTGATCCCGGCTTGGAGAATGGTTGTCCTCTGCGGAGCTGCCTTCTTTGGCCTTGCAACGGTTGCCTGTGCAGCCATGTGGGTTATTACCGCGAAGAAAAACAAAGCAGCGAAAGCTGCCAATTAAGCTATCATTTTCCTCCTCTCCTTTTAGGGCGGCACTTGGCTTGCCCGGTACAGGGCCGTTCGGTTCAGACGGCCCTGTATTTTTCAAAAAGATAAAGGATAATGAATAACCAGGAAGAAACACAGAGATTGGAGAATTATTAAAATGTCACAGAAAAAATTCCGAACACTTCTGATTATCCCGATGGTTATTATTTTTCTGCTCGGTATTATCCTAAACAGTGCAGCTGTCATGATGAAATCCACGCTGGATCAGTTCCTTGGAGCCGGCAAAAAAACAGTGGTCGGCGCGAGCAATCTGGATGGCTTATATTACGAGCAGAAGTATACAGATGGGGAAGCAGCCAAAGCTGCAGGTTATGTGATTGCTGAGCAGGTCAATGCCGAAGGCAGTATCCTGCTGAAGAATAATGATGTTCTGCCGCTGGCATCCGGAAGTGAAATTGTTCCTTTCGGTTATGCATTCCGCAATCCAACTTACGGGCAGAGCAGTGCATCCGGTTCAGCCAAATGGGCGGACGAACCGGTCACACCTTATGCGGCATTGAATGATTCAACACTTGTGCTCAATGCTGAGGCGGTCAATACGGTTACGAAAGCCGGCAAGCTGATGAAGCTTATCGAAGCGGAAGGCACACAGGCTGCAAAAGGCGGTACCAGTGCTCTCGGCGGAGACTTTACGATTACGGAGTTTGATCCTGCTGGTTATGACAGTGCAGCGGCGGTTCCAAACGGCACTGCCCTCGTATTTGTGACCCGTGGCGGGCAGGAAGGCTCAGATACCAAGGCTGATGCCTATGCAGACGGCACTCCGCACTATCTTGCCCTGACGGAAGCTGAAAAGGGCACAATTGCAGCGGCGAAAAAGCTTTGCAAGAACACGGTGCTGATTGTCAATTCCGCTGCTCCGATGGAGCTTTCTCCTGCTGTAAGCGGCGAATATGAATGTGATGCGATTCTGTGGGTCGCTCACCCGGGCAACTATGGCTTCGCAGCTCTTCCAAAGCTCCTGACCGGTGAATATAACCCCTCCGGACGTACAGTCGATATCTGGACAGCAGACTTCACAGCGGATCCCTCCTACCAGGCTATCGGGGATCACCGTTATACCAACTACAAAGTCACATCCGGCAGTTATACCGACGGCGGTACTTTCAATGGTATGTACAATGAGTATATGGAAGGCGTCTACATGGGCTACCGTTACTATGAGACAGCAGCGGATGTTGACCCCTCCTTTGATTATGACAAAGCTGTGGTATTTCCATTCGGATACGGACTTTCCTATACGACCTTTACCCAGGAGCTTACGGATCTTTCAGATGACGGCTATCTTGTAACGGCAAAGGTGAAGGTCACCAACACAGGCTCGACGGTAGGCAAAGAAGTTGTGCAGCTCTATTATACTGCTCCTTATACTGAACTTGATGCCACTGAGCACATTGAAAAACCGGCCTGCAATCTGGTTGCATTTTCCAAGACGTCACTGCTCGAAGCAGGCAAGAGTGAAGAGCTGACTCTCCGCTTTACCTGGGATGATCTGACCTCCTATGCAGCCTGGCATAATAACGGCAACGGGACAACCGGCTGCTATATGCTTGAAGCAGGCGACTATACCATTTCCCTGCGGGGGAACAGCCATGCTGTGCTCGACAGCAAAATCATCACCCGCGGTGACACAATCTGGTATGACGGTTCAGATGACAGCCACATCCGTCAAACCGAGAAAGATGCTCAGAGTACCCTTGATGATGAAGGAAACCCCACAGGTATACCGATGAACGGCAGCTTTGTTGCTGCAACCAATCTGTTCCAGATCAGCACGGATTATATGGATGCAAATTCCACAATTCTTACCCGCAGCGACTGGGAAGGCACACAGCCTGCCGGTGTACCGGAAAAAGCGATTGATGAATCTTTCATTCCTTACCTCGGCCTGGAAATCTCTTTTGATCCTTATACTGACAGCCGCTTCGGCAATGTGGAAGGTAGCGTGGTTTATTCCGCAGAAGAGCCTGTCTCCGGGCAGAGCAACGGGCTTCAGCTCAGCGATCTTCGCGGTGCGGAGTATGACGATCCCCGCTGGGATCAGCTGCTGGATCAGCTCGACTATACAAAAGACAGGGATAACCTGAAGGGAAACCTTTCCGGCGCGGGATACCTGACTTTCGGTATCGAGTCAATCGGGTTGCCGGCCACCAGAGAGGCGGACGGAGCAAATGGCCTGAAAGTCAGCGATGTTGTGGAAGGCGGTACATCCGGCTATGTTATGAGCAAAACGTCCACATTCGGTATGGCGCCTCTGCTCGCTGCTACCTGGAATAAGGAACTGATGTATGATTTTGGCTCCATACTCGGGCAGGAAGCACTTCAGCACGACATTGCCGGCTGGTATTCACCGGCTATCAACCTGCACCGTTCCATGTTCTCGGGTCGTGTATTCGAATACTATTCCGAAGATCCTGTGCTGTCCGGCGTAATGGCTGCTGCAGCTGTTTCCGGTGCAATGGATAACGGCATGGTATGCTATCTGAAGCACTTTGCTCTCAATGAAACGGAAACAGGCCGTGCAAGCCTTATTTACACCTGGGCCGATGAACAGACTATGCGTGAGCTCTATCTCAAGGCCTTTGAAATTGCAATCAAAACGGCCAGAAGCACCATCCGCTATTACGGAGAAAACGGCGAGCTTGTAAGCAGGACCGTTCGCGGTGCCACGGCTGTCATGGCTGCGCAGACATGTTTCGGCTGGCTTTCGGGAGAATGCAACTATGAACTGCTGACGCTGCTGCTCCGGAATGAATGGGGCTTCAGAGGAACAGCACATTCTGACTACTGGGTCTGGAACGGTGATAATCTCCGTGACCTTGCAGTCCGTTCCGGCTGTGATACTTACCTCTGCAACAATGCGCCTATGTGGTCGCTTATGGATCTTGACAGCCCGACAGCCCACAGTGTTATCCGTAATGCCACGAAGAATCTTGCCTATACGATGGTGAATTCCAACGCTATGCAAGGGATGGCACCGGGTTCTATCGTTCAGGTCGGCACCAGCCCCTGGGTTTATGCTTTGGTTGCAATTGATGCGCTGATCGTGCTTCTGCTGGCCGGCGGCATCACCTGGATCATTCTACGCGGCAAAAAACAGAAACAAGCAGTATAAATTGAT
>JAEEGH010031824.1_pt1 | contig 10169 bp, 8 predicted proteins | sample 9134181 | NCBI WGS metagenome assembly JAEEGH01 (sample SAMN16246544, study PRJNA631951) | gut metagenome | biome: gut microbiome; feature: rumen; material: DP-attached | host: Bos | place: Iran: Karaj | collected 2018-10 | reverse complement strand
TAGTGCCTGTTCATCTTGAGGCACTCGAAGAAGCTCAGATAGTGGGCTTCTCCGTTTCTCATGGCAGCCATGTAGGCAATGCATCCCTTATCAAGTACGATGGCAACAGCTGTGGCGTCGTCCTCAGTGGGACCGACGCAGTAGGCACCGTCATTGGGTGCAAATACGACATTTACGTTCTTCTTGATATTTACATAGACATCGCCCTCATTGGCAGGAACCCTTACACCGGTACCTATGAGCTGCGCAAAGTCATCAAGAAGCGGCCTCATGTTATCAGCTATTCTTGATACCATCATTACCGCATCTGACTTGTTGTGAACTATGTACCTGACATCTTTTCTCTTGGAATAGATGTGCTCATGTATCTGTCTTACACGCTCCGGTGTATCCTTGATGTCATAGACGATCTTTCCATCTTCCAGATGACTGTTGTAGAGGGCTTCCACACCCTGGACCACGTCCATCTTGCAGACATCCACCAGGAAATTGTTGCAGGCGGTTTCCATCATCTCTGCCTCAAAGACGGCTTCCTTGTAGTTGCTTCCAAGACAAAGCGTTCCGTGATTGGCCATGATTATGCCATTGCAGTCTTTATATTTTTTCAGTGTATGAGAAATATTTCTAGCCAGCTCGTCCGTTCCCGGCATTGCATACCTTGCAACAGGAATGACCACATCATCATCTTCATAATATGTAAAGACCTTTTTGATCCCCAGCGTTCCGGCGCAGGAGGCAAAGACCTGATGAGTGTGAACCACAAAGTTGCAGTCCTGTCTTATCCTGTAGGCCGCCGCATGTACTTTGATCTCACTGGAGGGCTTGTACTCACCCTCGTAGGACAGGTCTCTTAAATTCACAAGAACGATCATCTCAGGAGTCAGATCCTCATATCTTATGCCTGTGGTGGTTACGAGAAAATGCTCATCATCCACTCTGCAGCTGATATTCCCCCAGGTCCGCACGAGAAGTCCTATCTCATGCAGATCTCTGGAAACCTCTATGATCTGTTCTTTGGATCTTAATATTTCATTCTGGTCCATATTACTGTCTTATCTGCCCTTCTCCAAATATCTGGTATTTATATGAGGTGAGTTCCTTAAGTCCCATAGGCCCTCTTGCATGGAGCTTCTGGGTACTGATTCCTATCTCTGCGCCAAATCCAAACTCAAATCCGTCGGTGAATCTGGTTGAAACATTTACATATACGCAGGCGGCATCGACTCTGTCCAGGAACTTCTTCGCCGTCTCTTTGTTCTCGGTGATTATGGCCTCTGAGTGGCCTGTGTTGTATTTATTGATGTGCTCTATAGCCTCATCAACGCTTTTTACCGTCTTCACAGAGATAATGTAGTCGAGATACTCTTTTCCAAAGTCCTCATCAGTTGCATCTACAGCACCGTCTATAAGGCCTTTGCTATCAGCATCTGCCCTGACTTCAACGTTGTGCTCCTTCATTGCCTTAGCAAAAAGAGGCAGGAACTTATCCTTGATATCTTCATGAACAACGAGTGATTCTGCAGCATTGCAGACTCCGATTCTCTGTGTCTTGGCATTTATAATGATGGGGATCGCCTTCTCCAGGTCGGCATCCTTATCCACATATATATGACAGTTGCCTGTTCCGGTCTCAATTACAGGTATAGTTGAGTTTTCAACAACAGCCCTGATAAGTCCGGCGCTTCCCCTTGGGATCAGCACATCGACATAATCGTTCATGGTCATGAACTGTCTTGTCACAGCCCTGTCTGTATCTTCTATTAAAAGAACTGCATCCTCACATACACCTGATTTGGAGAGGGCCTTCCTGATTGCAGCCGTAATTGCAATATTGCTGTTTATGGCGTCGCTGCCGCCCTTCAGAATAACAGCGTTTCCGGCCTTGAAAGTAAGAGCAAAGGCATCAGCTGTAACATTGGGCCTTGACTCATAGATTATTCCCACAACTCCAAGAGGGACCCTGACCTTTAAGATCTTCATTCCATTGGGACGCTCAAACTCCTCTGTAACTTCTCCAACCGGATCAGGCAGTTCCGCCACCTGAAGAACGCCCTCTGCCATAGCCTTGATCCTGCCATCATCCAGACGCAGTCTGTCCACCATGCCCACATGCATGCCATTCTCTTCGGCCTTTTGTATATCTATTTTATTGGCTTCAATTATTGCCGGTATCTGCTCCACGAGTTCTGCAGCTACGGCCTTTAATGCTTCATTCTTCTCTCCGGTGCTCAGGTTCTGAACATCATATTTAGCAGTGAAAGCTTTTTTACACAATTCTTCAAGTTTCATACACTATTTCTCCTTTACTGTATCCCAAAACATCCTTCAATCTATTCTAAGTGATTGAAGGATGTTTGACAACTTGATGAAGTATTATTATTCCTCATATTCACATGTCTGTGAAGTAGTCTCGTAATGCACTTCATTCTTTTCAGCAATATAAGCAAGGTCGGCACAGTCTATTACATAATGGTCATTTCCCACATTGACAAACCCGCATCGCTCAAGGGATTTCTTCGCAGCAGCTCTGACCTCATCCATATCCACATCCATTCCTTTTGAATAGCCACCGAAGCCCCGCTCGTTTAATTCCTTGGCCAGACCTATGTCCAGCTGGTCAACAAACGGGTTGATATAGGTTGATATATAGGTTGCTGATGCCGGAGACAGCTCTTCTATTATCTGTGGCAGCCTTAGTGTTAAGGCTTCAGAAACACCTTTCCCCCTGTACTTCGGCGAGACATAGAAGTTATGCAGATCACATATCTGAATGTCAATGGGGTCAAAGATATCCTCGTCATAGTTCTTCTTTTCTGTTTCGATCAGTTCTTCCACATACTCAACGGCATCCATTCTGTCCCCGTCATAGTCTTCAAGAATTGCTTTTGCTTCTTCGATAGAACCGTACCTCAAAAGACTGATCATCAAAAAGGCAACCGTTTCAAGTTCCCCAGTCTTATCATTAAGAGTCATAAAGCTTATGGTGTAGGCATCCGCAGGAAAACTTAAGTTCCTGTAGATCCTGTGATCATCCAGCACCCTTGAAATATTCGATGAAATATCGACATAGATATTCTGATCAAAAATATCCGACAAATGTCTTATAAGCTTTTCTTCCATGATCCTTCCTCTCTGATATGTTAATGTGTACATTATAACAATTTTCAAAGAAAAAAAGCACATTTTAATGATCAAATGTGCTTTTTATAGATATATTGATTCCGAAGGGACATCCATGTTTTTTACAGCTCTTCTACTTTCATCACTACAGGTCTTGAGCATGTGATCTCGAGATTTCCGTTTCTCTGCCTTATCTCATCCATCATTCCCTTTACAGAAGCCTTCTGTCTCATGACGATCCTGTAAGTAAGCTTATAGAGGCTTCCCATTCCTGCAGTCTTGACTTCTTCAATGTCTGCCTTATCAGTGTAACGGCCAAAGATGTCGTCGAAAACTCCCTCGAAATCAAGCCCTTCCGGAACTGTGATCTTCAGCGTTCTCTCTTCCATTGCCATGTCGTGAAGGTTAAGGCTTGAAAGAAAGAAGTTCGCAACTGTTATAAGCACTGCAAATACTGCTGCGATTCCGATATAGCCCATACCGGTAGCAAGTCCGACTGCCATTGCCAGGAAAATGCTTGTTATCTCTTTTCCTGAACCCGGAGCTGAACGGAATCTTACCAGTGAGAAGGTTCCTGCCACTGCAACGCCTGCTCCGATATTACCGTTTACCAGCATGATCACCACCTGCACTATAGCAGGTAAAAGAGCTAACGTCACAATGTAACTTTTTGAAAAACTGTTCTTCAATGTGTACATAAAGGCTATAAAGCAGCCGATCACCAGTGAGCAGAGTGTTGTTATGATGAATGTAGTTCCTGTGATTGTTCCTGAGTTTATAATGCTTCCGAAAATGTAATCTGTTATCATTGTTTTTTTCTCCTTTTCAAATTCTCTTTAAACAGCTCTTGGAAACAATGCGATGTTTGTTTTTGTTTCCTTAACGCAGGTTTCTTTGTTGCCATACATGTAATCGATATATCCTCTTCCATACTTGGAAAAGCTTGTCTGTCTGATGTTCAGCTCATCCAGGATCCGTGCCATCTCAACGGACATGGCTCCTGCAATCTTAAGCTCCATAAGGTGTTGTCCCGGCAGAAGAATGTCTTTTCCCTTGTTGCCCATCTTAAGCGAAAGGTTCTCTGTCCTCCATCTGATGTTTGTATCAAATGTTATCCGCAGGTTTGGATCTTCTATTCCCGCCATGGCAATCCTGTCGTAGGAAATGGCCATGGCCGGCTTTATTCCTTTGTAAAAATCAAGGAAATAATCAATCTCTCTTGATATCTGAGAGTCCTTGGGGTGTTTTTTTCCATCTGTGAGATAAGAAAGCGCATCTGCGTAAGGCATTGTTATCCTTCTCTTGTATACCACACCTTTATATTTCTTCTTGATCTCTATGAAGGCATTTGTGTCATCCTTCGGTATACCGTAGGTCCGAAGTCTTAGTTTTTCCTTGTACACCGGCTTTTCCAGCGACCTCTCGATGAGCTTATAATCAGGTGTGTCAAAATATATATTGAGGATGGACGTCTCGCCGTAGCTGTCGATGGCAGCTATGCCTTCAAGCCTCTTCATAAGGCCCCTGTACTGCATTTCATCCAGAAGAAATTTGGTCTCTATCCTCTCAAATACGTCTTTTATTCCAGCCATTGTTCCTCTCCAAATCAGTTTCCGTTATTGCTGTTTTCTGTATTACCTGTATCTTCATTTGGCATTGCCGGCATAGCATTCCCGTCCGTACCCTGCTGCATCTTTCTTCCGCCTTTGCCTCCAAAGCCTTCCTTACCGCCAAAGCCCTGTCGCGTGGTGTCTCCGTTTTGTCCTTCTGCGTTAAATCCCGGGCCGCCGTTTCCGTTTTGTTCTTCGGCTCCAAAGCCCTGGCCGCCGAATCCGCCGTGACCTCCGCCCATCATCATTGAGTTACTGATCTCTGTGACAGCTTCGCCGTTGACGGTTACAGTTCCGCCATTCAGCTGGCCTGTTCCATCAAAGTCAAAGGCAAACTGTGCGGTGATATCCACGGTTCCGCCATTTATGTAAAGATTTCCGTTGGCATCAAGTGCATCCGTATCGCCGCTTCCCATGTTTATGTTAATGCTGCCGCCGTTAATCTCGATTACCGTTTCAAAAGATGTGCTCTTGGATGTTGCATTTATTCCGTCATCGCTGGCTTCAATCTTAATCTCGCCGTCATTTATCTGAACATAGGTTGCTTCCAGACCTTCCGCTGCTGATATATCGAAGCTTCCGCCATCTACCATCAGGACTGTTGTCGCCTGAATGCCATCATCTTTGGCATCTATATCAAAACTGCCGCCTGAAATGTAGATATATCCCAATGAATTATCATCTGAGTTTTCACTGTGAAGTGCGTCCTTGTCTGTCTTTATGGTAAAAGAGCCATCGCATATCCTTATGGAATCATTTGCCTCAATTGCATCTGCTGTTGACTGAATGTTGTAGCTTCCGCCTGTGAACTTGATGTCGTCCTTTCCTGTAATTCCGTTTGCTGTTGAAACTATGTTCAGGCTTCCCTTGCCGTTAAATACAAGATCATCCTTGGAATAGATCACTGCATCCGTGTTTGTATCACCGTCAGCTGTAAAGGTTCCTGTCACTGTCATGCTGTTTTCTGAATCAGTAGTTGTTATGAATACTTTGTCTGCACTCTTTACATAGATCGCAGGTGCATCGCTGTTTGTTATCGTGACCTTATCAAGAACCAGCTGAACCTTTGCTGTATCTTCTGCATCAACTATGATCGTTGTATCTTTTGCCGAGCCTGTAATTACGTATACGCCCTCGGTGCTTATGGTGACATCACTTCCGCTCTCAAGGGTTATCTTCTGTGCACCGCTTGTGTCCGCCTCCTGCTCAAGATCCCTGTCGCTGAACATTTCAGAGGTGTCCAGAAGAGTTCCGGACTGAGCGGTTACACTTGAAGAGGACATGTTTTCTTCTGCTTCATTATTTACTGTCTCTTTTGTCTCGCTCTCATCTGCCGTGGTCTGAACTTCCTGTGATACCACGCTGTCCTGTTCTGCACTCTGTGTCGTAACTGCTGCTGAATTTCCAAGACCGCATCCGCCCATCACAAGAACTGTGCTTAAAAATAATACTGCCAAAAATTTCTTTCTATTTTTCATCATATTTCTCGCTTTCTTTTTGCGTGTTGTTTTCTGCCTGTGATGTCATTCTATAAGTCCAAACTAAAAACAACTTAAAAGAAAAAGAAATAAATTGTAATCTTAAATATGATAAAATGAGTTATGTGAACTTGGATTTTTGTAAAGGATAAAGAATGATAGACGATAATACCGCAACAATTTTCAGATTTGATGAAGCTCCGTCAAAGGACAGACATGTCGGCCCCAGGCTCTTCGTGTGTCAGGGAAGCAGTATCACTGAGCACAGGCTTGCCGGAAAGCAGGTCATGGGAAGACCGGTAGAAAGCATTGAACCTGAGATTTCAATAGAAAACAGATTTGTCTCAAGAAGGCATGGCATCTTCGAGACCAATAAGAAACATACGACATTTATTGCAGAAAAATCCACCAACGGAACTCTCTACAACGGCAAGCTCCTTGATCCCGGCGACAGGATCGTACTCAGCGACGGGGATGAACTGCTGATCCCGGCAGGTGACGAGAGGGACGGAGGAGATGGTTTTGTTCTTCTGGTTTATGCAGTGAATTACTCAAGGATCGATCTCTGGAGAGGCTTCCGGAAACAGTCTGCCGATCAGCTGACAGGCATCTGCAAGAGGGACAGGTTCATCTCCTGGTGGGAAAAGAACTACTGGAAGAGCGAATATTCCGACGGAATACTCTTTATTCTGGACCTCGATGATTTCAAAAAGATAAATGATACCTATGGACATAACATAGGTGATCTTGTGCTGAAGCATGTGGCGGATCAGCTACGGCTCTGCGTCAGGTATGAGGATCAGATATGCAGATGGGGCGGAGATGAATTTGTGGGCATAATGCCCGGCGATATTGCCAATCTGGAATCAAGGCTGATGGAGCTCCTTAGCAAGATTGAGAAGCATGAAATATCAGCCTGCCCTCCTATCCATGCCAGCATCGGATACGCCAACCTGAATGATGCGGGCAACCCCTTAAGCGTAGCTGAACTGGTTGGGATGGCGGACAAGGCCCTCTACCACATCAAGAACAAGGGCAAAAAAGGCATCTGTTTGTATAAAAAAATACAATAAGGTGATGATTAAAAATCCGGCTCTGAAGTCAGAAAAGCAAAATTACACTTTTGTCTTTCTGACCACAGAGCCGGTTTATATTATTTCTATTACTTCATATTAAGATAGCCGTCCAGAGTTTCAAGAACATCAGTGAAGTACTTCTTTCTGCTGCTCTCATCGGAGTTGAATATCTCATGCCTGGAGTTATCAAAAGTAATGAACACTGCCTGAGGTACCAGTTTTTTGAACTGTTCATATCCCTCCGGGTCGATAAGGTGATCATCCCCTGCAGTAAATACGGTGATCGGAATCTTTATCTGATGAGCGCGCTTCATAAGCCGCTCCGTCGCCTTGAGACTTGCCAGGGCCCATCCTATGGATGCTCCGTAGGTCTGATAGTGCCAGTCATTCTTTCTCATCTCAAACATATAATCGTATCTGGATCTGGACAGTGTGCTGCTACTCTCAAATACTGATACCCCATCAAAATGTCGCTGCCCGGGTGCTATCTTTTTGCGCTTATGAAAGACCTTTGAATAAACTCTGAGGATCTTTATCAGAGCCGGTGAAGTATTGTTCTTCATCTTCAGCATCGGTGAACTTAATATGGCTGCGTCGAAATAATCCTGATACTCTTCAAGGAAAAGAGCTGCCACTGCCCCGCCCATGGAATGAGCCAGAAGAAGTTTCCGGGTATCTCCGCTCTCCGGGAGCACCACTTTGTCCAGAAAACATTTAAAGTCCTGGACATAAGTTTCATAATCATCTATGTAGACCACATCCGGTTCCCTTGTCTTTCCGCCGGAATAACCATGGCCTCTCTGCTCATGAAAATATACGGCGTATCCAGCCCTGTACAGGTACCAGGCATATTCATGATACTTGCCCCAGAATTCACAAAAACCGTGCAGAATTGTGACTACAGCCTTCGGATTTTGCGGTATGGCGCAGTAGTAATTTATGGTTGTCCCGTCCCAGGACTGAAAGTTTCCCTGCCTGGTGCAGGTCTTTTGCCAGTCCAGGTTGTCGTTCTTCATAATCTCTGTAAAGTTGTCTTCACCAAGAAATTCAATCCTGTTCATATACTCTCCTGGCCTTATCAGGATAATTGGTTATAATGGCATTTACTCCCATTTCTCTGCATTTTAAGAGATCCTTTTCCGAGTTTACGGTCCAGACATTCACATCGATGTCATACATGTTGCAGTCCGCCATAAAATCAGGATACTGCAGGTTGTAAAATGCAGGATGAAGGGCATTTACTTCATTCTCAGCAGCGTACCCGGGCATGTTCAGAGGACCGTCAGCGTACAGAAAACCAACCTTTGCCTCGGGATCGATCTCTTTTATCTTCATTACCGAGTAGTGGTTGAAAGATGAATAGATCACTCTTTCTTCGAAGCCCTTTTTCCTTGTAAGCTCAACTATCTTCTCTTCCAGATCACGGTAAAAGATCTCGCCGGTCTTGAGCTCTATATTGATGGTAAGTCCTGTGGGGTCCAGCAGATCAAAGACCTCTTCCATGGTCGGAATCCTGGTTCCCTCATAGGCCAGATTTCCGTAGCAAAAGTCAAATTTCAACAGTTCTTCATAGGTGTAGTCCTTAATAAATCCAGCCCCCGTGCTAGTCCTGTCAATTTTCTCATCGTGACATACAACGATCACGTCATCCTTTGTGAGCTGTACATCCAGTTCAACTCCGTCTGCCTTCATATCAGCTGCCATCTTAAAAGCAGGCAGTGTATTTTCCGGTGCGTGGCCACTGGCGCCACGGTGTGCCCAAATAAGTGGATTACTCATAGTTTTACCTCTTTTCCTGAGAGGGTCAAAAGTACGACTCGGTGGGCGACATCGGTAAAGTGCCCACCGAGTCGTACTTTAACCCTTCCATCATTATATTGTTACTATTAAGCGGATATAATGTGTCATCTAGCCCAGTTTACTGGCGTTTTTGGGATTCCAGAGATCGGCGTAGGCAAAGCCTGTAACTTTCTCGCAGACCTTCTTCTCCTCTTCTGTTATTTTTGTGCTGTTCTCGCCTTTTCTTCTGGCGATCTCATTCTGAACAATGACAAACTCTTTTCCTGTAAGAGGGAATATAACAGCCACCACAAACAGAAGGGTTATCAGAATAGCCGGAACAACTATATAGATCATTGATATACCCTGCTGAGTCGACAGGCTCTGTCTTGCGCCCTGATTAGCTATCACTTCGTCATATCCCACTGCGGAAAGTAAGAATCCTATAACTGCAGCGGATAAACCTGAAGAAATCTTCCTGACAAAGGTTGCCATTCCCGATACAATTCCGGGGCGTCTCACAGAAGTGATGAGTTCGTCCACCTCTGCCATATCTGCCATGATCGCAAAAATACTGGTGAGTGTTGCTGCATTGCCTATACCAATCAGTGCTGTCAGTGCGAGGATTGGAACGATGTTGGCACCCTCATATGAAAATGCAAGAAGTCCAAGAGTACCCACAAGTCTTACAGGTGCACCGATGAGTATCGTCGTTCTCTTGGATGTTCGGCTCATTACAGGTCCCCAGATCAGCATACCGGTGAGCTGTGATATCAGAAGAACTGCCATCAGATAGGTAAAGTATCCGTTTGAATAGCCGTTTAACACGTCATCAACATAATAGACCGCCATTCCGGACACAAAGTCCATTCCGCACTGTCCAAACAGATACAGTCCGAGAAACAGCCTGAAGGATCTGCTCTTTAATACACTGAGTGACTGCGGGAAGCTCTCTGCCAGCGTCGTCCTGACGGGTTCTTTTTTCTTTTCCCAGGTACCGATGAATGTGACCATGGAAGTAATGAAAAACAGGATGCTGAATATGATCGCGCACTTCAGATAAAGCGCAGTATGCAGATTGTCAGTAATTATAAATGTAGGAACAA